>SESG01010425.1_pt1 | contig 22985 bp, 20 predicted proteins | sample 3171421 | NCBI WGS metagenome assembly SESG01 (sample SAMN10866946, study PRJNA518727) | freshwater metagenome | biome: subpolar coniferous forest; feature: holomictic lake; material: water; isolation source: holomictic Lake 227, 6 m and 8 m depth | place: Canada: near Kenora, Ontario | collected...
AAGAGAAAAGCTTGGGAAAGTTATGCTCCTCACCTGCGGAGTGACTCCGTTTTTTGCGTTCTGTCCTTCCAAGATTCTGTCTTTGCGTCCTCTTCGTCCCTTTGCGCGACATTTCATTCCGATTTAAGAAACCTACTCCGCGTAATGGAACGTAATCGGCTTTTCTACCTCGGGATGCAGGCTGCCATGCACGGGACAGGTCAAGGCGGCGCGTTCCAGCGCTTCGCTCTTTGCGACCCCGGCCGGGAGCCAGATTTCCGTGGTGATCCGCGCAATGCGGCGGGGCGGCGTCTGCGTCATTTCCTTGCCGACCTCAATCCGCATCCCTTTCAGGTCGATGCCGTGTTTTTCCGCGTAAATGCCCATGACGGTGGCCATGCACGCGCCCAACGCCGTGGCGACAAGGTCGGTGGGAGAGAACGATTCGCCCCTCCCGTGGTTGTCCACAGGGGCGTCGGTTTCCAGTGTGCGGCCCGACGGGCCGTGCGTGGCCTCGCAATGCAGGCCGCCGGTGTATTCAAGGGCGATTTTGACCATAGATTTGCAGTGAAACTACGAACAAGCTGGGCGTTTGTCGATGCCGGTCTTCTTTGCGGCTTTGCGTGAGATCCTTTCAGGGCTTCACCGCAGGCGCGAGCTTCTGTTGCGCACTTTGAATTTTCCCCTGTAACGTCTTGTTCTCAGGGGTCACGGCGAGGGCTTGATTCCACGCTTCCAACGCCTTGGCGGTCTCTCCGGCGGCGGCATAGGCGTCGCCCAGGTGTTCATAGACCACGGCGTCCGGCGCGGGCAGCGCGGCGACGGCTTTGAGCAGGTTGGCGATGGCCTGCGGGTAGTCGGCGGTTTTGTGAAAATACCAGCCGAGGCTGTCGAGATACGCGCCGTTCTTCGGCTCGTCATGCACGGCGCGTTGGATGAGTGCGCCCGCTTCGGGCAGGTGGCTATCATGCTCCAACCACATGTAGCCGAGGTAGTTGCGCGCCTGGGCGGAGTCGTTTGGAGCGAGTTCAATGCTCTTTTTGAGCAGCGTTGCGGCGCGCTCGATCTGACCGGCCTGTTCCGCCGCCATGCCGTAGGCGAGGTAAAAGGAGGCGTCGGGGAGCGTCGGTTTGGAGGCGGGCGCTTCACGCAAGGTTTCCTCGAAAATGGGGAGGGATTGCGCGTATTGCCCCGCCTGGGCCAGGGTGGCGGCCAGGGAGTAGGTGATGAGGGCTGCGCCGGGGAATTGCTTGCGGGCTTCGGTGAGGGTGGCGAGGGCTTTTTCGCGCGCTCCCAGGCGCATTTCCAGATCGGCAATGCGCAGGTAGGCGGGGGCGACGGAGGGATCGAGCCGAACGACTTCGCGATAAGCGTCGAGGGCTTGCTCCAAGCGCCCGTCCAGGAGGTGAAGGTCGCCGATCAACGCACGGGTGTCGGCCCGTTGCGGGGCATCTGTGGCCATTTGCTGGAGGACGTCGAGCGCCTGGTCGCGGTGGCCGGATTCCATCAGCGCGCGGGCCAGTTTATCACGCAGGGAGAGGGTGTCTTCCGCATCCGGTTCTTCTTCAGCGGCAACGACTTTGCGCAAGAGGGGAACCGCCGCTGCGTATTGCTTGGTTTGGAAATAAAAATCGGCCGCCTTGGCCATGCCGTCGAGGTTTTCGGGGTCAAGGGCGAGCGCTTTTTTGTAGAGCGCGTTGAGCCGCTGGAGTTTGTCCGGGGGAGCGGTTCCCTCCGGGGAGAGATCAAGCCGCGCACAGAGTTCCGCAAGCTGGCACCAGAAGTCGCCCTCAGTGCTCTCGCTTTTGAGCGCGCGCTCCAAAATGGCCCCGGCTTTTTTGGGCTGGCCGCTGTTGTTGTACAGCTCCACCAGGGTCACATACGGGCCGATGTTTTCGGGGTCGAGATCCAGGGCGAGCGTGGCGTGTTTGATGGCGAGGGCCGTTTTTTTCAGGAATTTCGCGTAGATGTGCGCGAGGCACAACGGCGGCAGCATGTCCTTTGGGGACGCCTTTGCGGCATCCTTGAGGAGATCAATTCCCTCGGCAACCTCGCCGCGCTCGGCCAGCTCAAAGGCGACTTTGGCGGCCAGTTCGGTGTTGTTGGAGTCGAGCGCGAGGGAGCGGCGGTAGGCTGTGAACGCCCGTTCGGCATCTCCATCTTCCTCTGCGAGAAGGCCTTTTGAGAATTCTGCCAGGGCTTCTGCCTTGCGGTTTCCCTCCTTGTTCAAAGACAAATCGCTCTCTTGCGCCGGAGTGGGCTTCGGCGAGGACTTGGGTTCTGTCTGGGTGGCGTGCGCCGGACTGGGTGGCGCTGCGTACACAGAAGAGCGAAGGGGGCCGACCCACAGGCCGGCCCCGATCGCAAAACAAAGAATGACCGATGAGAACCGCGAGAGCGACTGGCTGATGAAGGACAGTGCTCTTTGCGGTTTCATGGGATCCAAAGTTAGAGACTAGCTCTTATAACGCAAACGCTTCTTGTGGCGGTTTTCTTTCATCCGCTTGCGGCGTTTGTGTTTGGCGATTTTGGCTTTGCGTCTTTTCTTTAAGGAACCCATACGTGACTGCTCTTCTACTTGGCTGGTTTTTTTAGTAAACGACTTTGTTTAGGGGATACTCAATGATCCCTTCGGCGCCGAGCGCCTTGAGTTGGGGAATAATTTCCCGAACAATTTTTTCGTCGATAATGGTTTCGACGGCAACCCATCCACCTTGCGCAAGGTGCGAGATGGTTGGATTGCGGAGCGAAGGTAGGGCATCGAGTAAATTCTGCAATGCCTTTTCTTCGATATTCATCTTGAGGCCGACCTTGTCCCGCGCGTTGTGAGCGCCCTGGAGCAGCAGCACCAGGGTCTCCATCTTGGCGCGCTTCCAGGCGTCCGCCCATGCCGCCTTGTTGGCGATCACTTGGGGCGAGGACTCCATGAGCGTCTCCACGATGCGCAGCTTGTTGGCCCGCAGGGAGGAGCCGGTCTCGGTGACATCGACGATGGCGTCAACGAGGTCGGGCACTTTGACCTCGGTGGCTCCCCATGAAAATTCGACTTCGGCTTGGACGCCGTGTTTTTCCAAAAACCGGCGCGTCATGCCGACGGCTTCGGTGGCGATGCTTTTTCCTTGCAAATCCTTTACGGAACGGATGGGCGAAGCTTCCGGCACCACCAAAACCCAGCGGGTGGGGGCGTTGCTCACCTTGGAAAAAGTCAGCTCGCAGAGCGTCTCCACGTCGGAGTTGTTCTCCACCACCCAATCCCGCCCCGTGAGGCCGAGATCAAGGTAGCCGTGCTCCACGTAGCGGCTGATTTCCTGGGCGCGCAGCAGGCAGACTTCAATTTCCGGATCGTCAATGGAAGGCTTGTAGGAACGCTTGGGTACGGTGATGCTGAACCCGGCTTTGGCGAACAACGCCAGAGTGGGTTCCTGCAGGCTGCCCGAGGGCAGGCCGATTCTGAGAATCTGTTGGCTCATGAAAAGGGGAGAGCTTTTTAGGGGGGTTGGCGCGTGCTGGCGAGGAAAATTTTTACTCCGTTGCAGAAAAATCCGAATAAAACCTTTTGACAGACCCCGCGCATTTGCTACTTTCCCCACTCGCTTTTACGAGCCAAAGAGTGCATCAGCCCTAAATCGTGCTTGCCGGAAGGCAGGTTCGGTTCAGGGGTTTTTCGCCCCAAAGCTCGTGAGGCGGAGGAGACGGCACTGCGTTGGGCGGCGAAAGCTCTCCCGGCGAAGCACCATGCTCCGCGCAGGGAAAAGCCCATGTAGCTCAGTTGGCAGAGCACGTCCTTGGTAAGGACGAGGTCACCGGTTCAAGCCCGGTCATGGGCTCCATCCCACTGCGCAGGCCGAATCGGCAAGGTGAGCCGGATCAAACGAAATTTTAACCACTAAACCAACCCAAAAACAGAGAACGAGGAGACCTTAAAATGGCTAAGGAAGCATTCAAGCGCGACAAACCGCATGTGAACATCGGTACGATCGGTCACGTTGACCATGGCAAGACCAGTCTGACGGCCGCCATCACCACCATTCTCGCCAAGACCGGCAAGGCCCAGGCGAAGAAGTATGACGAAATCGACGCAGCGCCCGAAGAAAAAGAGCGCGGCATCACGATCAACACCGCTCACGTCGAATACGAGAGCGAGAAGCGCCACTATGCGCACGTTGACTGCCCCGGACACGCGGACTACGTCAAGAACATGATCACCGGCGCGGCCCAGATGGACGGCGCCATCCTCGTTGTGAGCGCCGCGGACGGCCCCATGCCTCAGACCCGTGAGCACATCCTGCTCGCCCGTCAGGTCGGCGTGCCCGCCATGGTTGTTTTCCTCAACAAGTGCGACCTCGTGGACGACCCCGAGTTGCTCGACCTCGTTGAAATGGAAGTGCGCGACCTGCTCACCCAATACGAATTTCCCGGCGACACCATCCCGATCGTCAAGGGTTCCGCAGTCAAGGCTCTTGCCGGCGACGCGGACGCGGAAAAAGCGATTCTCGCCCTCATTGAGGCGGTGGACGAATACATCCCGCTCCCCGAGCGTCCGATCGACCAGCCTTTCCTGATGCCTGTGGAAGACGTGTTCAACATTGAAGGCCGTGGCACCGTTGCCACCGGTCGTGTGGAACGCGGCATCCTCAAGAAGATGGAAGAAGTCGAGATCGTCGGCATCAAGCCCACGGCCAAGACGACCTGCACCGACATCGAAATGTTCCGCAAGCTTCTCGACGAAGCCCGTGCCGGTGACAACGTCGGCGTTCTGCTCCGCGGCGTGAAGAAAGAAGACATCATGCGCGGCCAGGTGATCGCCAAGCCGGGCACCATCAAGCCTCACACCAAGTTCAAGGCGGAAGTTTACGTCTTGAGCAAGGATGAAGGCGGCCGTCACACGCCGTTCTTCACCAACTACCGTCCGCAGTTCTACTTCCGCACCACCGACGTGACCGGAAGCTGCAAACTGCCCGAGGGAGTTGAAATGGTGATGCCTGGTGATAACGTAGCTCTCGAGGTTGAACTCGTGACTCCGATCGCCATGGAAAAAACCATCCGTTTCGCTATCCGTGAGGGTGGCCGCACGGTGGGAGCCGGACGCGTATCCGAGATCATCGCCTAGCACAAACACAATCGAAATTCTAGGTCAGTAGCTCAATTGGTAGAGCAGCGGTCTCCAAAACCGCTTGTTGGGGGTTCGAGTCCCTCCTGGCCTGTTTTTCTCCAAATACTTCATGCTCGCGCGCACCAGAACATTCATCTCCGAAGTCCGGGGAGAGCTCGCCAAAGCCAGCTGGCCTTGGGATCCGAAAGAAAAAGGATTCAAAAGGTACAAGGAATTGATCGACTCCACCCTCGTCGTCATCATCGCCATGCTCCTCTTGAGCGGCTATGTGGCGTTGCTGGACTTTGTTTTGCTGAATGTGGTGGGCTCGTTGACCGGAGGAGGCTTGTAAAATGGGACAGCTGGCACGCAGTCAATGGTTCGCAGTGCACGTTCTCTCCGGACAGGAGCAGAAGGTTCACGACAATATCGTCAAGCGCATCAAGACCGAGGAGATGGGCGAACTCATCTTTGAAGTCCTGATCCCCACGGAGCGGATTTCCGAAGTCAAACGCGGCAAGCGCACCGAAACGGTTCGCAAGCTGCTCCCTGGCTATTTGATCATCAACATGCACCTCTTGGATGATCAAAACCAGTTGGTGGATCGCACCTGGTATTTCATCCGCGAAACCCCGGGAGTCATCGGGTTTGCCGGAACCAAGGACCGCCCCATCCCGATGCGCGACCAGGAAGTGCAAACCATGCTCGCCCAAATGGCCGAGCGGGAAGACACGGTCAAACCGAAAGTCTCCTTTGAAGTTGGGGAAACAGTCAAAGTCGCCGACGGCCCCTTCCAAAACCAGAACGGCATCGTCGAAGAGATCGACCCGGAACGCGGCAAACTCCGTGTTTCCGTCAGCATCTTTGGGCGTTCCACACCGGTCGAACTCGAATACTGGCAGGTCGAACGTAGCTAATTCCCTGGTTTTTCTTTCACTGCCGCCCTTTCCAACCAATCCAACCCACTATTTCACATGGCTAAAGAAGTCGTCGCCCAAATTAAATTGCAGATCCCGGCCGGCCAGGCAAACCCGGCACCTCCCATTGGACCGGCCCTCGGTCAACAGGGCGTCAATATCATGGCGTTCTGCAAAGAGTTCAACGCCGCCACCCAAAAGATGGCCGGAGACATCCTCCCGGTCGTGCTTACCGTCTATAAAGACAAGAGCTTCACCTTCATCACCAAGTCGCCGCCCGCAGCGATCCTTCTCAAGAAGGCCGCTGGCATCGCCGCCGGTTCCAAGGAGCCGAACAAGGTGAAGGTCGGCAAGTTGACCAAGAAACAGGTGCTCGACATCGTCAAGCTCAAGGCCAAGGATCTCAACTCCCGCAATGAAGAAGCCGGCTTCCGCGTGATCGCCGGAACGGCCCGCCAGATGGGCATCGAGATCGAAGGATAATCGAAGGTTCATTTTTTCAAACCCTAAACCGCAGGAGAGCACCCGCTCGTTCGCACTGCAAAACAACATGCCTAAATACAGAAGCAAACGCTACCGCGCCGCCGCCGAAAAGGTGGCCGCCAAAGCGTATTCACTTCCGGAAGCAATCGGTCTCTTGAAGACACTTCCGGCTGCAAAATTCGACCAGACGGTGACCCTTTCGTTCCGTTTGGGCGTCGATCCCCGTCAATCCGACCAGATGGTTCGCGGCACCTGCCCCCTTCCTCACGGAAGCGGCAAGACCGTCCGCGTGCTCGTCTTCGCCCAAGGCCAGGCTGCGGAAGCCGCCCGCGAAGCCGGTGCAGAATACGTCGGCTTCGAAGACATGATCAAGAAATGCCAGGAAGGCTTCCAGGATTTCGACGTCGCCATCGCCACTCCCGGCGCGATGACCGAAGTCCGCAAGCTCGGTAAAGTCCTCGGGCCTCGCGGCTTGATGCCCAACCCGAAGACCGGCACCGTAACCGAAGACACCGCCAAGGCCATCAAAGAAGTCAAGGCAGGGCGCGTGGAATTCAAGCTCGACAAGAACGGCAACGTCGCTGTTCCCGTCGGAAAATTTTCCTTCAGTGAAGAATCCCTCGTCGACAACGGCAGCGCCGTGATTGACGCGGTCGTCAAATCCCGCCCGGCTACCGCCAAGGGCACCTTCGTGGAAAACGTCACCCTCGCCGCAACCATGCTGCCGGGAATCAAAATCGACGCCTCTTCCTTCATCAAGAACTAACTGGGAGCCGCACACCATGAGACCTGAAAAAATCACTATTGTCGAAGATTTGCAGGCCAAGCTGAACGCCTCGCCGTTTGTGCTGGTCACTGACTACACCGGACTCCGGGTTGATCAATTTTCCATCCTTCGCAACCGTCTGGCCGACAACGGCGCCGAGTGCAAGGTGGTCAAGAACACCTTCCTGCGCCGCGCCATGAGCGACGCCGGTTTGCCCGACATCTCCACCGACCTCAAGGGCCAGACGGCCATTGTGATCGGAGAGAAGGACGTTGCGGCAGCCGCCAAAGTGCTCAAAACCTTTGTGGCCGAGTTCAAGAAACCCGAGGTTAAAATCGGCGTTGTGGGCGACGTGGTTGTCACCGCCGATCAGATCAATGCGATCGCCGACCTCCCCAGCCGCGAGATCCTGCTCGGCCAGTTGCTTGGCGTCATGCAAGCTCCTGCCAGTGCGCTCGTGCGCCTGCTCAACGAACCTGCCTCCTCCCTGGCGCGCGTCCTCAAGGCGAAAGCCGACGCTGCTGGCGAAGCCCAGCCGGAAGCCGCAACCGCAACCGCAGCCTAACCAACCCTTTTTGCGGGGCGCAAGCCCCGCGAAATACCAAATAACACAACATCCAACTGGTTCCTCGTCGGGCGGGCGGCAGTTCGCCTTAAATTTCCGGAAGCCTCCGGAATGCGACGACACCGAAAAATACTATGGCCGATATCAACGCAATCGTCGAACAACTCAGCGGACTTACCGTTCTGGAAATCGCTGACCTCGTAAAGAACCTCGAAACCAAGTGGGGCGTCAGCGCCGCGGCTCCCGTTGCCGTTGCCGCAGCTCCCGCCGCCGGTGGTGCAGCCGCCGCTCCTGTGGAGGAAAAGACCGCCTTTGACGTCATCCTCAAGGAAGTTGGCGCCAACAAGATCGGCGTCATCAAGGAAGTCCGCGCCGCTGTGGCCGGTCTCGGTTTGGCTGAAGCCAAGGCTCTCGTTGAGGGCGCTCCGAAGACCATCAAAGAAGGCGTGACCAAAGAAGAAGCCGAAGAGATCAAGAAGAAGATCGAAGCGGCCGGCGCCAAGGTCGAAATCAAATAAATTCGAGGAAATCGAACTTTTCGTGCGTGCGGCAGGCAGAAAATGCTTGCCGCACGCCGATTCGTCTTCTAGTTTCGTAACCCACTTTTGCCAGGGGAGCACGCACCTGAACAACTCAGCGTATCACCGATCCTATAATCAGAGACCGAAAATCGCAGCCCGTTTGACGGGCCGCGACTTTCGGCCTATTGCTTTTTTCCGGGCTTGTGCCGGGATTCCTGAGATGCATCGCTAACCTTTTCACCGTCGCCGAGCACCCTTCACCCACGGCAGACGGCCAAAACCCAACCGCACCACTATGTCAGAGCGAATCTACTTCGGTAAACTCAAGGAAGTCAGTGAACCACCGAACCTCATCGAGGTTCAGGTCAATTCCTACGTCGAGTTTCTTCAACAAGCCCTTGCCCCGAGCAAGCGCAGGGATATCGGCCTCCAGGCGGTTTTCCGTGAAGTCTTCCCCATTCAGAGCTACGACGAAAAAGTCACCTTGGACTTCGTCAGCTACGAAATCGGCGATCCGAAGATGAGCGCCCTGGAGTGCCAGCGCGAAGGGCAGACCTTCAGCGCTCCCTTGCACATCACCTTCCGTCTCGCCGATGAGAAGGGCACCAAGGAGGAGAAGGTGTATATGGGCGAAATTCCGCTCATGACCCCGCAGGGCACCTTCGTCATCAACGGCGCCGAGCGCGTCGTGGTGAGCCAGTTGCACCGTTCGCCCGGCATCGCCTTTGAGTCCTCCGTCCACCTCAACGGCAAGGTGCTTTACAGCTTCCGCATCATTCCTGATCGCGGTTCCTGGCTGGAAGTGCAGTTCGACACCAACGACCTGCTCTACATCTACCTTGACCGCCGCCGCCGCCGCCGCAAATTTTTGGCCTCCACCTTCCTGCGCGCCATCGGTTACGGCAGCGACGAGGACATCATCAAACTTTTCTACACCGTCGAGAAGCTCAAGCTCAGCGAGAAGCTCGAAGAAGAAGAGATCAGCAGCAAGGTGCTCATCGCAGACATCCGCGACGGGGAAATCACCGTTGCGCGCGCCTTCGAGCCGCTGACCAAGGCGACCATCCGCCAGATTCTCAACCTTGGCGTCAAAGAAGTGCAGGTGGTCGACACCAAGCTCGACGACACCATCATCAAGGCCCTCAAGAAAGATCCCGCGCACGACGAGGAAGAGGCCCTCAAGGATATTTACCGCCGCCTGCGCCCTGGGGATCCACCCACGGTGCCGAACGCCCGCGGCCTGCTCAAGCGTCTCTTCTTTGATCCCAAGAAATATGATTTGGGGCGCGTGGGCCGCTACAAGCTCAACCAGAAGCTGACCCTTGAAGTCGACCTCAACGAGCGCACGATGACCAAGGAAGATTTCATCTCCGCGATGAAGTATTTGATCGGACTGCGTCGCGGCGAAGGTTCGCTCGACGACATCGACCATCTCGGCAGCCGCCGCGTCCGCACCGTGGGCGAACTGCTCGCCAACCAGTGCCGCGTCGGCCTGGCCCGCACCGAGCGTCTCGTCAAGGAGCGCATGACCTTGTTTGATGTGAACATCGAGGGGATGACCCCGCAGAAGCTCATCAACCCGAAGGCCCTGAGCGCCGTCATCCGCGACTTCTTTGGCCGCTCCCAGCTCTCGCAGTTCATGGATCAGACCAACCCGCTCGCCGAGTTGACGCACAAGCGTCGTCTTTCGGCCCTCGGGCCAGGCGGTCTCTCCCGTGACCGCGCCGGATTCGAAGTCCGCGACGTGCATCCCTCGCACTACGGCCGCATCTGCCCGATTGAGACCCCTGAAGGTCCCAACATCGGTCTGATCAGCTCCATGTCCACCTTCGCCCGGATCAATGATTTCGGGTTCATCGAAACGCCTTACCGCCGGGTGGAAAACTCGCGCGTCACCTCGAAGATTGATTTCCTCACGGGCGACCGCGAAGAAAACTACCTCGTGGCCCAGGCCAACGCGCCGATTGACGCCAAGGGCAACTTCCTCGCCGAGAAAGTTTCCGTGCGTCACCGGGGAGACTTCCTTGAAGTGGAACCGAGCAAGGTTCACTACATGGACATCTCGCCCAAGCAGTTGGTCTCCGTGGCCGCCGGCTTGATTCCGTTCCTAGAGCACGACGATGCGAACCGCGCATTGATGGGCTCGAACATGCAACGCCAGGGCGTGCCGCTTCTCGTTTCCGAGTCGCCGCTCGTCGGCACCGGCATGGAAGGCAAAGTGGCCCGCGACTCCAAGGCCGTCATCGTGTCTGACGCCGATGGCATTGCCGCCTCCGTCACCGCCGACCAGATCATCATCACCCCCGACGGGACGCTTCCCGAGGGCCGCAAGAAGGTCAAGCACGACCCGCAGGAAGGCATCTACGTCTACGAACTGCGCAAGTTCATGCGTTCCAACGCCAGCACCTGCGTCAACCAGAAGCCGATCGTCAAGAAAGGCCAGACCATCAAGAAAGGCGACGTGCTTGCCGACGGCCCCAACACCCAGCAGGGCGAACTCGCCCTCGGGCGCAACGTGCTTGTCGCGTTCACCCCGTGGAACGGCTACAACTTCGAGGACGCCATTCTGATCTCCGAGAAGATCGTGAAAGAGGACATCTACACCTCCATTCACATCGACGAATTCGAGATCGGCGCCCGCGACACCAAGCTCGGGCCGGAAGAAATCACCCGCGATATTCCCAACGTCTCTGAGGAAGCCCTGCGCAACCTCGGGCCGGACGGCGTCATCCGCATCGGCGCGGAGATCAAGCCCGGCGACATCCTCGTCGGCAAGATCACGCCCAAGAGCGAAACCGAACTGGCCCCCGAAGAGCGCCTCCTGCGCGCCATCTTCGGCGAGAAAGCCGCAGACGTGAAGGACACCTCGCTGACGGTTCCCTCGGGCACCTACGGCATCGTCATGGACGTGAAGGTTTCCTCCCGCAAGGAGGTTGCCAAGTCCAAGCTCACGCCTGCCGAGACCAAGCGCCAGATCAAGGCCGCCACTGAAGACCTCAACCGTCGCATGGACGAGTTGCACGAGCAGTTGACGGAAGCCCTCTCCAACATCCTGTTGGGCGAGAAGATCCCGCTCGACGTCGTCAACGCCCAGACCGGCGAGATCATCATCCCGGCCAACCGCAAGATCACCAAGACGCTCCTGCGCAAGCTCGCGAGCGTGCACGACCACGTCGAAATCGACCCGAGCCCGATCCGCAACAAAATCCGCGAGATCATCAGCCAGTTCGAGCACCGCTTCCACGAGCTGGACATGGAGACAGAGCGCTCCATGGACCGCATCGAGGCGGGCGACGAAATCGACCCCGGCATCATCAAGCAGGTCAAAGTCTACATCGCCAGCAAGCGGAAACTCTCCGTGGGTGACAAGATGGCAGGCCGGCACGGAAACAAGGGCGTTGTCGCCCGCATCGTTCCCGAGGAAGACATGCCGTTCCTTGCGGACGGCACGCCTGTTGAAATCGTGCTGAACCCGCTCGGCGTGCCGAGCCGTATGAACGTCGGCCAGGTTTTGGAAACCCACCTCGGCGTCGCCGCCAAGGCGCTCGGCTTCAAGGTCGCCACGCCGGTATTCGACGGTATCGAAGAATCCCGCATCTTCAACTACCTCAAGGAAGCCAAGAAGATCGACGGCTTCACCTGGATCGAGGAAAACGGCAAGGCGAGCCTGTTCGACGGGCGCACCGGTGATCCGTTCGACCAGCAGGTCGTCGTCGGCTACATTTACATGTTGAAACTGGGCCACTTGGTCGCGGATAAAATCCACGCCCGTGCGGTCGGCCCGTACTCGCTCGTCACCCAGCAACCGCTGGGCGGCAAGGCGCAATACGGCGGCCAGCGTTTCGGCGAAATGGAGGTGTGGGCGCTCGAAGCCTACGGCGCGGCCTACACGCTCCAGGAACTGCTCACCGTCAAATCCGACGACGTTCAGGGCCGCACCCGCATCTACGAGTCCATCGTCAAAGGCGACAACTCGCTGGAAGCCGGCACGCCGGAATCCTTCAACGTTCTCATCAAAGAAATGCAGAGTCTCTGCCTCGACGTTCGCGCCGGAGCCAAGACCCCGGCCCTCCCCGAGGGTCTCGCCTAACCGCCGCCGCCACCACACCCGTCACACAAAACATCCAAGAATCTCTGAGTAAGTATGAGCGATCCCAACTTTCGTGACATCTTCCCCGCCGACCGCGGCACAGGCTTCGACCAGATTGCCATTGCCGTGGCAGCCCCGGACACCATCCGCCAATGGAGCAGCGGCGAAGTAAAGAATCCCGAGACCATCAATTACCGGACCTTCAAGCCGGAAAAAGGCGGCCTCTTCTGCGAGCGCATCTTCGGTCCCACCCGGGACTGGGAATGCTCCTGCGGCAAGTACAAGCGCATCAAGCACAAGGGCGTCATCTGCGACCGCTGCGGCGTGGAAGTCACCCTCTCGCGCGTCCGCCGCGAGCGCATGGGCCACATCGAACTGGCCGTGCCCGTCTCGCACATCTGGTTCTACAAGTGCATGCCCTCGCGCATCGGCCTGATGCTCGACATGTCCAGCCGCCAGCTTGAGCGCGTGATCTATTACGAGGATTACATCGTCGTTGATCCGGGCAACACCCCGCTCCAGCGCTGCCAGCTCCTCACCGAGAACGAATACCGCGAAGCCCTCGACCAATACGGCGACGGCAGCTTCTCCGCCAGCATGGGCGGCGAAGGCATCAAGCTCTTGCTCGCGCAAACCGATCTCGCCTCGCTCAACAAGGAGCTGGAAGAGCAGATGACCACCACGCGCTCCAAGCAGATCCGCAAGAAGGTCGCCAAGCGCCTCAAGCTCGTCCAGGGCTTCATGATCTCCAAGAGCCGTCCCGAGTGGATGATCCTCGATGTGCTCCCCGTCATCCCGCCGGACTTGCGTCCGCTGGTGCCGCTCGAAGGCGGACGGTTTGCCACCTCGGATCTCAACGACCTCTACCGCCGCGTCATCAACCGCAACAACCGGTTGAAAAACCTGCTCCAGCTCAAAACGCCGGAAGTCATCATCCGCAATGAAAAGCGCATGTTGCAGGAAGCCGTGGACGCCCTCTTTGACAACGGCCGCCATGGCCGCGCCGTCACCGGGGCGGGCAACCGCCCCCTCAAGTCCCTCTCCGACATGCTCAAGGGCAAGGGCGGACGTTTCCGCCAGAACTTGCTCGGCAAGCGCGTGGACTACTCGGGTCGTTCGGTCATCGTCATCGGGCCTGAACTCAAGCTCAACCAGTGCGGTCTGCCCAAGAAAATGGCGCTCGTCCTGTTCGAGCCGTTCATCATCCGCCGCTTGAAGGAACTCGGCTACGTTCACACCGTCCGCTCGGCCAAGAAAATGATCGAGCGCCAGACCCCCGAGGTCTGGGATATCCTTGAAGAAGTGACCCGTGGGCATCCAGTGCTCCTGAACCGCGCGCCCACGCTGCACCGCCTCTCCATCCAGGCTTTCGAGCCGCAGTTGATCGAAGGCGAAGCGATCCGCGTTCACCCGCTGGTCTGCACGGCGTACAACGCCGACTTTGACGGTGACCAGATGGCCGTGCACGTTCCGCTCTCCATTGAAGCGCAGATGGAAACCCGCATGCTCATGCTTGCGAGCAACAACATCTTCTCGCCTTCCAGCGGAAAGCCGATCACCACGCCATCCCAGGACATCACCCTCGGCTGCTACTACCTCACGCAGAACCCGCGCAAAAACTCCCTCAAGGAAGGCGCGCGCATGCCGTTGTTTGCCAACGAGACCGAGGTGGAGTTCGCCATCGCCGAGCGCAAGCTGCAAATCGCGGATCGGATTCGGTTCGTGAACCCCGACCTCGGCAAGGTGACCAACTACGGGAACAAAGACCTCAAAATCATCGAGACCACGGCAGGCCGCGTTCTTTTCAACGCGATCTGGCCGATTGGCATGGGCTTCATCAACAAAGCCGCCGGCAAGAAACAGCTCTCCGACATCATCTGGCGTTGCTACCAGGTGGGCGGCCCGCAGAAGACGGTCGAGACCCTCGACAAGCTCAAGGAACTCGGCTTCAAGTGGGCCACCAAGGCGGGTATTTCCATCGGCATCGCCGACATGATCATTCCGCTTGAGAAAAAGGTGGAACTGGAGCGCGCCTACAAGGAAATCGCGCAGGTTGAGAAGCAATACCGCAGCGGTATCATCACCGACGGCGAACGCTACAACAAGGTCGTTGACATCTGGACTCACGCTGGTGAGCAGATCTCCAACGTCATGTTCCAGACCCTCGAACACAACGAGGGCCGCAAGGAGCTCAACCCGGTCTACGTCATGGTGGACTCGGGTGCGCGCGGCAACCGCCAGCAGGTCAAACAGTTGGCCGGTATGCGCGGTCTGATGGCCAAGCCCTCGGGCGAAATCATCGAGCAGCCCATCACCTCGAACTTCCGCGAAGGGTTGACCGTTCTCGAATACTTCATCTCCACGCACGGCGCCCGCAAGGGTCTCGCCGACACCGCACTCAAGACCGCCGACTCGGGTTACCTGACCCGCAAGCTGGTGGACTGCGCCCAGGACGTCATCATCACCGAGGAAGACTGCGGCACCGTCAACGGCATCGTCGTTCGCTCCATCTACGAGGGTGACGAAGAAGTCGTCGACCTTGGCCAGCGTATTGTCGGCCGCGTGAGTTGCGAAACCCTCATTGACCCCATCACGAACACCAAGCTCGTGAAGCCCAACCAATTGGTCGACGAAATCGTTGCCGCTCAAGTTGTCAAGATCGGCGCCGAACAGCTCAAGATCCGTTCCGTGCTCACTTGCGAAAGCAAGCGCGGGGTGTGCTCCAAGTGCTACGGACGCAACCTGGCCACCGGCCAGCCCGTCAAGCTCGGCGAAGCCGTCGGCATCATCGCCGCACAGTCCATCGGCGAGCCCGGAACGCAGCTCACCATGCGTACGTTCCACATCGGCGGCACGGCATCGCAGACCTTCAAGCAGCCCATCATCAAGTCCAAGAGCGAAGGTGTTGTGCGCTTCAGCGACGATCTGCGCGCCGTCAAGGCGGTGGACGGAACCTGGATCGTTCTCAACAAGAACGGCGCCGTCACCATCCATGGCAAGGACGGGCGCGAAGTGGAGCACTACAACGTCGTGATCGGCGCGGTCATCTCCGTCGGCGACGGTGAGATCGTCAAGAAGGGCGACACGTTTGTCACATGGGATCCGTATAACGTCCCGATTCTCACCGAGAAGGCGGGCAAGATCGAATTCCGCGACATGATCACGGGCGTCACCGTCAAGCGCGAGGTGGACGAAACCACGGGCGTCATGGGCGCCGTCGTCATCGAGCACAAGGAAGACCTTCACCCGCAGATCGTCATTGTGGACGACAAGGGCGAAGTGCTTGCCAGCTACTCGATTCCCGCCGGGGCGCACATCTCCGTTCAGGAGGGCAAGAAAGCCCAGGCCGGACAGCTCCTCGCCAAGACGCCGCGCAAGATCGCCAAGACCAAGGACATCACCGGCGGTCTGCCGCGTGTGGCCGAGCTTTTCGAAGCCCGCCGCCCGAAAGACGCTGCCGAGATCGCCAAGATCGACGGTATCGTCGACATCGGCGGTTCCGTCCGTGGCAAGCGCCGCCTGGTTCTGAAGGACGCCGCCACCGGCGCCGAAGAAGAGCACCTCATCCCGCTCAACAAGCACATCATCGTGTTCAAGGGCGACTTCGTGAAGAAGGGCAGCCAGCTCACCGAAGGTCCCGTCGTGCCGCACGAAATCCTCGACATCTGCGGGCCGCATGAACTCCAGGAGCACCTCGTCAACGAAGTGCAGGAAGTTTACCGGCTCCAGGGCGTGGAAATCAGCGACAAGCACATCGAAATCATCGTCCGCCAGATGCTCCGCAAGGTGAAAATCACCGATCCGGGTGACTCCACGCTGCTCTGGGGCGATCAGATCGACAAGCTCGAGTTCGAGGCCGAAAACGCCCGCGTCGTCGAGAAAGGCGGCAAGCCTGCGGAAGCAAGCCCCGTTCTGCTCGGCATCACCAAGGCTTCGTTGGAGACCGACTCGTTCATCTCCGCCGCATCCTTCCAGGACACCACCCGCGTTCTCACCGAGGCGGCCACGTTGGGCCGCATCGACCAACTGCGCGGCTTCAAGGAAAACGTCATCATGGGTCACTTGATCCCTGCGGGCACCGGCTTCCAGGCGCACAAGGCGATCCGGCTGGTCTCCCACGGCGAGCCGCTCCCCGAGCCGCTCGTGATGGCCGAAACCGAGGAGCAACCGTTGGCCTAGAGGGCAAACAATCAACCACCGGCGGCGTCTGCGAAGGCGTCGCCGGTTTTCTCTTTTTAGCGTTACCCCATCCATGTCCATTGCAACCCAGACCGGCGATCTTGGCGAAACGAGCCTCCTCTATGGACGGCGCGTGCCCAAGACCGATCCGCGCATCGGCTGCAACGGAGCGCTCGACGAACTCAACGCCGCGCTTGGCATGGCCCGCGCCTGCTTGAAGGGCGGCGTCGGCGATCCCTTTGTCACGGGGCGGCTTTTCGCGATCCAAAAAGAGCTGATCGTCGTCATGGGTGAAATCGCCGTCCTGCCCGAAGACCGCGAGCGTCACCGCGCCGGCACCTATGGAGTCGTGACCCCCGCGATGGTGGACGCCCTGACCGCCAGCGTCACCGACCTGGAAACCCGCCACCGCATTGAATTTCACCGCTGGGCCACTCCGGGCGACAGCTTGGGAAGCGCCGCGCTGGAAGTCGCGCGAACCGTCTGCCGCCGGGCTGAGCGTGCTGTGCTTGGCCTGCGCGAAAGCGATGCAAACCTCAGCGGGGAAATCGTCCGCTACCTCAACCGCCTTGCCGACCTGCTCTGGCTCTGGGCGCGCTGGGTGGAGACCCAGGAGGCATCACCCGCGTCCCCAGCAACAATTTAACGCCCCAAAGAACTCTCTCCGCACGAAAACCTTGCAACCGGCGCGCGGATAAGACAAAAATGGTTGTTCACAGTCAACCCAATCAACCCACAACCCAACAATCAACCGGACGCGAAGGACCAACCCTTGCGTTCAACCCAAAGAGCGGAAATACGCGCTCTTTAACAATCAACAGAAAAAATTACTGAATATGTCGACAGAACTCATGACGGAACTCTTGGAAGCCGGAGTCCACTTTGGGCACCAGACCAAACGCTGGAACCCGAAGATGAAGCCTTTTATCTTCGAGAAACGCAGCTCCATTTACATCATTGACCTCGGGGTCACCGTCAAACAACTCCACGCCGCCACCGATTTTCTCACCAGCATCGCCGCGAAGAAGGGCAAAGTCCTTTTCGTCGGCTGCAAGAAGCAGGCGCAGGAAGCCGTCAAGGAAGCCGCGACCGCATGCGGCCACTACTACGTCAACCAGCGCTGGCTGGGCGGCACCCTTACCAATCTCACCACCATCCGCAAGAGCATTGCCCGGCTGAAATACATCGAGAACCTCGAAAAACAGCCCGAGTACACCAAGATGGGCAAGCAGGAAATCGCGGCCGTCAAACGGGAAGGCGCAAAACTCTTCCGCAATCTCGAAGGCATCCGCGACATGGACAAAAATCCGGACGCGCTGATCATCATCGACACCACCCGCGAAGCCATTGCCGTCGCCGAAGCACGCCGCCTCAAGATTCCCGTGGTCGCCATCGTGGACACCAACGCGAACCCCGAACTCATCGACTACCCGATTGCTGGCAACGACGACGCCATCCGTTCCATCCGCATCATCCTGCAGAAACTCGTGGACGCTCTCGTCTCGGGCAGCGGCCATGTCAAGGCTGACCAGGACGCGATGACCGCCGTGGCTGAATAACCTCACCCAGCTTCCACAACCTCGCGCGCGGCCGAAGAGACACTTCGGCTGCGCCCATTTTCAACCAACCTGTATATGAGCGAAATCACTCCTCAACTCGTCAAAACCCTTCGCGACAAGACCAACGCCGGCATGATGGACTGCAAACGCGCCCTCGCCGAATGCGATGGCGACCTCGAAAAAGCCGAAGACCTTCTGCGCAAGAAAGGCATCCTCAAAGCCGGCAGCAAATCCAGCCGCGCCACCAAGGAAGGCATCATCGCCTCCTACATCCACATGCAAGGCAAAGTGGGCGTGCTGGTGGAAGTGAACTGCGAAACCGACTTCGTCGCCAAAAACGACGCCTTCCGGGACTTCGTCAAGGACATCACCCTGCACATCGCCGCTGCCAGCCCCATCTGCGTCTCCCGGGAACAAGTTCCCGCGGATCTCGTGGCCCGCGAGCGCGAAATCGCCGCTGACCAGGTCAAAGGCAAGCCCGCCAACATTGTCGAGAAGATCGTCGAAGGCAAAATCGACAAATATTTCTCGGATGTCTGCCTGCTCGACCAGAAGTTCATCAAGAACCCCGACCAGAGCGTCGACGACTTCGTGAAGAGCAAGATCGCCGAACTGGGCGAAAACATCGTCGTCCGCCGTTTCACCCGCTACATGGTGGGTGAAGCCATCGAAGGCGAAAAAGCCGCCGAATAAGGCAGCCGGTTTCCTTGTGAAACACGAATGAGCAATGTTGGAGCCGCAGAGAAATCTGCGGCTTCCTTTTTGCCCGGACGTGCAAATGGCAAATCCGGGCTTTTCCTTCAGCCCACTCTACTCCACAATACGGCATGCCCTTTAATATCGATCTGCACACGCATTCGTTTTTCTCGGGCGACGGAGTCAGCAGCCCGGAGGAACTGATCGCCTCCGCCCGGCGCAAGGGCTTGCACGGATTCGCCCTCACCGACCACAACACCTGCGAGGGCATCGACTACATGCTCCGCAAAGGATTGATGAGGCCCGACGGCCTTCCCGTGGACGGATTTCTCGTCATCCCCGGCGTCGAAGTTTCCACCCGCGACGGCCATCTCCTCTGCCTCGGCGTCACCCTGCCCAACATGAAGGGCCGCCCCGCAGCGGAGGTCTGCGACGCCATCCACGAGCGCGGCGGACTGGCCATCCCGCCGCATCCCTACGACTTGTTCCGCTCGTGCATCCGCGAGTCGGTGCTCAAAACCCTGCCCGTGGACGCCGTGGAAGTCTTCAACGCCGCCAACACCTTCCAAGTCTTCAACCGCAAAGCCTACGCCTACGCCGAGGCCGCCGGACTGCCGATGATCGCCGGGAGCGACACCCACCACGAGAGCTCCATTGGCACCGCCTACACCATTCTGGAAACCGAGGAACTGACGCTGGCCAACGTGCTGCGCCAGATCGTGCAGAAAAACCGCCTCGCGCAGAACCCATTGAGCCCGCGCGACAAGCTCCGCAAAACCTGGAACAACTGGATGCGCCTGCGCTGGCGGCACCGGCAGAAGCTCAAAAAATTGTAGGTTTTATTTCACATTCTCCATCACCCATTGCAGGTAGGCGGGCAGACCGTCTGCGGGCTGGATGGCGACAATCTCCGGCGTCTCGTAAGGGTGCAACTCCTTGAGCCGCGCCTCAAAGCGCTTGTATTGATCCTCGGTGGTCTTGAAAAACGCCAGCACCTCCGAGCTGCTCTCGATCACCCCCTTCCACCAGTAGATCGACTCCGCGCCGGGCACCAGATTCGCGCAGGCGGCAAGTTGTTCTTCCACCAGTGTGCGGGAAATCGTGCGGGCCTCCGCCGCATCAGGAAACATGCTCATGACCAGAAGTGCGCTCATAATAATTGATACGGATCAACGTCCACTGTCACGGTTACATCCTCGGGGAAAGTCAGTTTTTCGAGCACCTCGTTGAGCACGCGCGTGAGTTTCTGGATGGAGCGGGTGCGCAGGATCAGGTGGAAGCGGTAGTTGCCGTGGCTCTTTTCCAGCGGCGCGGGCGCGGGTTCGCCCAGCGTGGTGTGGGGCGGGAGCACTTCCTTGAGGCGACGGTGCAGCGTTTCCAGCGAGAAACTCCCGCGCTCCTGGTGGGCGGAGCGGGCGGTGATGAGCACCATTTTGCTGAAGGGCGGATAATCCCACTGCCGCCGCCACTCGGTTTCCTGTTCGGCGAATCCGTCGTAGTCGTGGTGGCGGGCGAACTGGATGGCCGGGTGGTGCGGCGTGAAGCTCTGCACAAAGACCTCGCCCTCCACGTCGCCGCGCCCGGCGCGTCCCGCCACCTGCGTGAGAAGCTGGAAGGTGCGTTCGCCCGCGCGGAAGTCCGGCATGTGCAGGCCCATGTCGGCGTTGACGATTCCCACGAGCGTGACGTTGGGGAAATGCAGCCCCTTGGCGATCATCTGCGTGCCGAGCAGAATGTCGATCTTGCCCGTGCGGAACGCCGTGAGCACTTCGCGGTAGGCTTCCTTGCGCGTCATCGTATCCGCGTCCATGCGCCGGACGGTGGCTTTGGGAAAGAGTTTGGTGACGATCTCCTCCACCCGCTCCGTGCCGAACCCGGAGAACTTGATTCCCGGCGCTTTGCAGTCCGGGCACTTGCTCGGCGCGATGGCGGTGTGGCCGCAGATGTGGCAGACGATCCGGTTCTCCGCCCGGTGAAACGTGAGGGAGACGGAGCAATTCGGGCACTCGGCCACATAGCCGCAGGCGTTGCAGGAGAGGGAGGTGGAAAAGCCGCGCCGGTTCAGGAAAAGGATCGACTGTTCCTTGCGCGCGAGCCGCGCGTCGATGGCCGAGCGGAGTTTTTCCGAGATGATCGAGGGCGCCTCGCCGCCGTGGCTTTCCAGCCGCATGTCGATGATGCGGATGTAGGGCATCTTGCGGTCATCCACCCGCAGCGCCATGCGCAGGAGTTGGTATTTTCCGGTCGCGGCGTTGTGGAAGCTCTCCAGCGACGGCGTTGCGCTGCCCAGTAATACCGCGCATTTTTCAAACGACCCGCGCAGCACCGCAAGATCGCGCGCGTGGTAGCGCGGAGCCTCCTCCTGCTTGTAGGAGTTCTCGTGCTCTTCATCCACCACGATGAGCCCCAGGTTTTCCAGCGGAGCGAAGATGGCGCTGCGCGCGCCGATGACGATGCGCGCCGCTCCGTTGTTGATCTTGTGCCATTCGTCATGCCTCTCCCCTTCGGAGAGGTGGCTGTGGAGCACCGCCACCTCCGCCTGCATGGCGGCGAACCGACTCTTGAAACGCTCCACGGTCTGCGGGGTCAGCGCGATCTCCGGCACGAGCATGATTGCGCTCTGGCCCCGGTCGAGCACGCGCTGGATGCCTTGCAAATAAATCTCCGTCTTGCCGCTGCCGGTGACGCCGTGCAGCAGAAGCGGCTTCTCCGGCTTGTCAATGGCCGCGCAGACGTCCTCGAACACGATGGCCTGCTCGGCATTAAGCGGATGCGGCTCTGCCAGCACAAACGTCTCGCCCTCGTGGGGATCGCGCGCGACGGTTTCGCTTTCCGTGGCGACGAGCCCCTTGTGCACCAACGCCGTGAGCGCGGCGCGATCCGATCCCGCCGCCTTGAGCAGCGCCACGACAGGCATGGATTCCTGAGGGTTGTTCCCTTGAGCCGCCGCCTCGCGCAACGTCTCCACAATAGCCGCCTGCTTGGGCGCACGGCGTTCCAGCGCGGCGAAGGTCTCGGCATCAATGTCGCGCAGGAGCCGGGCGGCGAGCCGTTGTTTGAAGCCGATGTTCCCCTTGCGGATCACCTGCGGCAGCACCGCCCGCATCGCGGTCTCCACCGGGCAGCAGTAATACGTGGCCATCCAGCGGGCCAGCCGCAGCAGGTTGGGGCCAAGGATCGGACGGTCGCCGACGACCTTTGTCAGCGGGCGGATGCCGGGCACGTCGCTTGTATCCAGCAGTTCGATCACCGTTGCGAACGCTTGCCGATGCCTCACGGGGACGGCCACGCGCGAACCGGTCTGCACGCGCGTTTCCCATTCGGGCGGGATCGCGTAATCGAGGGCGGTCCCCCCCGATTGATCGACAAGCACACGCGCGAATTTCATGGCGACAGCGTGACTTGAATGTAAATTAAGGTGAAGTTTTTTCAGCGCTTTTGCACAATGATCTCGTAAAACCCGCATGCTCCGTTTTCTGGCCAAACTCCTGCTTTTCCTCGTGCTCGCCGCCGCCACGGCGGGAGTGGTGCTCTTGTATCGTTCCAACGACCGCCTCTACACGGTGGCGGATTGGATGAGCCTGGGCCGGTTCCAGCGCTACGACGCGATGATTGAGGACGCGGCGCGCAAGAATGGGGTCGATCCGCTGCTGCTCAAGGCCCTCGTCTGGCGCGAAAGCGAGTTTCATCCCCAAAAAACTGGCACGAGCGGCGAACGCGGACTCATGCAGGTGAGCCAGGCGGCAGCCAAAGACTGGGTGCAGGCGCACAAAGCGGAGACCTACCAACCAGCGGATCTCTTCGCCCCCCGGATGAATCTGGAAATCGGCTCCTGGTATTTGAAAAAAGCCCTCACACATTGGGCCGCAAAGGATGACCCGGTGCCCTTCGCCCTTGCGGAATACAACGCGGGCCGCGCCACCGTGGATCGCTGGATTGCCACGACCAAACAGGGCGAAGCCACCACCGCCGCCGACCTGCGCACGCACATCGGCTTCCCCAGCACGCACAGCTACGTGGAGACGATTCTCAAACGCCGCGCGTATTATGCAGCGGAGGGGAAGCGAGACGCAGAGAAGGGGAGATAAGGGAGGCGTGAGGAAAGCCCTCTCCGCTGTAGTCTAGAGCAATTTACCAA
>SESG01009043.1_pt1 | contig 22915 bp, 27 predicted proteins | sample 3171421 | NCBI WGS metagenome assembly SESG01 (sample SAMN10866946, study PRJNA518727) | freshwater metagenome | biome: subpolar coniferous forest; feature: holomictic lake; material: water; isolation source: holomictic Lake 227, 6 m and 8 m depth | place: Canada: near Kenora, Ontario | collected...
AGCTAGTCGAGTCAAAGATTTAATTAGTTCATCGGCATTATCTGTTGCTGACTTCATCGCACGTCGGCGAGCTGCATGCTCTGAGGCAGCAGATTGCAACATTGCATTGAATACTCGAGCTTCAACGTAACGAGGTAGCAACGAATTGAGCACCTCAGTCGCGTTTGGTTCGAACTCATACTCTGGAAGCAAGCCTTCAGGCTTTACAACGCCATCGAGCACCATTGGCAACATGCGAGCAGCCACTGGTTGCTGAGTAATCATTGATTTAAAAGTTGTGTAAACAATATGGATTTCATCTGAGTCGCCAAGAAATTCTTGAGCAAGTGCGTAAGCAACTTCTTTTGCATTTTCAAATGTTGGGTTATCCGAGAAGCCCGTCCAAGATCCAGTAATCTCGCGATTACGGAACTTATAGAAATTCACAGCCTTGCGTCCAACCAAGTAAGCGCGAACATCAAGGCCACGCTCTTTTAGAGAAGCAATCAGTAAATCGCCTTCTTTAATAGCGGCATTTGAGTAAGCACCAGCCATACCGCGGTCTGCGGTAATGACCAACACGGACGCTCTTCCAGCATTAACGTGCTGTGCAGTAAGAGGGTGATCTGTGTTCGAGTAGGTTGCAATCGCTGCTACTGCATTTGTAATTTCATTCGCATACGGAGACGAGGCAGCCACGCGTTGTTGCGCCTTGACGATACGAGAGGCAGAGATTAACTCCATCGCTTTCGTAATTTTCTTAGTCGCCTTAACGGAGCGCATCCGTCGGCGATAAATCCGTAGTTGAGCACCCATGAGTTAGGCCTTTACCTCTGTCGCCTTGAATTGCGCTTTGAAAGCAGTAACTGCTTCGTCAAGTGCTGCAACGGTATCGTCAGTAAGTTCACGGGTATTTGAGATTACATCCATGATGGATGAACGCTCGCGTGCTACGAAATCAAGGAATTCAGCTTCGAAGCGGCGAATGTCTGCAACAGGAATCGAATCCATCTTGCCAGTTGTACCGGCCCAGATTGAAACAGCCATGCGCTCGACTGAATAAGGACTGTATTGGCCCTGCTTCAAGAGTTCAACCATGCGAGCTCCGCGCTCAAGTTGTGCCTTTGAAGCTGCATCAAGATCTGAACCGAAAGCAGCGAATGCTTCGAGTTCGCGATACTGAGCGAGGTCAAGGCGCAAACGTCCAGCAATCTTCTTAATCGCCTTTGTCTGGGCTGAACCACCAACACGAGAAACTGAGATACCTACGTTAATAGCCGGACGTACGCCAGCGTTGAATAGATCAGTTTCAAGGAAGCACTGACCATCGGTAATAGAGATAACGTTTGTAGGAATGAAGGCAGAAACGTCATTTCCCTTTGTTTCAATGATTGGCAAGCCAGTCATTGATCCTCCACCGAGTTCATCTGAAAGCTTTGCACAACGCTCAAGTAGACGTGAGTGTAAGTAGAAGACGTCTCCTGGATACGCTTCGCGACCTGGTGGACGGCGAAGGAGTAGTGATACTGAGCGATAGGCCTCAGCTTGCTTTGAGAGATCATCAAAAATAATTAATACATGCTGACCGGCGTACATCCAGTGCTGACCAATAGCTGAACCTGTGTATGGAGCTAGGTATTTGAAACCAGCAGGATCTGATGCAGGAGAAGCAACGATTGTTGTGTATTCCATTGCACCGGCTTCTTCAAGCGCACCCTTAACAGAAGCGATTGTTGAACCCTTTTGACCAATAGCAACATAAATACATTTAACTTGCTTCTTTGGATCCCCACTCTTCCAGTTTTCCTTCTGGTTGATGATGGTGTCGATTGCAATCGCAGTCTTTCCAGTTTGACGGTCACCGATAATGAGCTGGCGCTGTCCGCGACCAATAGCTGTCATCGCGTCGATAGCCTTAATACCTGTTTGCATTGGCTCTTTAACTGGTTGGCGCTGAACAACTGAAGGAGCCTGAAGTTCAAGTGCACGAGTTGCTTCAGCAACAATTTCACCCTTGCCATCAATTGGACGGCCAAGTGGATCTACAACGCGACCAAGGAATCCGTCTCCGACTGGGACCGAGAGAATTTCGCCAGTGCGTCGAACGGTTGTGCCTTCTTCGATGCCGGTGAATTCACCCAAAATAACGACACCGATTTCACGGACGTCTAGGTTGAGAGCCAAACCAAGAGTTCCGTTTTCAAATTTCAAAAGTTCATTTGTCATTGTTGAAGGAAGACCTTCAACGCGCGCAATACCATCGCCTGCCTCGGTTACTACACCGATTTCATCGCGAGCTGCAGCGCCTGGGTTGTATGACGCGACATGCTTTGCAAGCGCATCACGAATATCTTCAGGACGGATTGTTGTCTCCGACATTTCTACTCCCTCGATCCTCTTATTACTTCTCTTTACTGGGTGTTAGTAAAGAGCTCTTAAACTGCGAGCGATCTGCCCGCTTCTGCCAAACGATTACTAATGGTTCCGTCAATGACTTCATCATCAAAGCGGACTTCGACACCACCGATAACGCTGGCATCAATCTCAACAGAGACATGAACTGGCTGACCCATTTGCTTTGTGAGAGTTGAAACCAACTTCTCGCGTTGCGCTGGGGAAAGGTCAATTCGACTGCGAACAACAGCACGTAGGCGGTTGTGACGAGCGGTGACTCCGTGAATAAAAGCAAGAAGTGCGAGCTCAATGCTTCGACGCTGTAGAACACGAACGAGCTGTTCCAAGAGTCGAACAGATGAAGCTGCGTACTTACCGCCAAATATTGACTTAATAAGTTCAGCTTTGTGATCCCCTGAATCCAAGGAACTATTCAAAGCATGACGAAGTTCGTTGCTAGCAACCAAGACTTTCGAGAAAGCAAAGAGCTCCTCTTCAACCTGGTCTAAATGATCCTCCGTGTTAGCCGCAGTTGCTTCTGCTTCTACAGCCAACTGCTCAATTGCGTGCATGATGTCTGAGGTACGTGACCAACGAAGTGCTACAAGCTGAACGATTAAGTCCAGTGTCGACTTAGAGGTTGACGCAGCAAAGAGATCAGTGACAAGCGCAGTTTTTGCTTCATGGTCGCGTGCTGGATCAGTCACCGCACGACGCAATGCGCCCGAGGACTGAAGAGCAAGAAGCACGTTGAACAATTCTGTAGAAACCGCCGTGCACTCAGCTGATGAAACGCCTTTGAGTTTTCCATCGAGCACAATACGAATCGCCGAAAGCGACTGACGAGAGTTTCCACCAAGGTTCAACATGTTTAGTTGCGCCCCTTTTCTGAAGCAAGATCCTCAAGGAAGCGATCGACAACACGAGATTGACGAGCCTGGTCTTCTAGAGCTTCCCCAACGATCTTGGATGCAAGATCAGTTGCAAGCGAACCAACTTCGAGACGAAGTGAGGTAATCGCTGCTTGGCGCTCAGCTTCGATTGAAGCGTGAGCTTGTGCTGTAATGCGAGCAGCTTCTTCTTGAGCACGTGAACGAAGATCTTCGATGATTGCAGCGCCTTGAACGCGCGCTTCTTCACGAATCTTTGTTGCTTCACCGCGAGCATCAGCAAGTTGTGCAGTGTATGACTGCAAAGCTTCTGCTGCTTCTGCTTGTGCGCGCTCTGCCTTTTCAATGCCACCTTGAATTGCTTCGGTGCGAGCTGCGAATGCTTTTTCAAACATTGGCACAACTGCCTTACGAAGAACAAGGAAGAGCAAAGTGAAGGCAATAAAACCAACGATTAATTCAGCTGTGTGCGGAATTAACGGATTGGTTGCTGCTTCAGCTGCAAACCTAGTTTTCACTCAAAACTCCTAATTATTAGCTAGTAAGAAATAACTCGGGATTAGAGAACGAATGCGAGAACGAGACCGAACAGAGCAAGCGCTTCAGCAAGTGCGAATCCAAGGAACGCAATTGGCTGTAGAACGCTACGAGCTTCTGGCTGACGAGCAACGCCGTTGATGTATGCAGCGAAGATCAAGCCTGTTGCAATTGCAGGTCCGATTGCTGATAGGCCATAACCGACCAGGTTGAGTGTGCCTTTCATTGTGGTGCCTTTCTGTAGGTGGTGCGTTTCGTAGTTAGTAGAACTTTTTAGTGCTCGTCAGATAGCGCGCCAGCAATGTAGAGCGCTGAAAGAAGAGTAAAGATGTAAGCCTGTAGGCACTGAACCATGAATTCAAAGAATGTCATGACAACGCCGAGGGTGAATGAGAATGGAGCAACAAGCTTTAGTCCAATAACACCTTTAATAAGGTGATCTCCGCCCATTATGAAAACTAGGAGAAGCAGGTGGCCAGCGAACATATTTGCAAACAAACGCAAAGAAAGAGTTAGTGGGCGAACTAAGAAGAAGGTCGCAATCTCAATTGGAGTCAAAAGAATATAAACAGCTTTTGGAACTCCAGGCATAAATGCAATGCCCTTTAGGTAATGTCCAAGGCCCTGCTTTTTGATGCCAACATAATGGAAAGCGATGAATGGAAAGGCAGCAAGTACATATGGGAATGAAACGTGCGACATCGCCGGGAATTGAAGAAGCGGGACGATTCCGAAAATATTGTTTGTCAAAATGAATGTAAACAATGAGAAAAGAAGTGGAACGAAGCGCATAAATTCTGCGCCGATAATTTCCTTACCAAGATCGTTACGTACGAAGCCGTAAATCAATTCACCTGCGAACTGCAATTTTGTTGGAACAACAAGTGCTTTGCGCGAGGAGGCAATAAAGAAGACGGAAATTAGGATAACTGAGAGAAAAACAAGAAGGATTGGCTTTGTTGTGAAAGCACTATTTCCAAAAGCTGGAGGGAGGTTGAAGTCGGCAGTGCTAGGTGGGACGAAGCCCCCTTCGAAAGCAAAAGCGCGCACACAAACTCCTACATAAGAGCCCAATAGAGGGTAAACGGGAAGACGGTGGAACCTTATAAGTTATTACGAGAAAGTTAAAATCCTTGACGCCAGAAACCTCTCAAAAAAAGGTGAGAAGCACTACTCCTTTACGAAGCGGAGCCAAACCAGGTAGACCGAGGCGCCCATTCCAAGCAAGAATCCCACGAGCATGAACCAGTGATTGTGGTGGATGACCCAGTGGTCGATTGCCGCCCCAATTCCGCCCCAAACCAAGAGCCCTGAAAGCAGGTACCCGAAGATCGACCACATTGCGCCTTCTTCGTTACTCCGTGCCATCTAAGCCTCCATTGTCGCTAGCGGAGGGCAATGGTAACCCCAAACGGAGCTTGAGGAACGCTCGAATCTCGCCACCGAGCCACGCGGCAGTTATCGCAAGGGCTGTGACAGCGAAGGCTGGTCGGTCAACCGTAGCCGGAGTCGTTGTCCGGGTGACAATGACCAGAAAAGCTCCCATAACCAAGACCTTGGCAAAATAGGAGAACATGGCCAGTGCCATCGTTGCAATCGGGTCGAGATTTTTCGAAATCGAATTAATAATCAGGTGAATTGAAAAGAAGATAATGACTGTTGCGCTCGCCATTAAGGCGCCCCAGAGACCTGAGGTGTGTCGGAGCAAACTAGATCCAGCCACGCAAAGAACGGCAACTAGGGCCGAAGGGATAAGAGCCCCCTTCCACAACGAGCCTTCTGCGCTATTGGACATCAACCAGCTCCTGACTTGTTTGGGACTTCGTCAAACCCATCATAGTTAGTGAAACGGCAAGCATGCTCACGGCTACAACAGCGGCAATCCAAAGTGGAGCAAATGCTGCAATCACGGTCGGGATAGCAAACATTGCAGTCCACATATACAAAATGAAAGTTGTACGTCTGTGCGAATTACCCATCGAAAGAAGACGATGATGCAAATGCTCACGGTCTGCAGCAAATGGTGAGCGACCAGCGCGAAGTCTTCGCACAATCGCCATACCTAAATCAATAAGTGGAATTGCCAGAATCGTGAAAGGAAGCAAGAGCGGTAAAAAAGTACTACGTGAGCTGGATTGAGAAATCGCGTTTAAATCAATTTGCCCCGTCAGAGTTATGGCACTTGAAGCAAGAAGAAGCCCTAAGAGCATCGCGCCAGAATCGCCCATGAATATTTTTGCGGGATGAAAGTTGTGCGGCAAGAACCCTATGCAAATTCCAACAAGAACGGCCGTTATCAGTGAAGGAGCACCGGCACGATTAAATCCGTTCACAACCGCAAGAATGTAGGAAAAGATAAAGAAAGATGTGCCGCAGATAGCAACAATTCCGGTCGCAAGACCATCAAGCCCATCAACGAAATTAACTGCGTTTATTACTAGCATTACGAAAACGACGGTAACTACCTGGCCGATTGCCGGCGGCAATGTCAGGATTCCATTTATCGGAAGCCACAAAATTTGCACTCCGTGCAATAGAAGTATTCCCGCAGCCAGCGCTTGACCAGCTGATTTTGTGACGGCATCTAGATCAAAACGATCATCTAGCGCGCCCAGCAACATCACAAAAGTTCCAGCTAAGAAAATTCCTTGTGCTTCTCGACCAAACGACTTACTTACAAGCGGGAGGTGACTCACAACCAACATGGTTATCGCCATCGATGCCCACATTGCAATTCCACCCCAGCGCGGTGTTGGAGATTTATGCATGTCTCTCGCACGAATATTTACAAACGCACCAGATTGCATGGCAAACCGAGCTATCCACGGTGTTATTAGGAAGCAGAGAGCAGCCGCGAAACTAGCGGTTAAGAGATATTCGCGCATGAATTATAAATTTATGCGTGAGGATAAACAGGGAATTTAGCGGTGAGTGAATGAACGTCAGCGCGGATATCCGCCGCCTTTGATTCATTATCGCCATCTTTTATTGCGCGTGCGATGAGTGAAGCGATCTGCTTCATTTCTTCAACGCCCATTCCTTGAGTTGTTGTCGCGGCTGTACCTACGCGAATTCCACTGGTAACTGCTGCAGTTTCTGTATCAAATGGAATTGAGTTCTTATTCAAAGTTATTCCAGAAAGTCCACACCGCTCGTCTGCAACTTTTCCGTTAATTCCAGTTCCGCGAATATCCATTAAAGCCAGGTGAGTTTGAGTTCCGCCAGAAACTGCGCGCATTCCTTCTGTTTCCAAAGATGCGGCGAGTGCCTGCGCATTTTCAATTACTTTCTTTGCATACGCTTGGTAAGCAGGTTGGGCAGCTTCCTTTAACGCAATAGCTTTTCCGGCAACCGCGCTCATTATTGGACCGCCTTGCATCCCTGGGAAAACAGCCTTGTCTAAGGCCGCAGCATGTTCGGCCTTTGAAACAATCATTCCTCCGCGAGGTCCGCGAAGAACCTTGTGTGTTGTAAAGGAAACAACATCTGCGTAAGGAACTGGAGATGGGATTGCTTTACCTGCAACAAGACCAATGAAGTGAGCGGCATCCACCCACATAATTGCCCCAACTTCGTCGCAAATCTTTCGGACAGTTTCAAAATCAATCAAACTTGGATAGGCAGTTGCGCCCGTACAAATCATTTTTGGCTTGTGTTCGATTGCTAAGTCGCGAAGTTCGTCGTAATCGATTAATTCATTATCTTGACGAACTCCGTAGGAAACAATGTTGTACCACTTGCCAGAAAAATTAACTTTAGCTCCATGCGTTAGATGACCACCGTGAGGAAGTGACATAGCAAGGACGGTGTCACCTGGATTTGTGAATGCTTTGTACACCGCAACGTTTGCACTCGCGCCAGAATGGGGTTGCAAATTTGCATGCTCTGCGCCAAAGAGTTCTTTTGCCCGCTCGATTCCAATTGATTCAACTTTGTCTACTTCTTCACATCCGCCGTAGTAACGCTTGCCCGGATAACCTTCCGCATACTTATTTGAGAGAGTCGATCCAAGCGCCGTTAACACTGCAGAAGAAGTGAAGTTCTCGCTGGCAATGAGTTGGAGATTCTTGCGTTGGCGATCAAGCTCAGTTAGCAATAAGGCTGCAATATCTGGATCTTGGGATTTTAGAGCTTCGAAATCAGGACCAAAGAAAGTTGTCATGGGGCAAGCCTAGAGCGTGCCGCGAGAAATACTAGAAACAACCCCTTCGAGTTGGGTAAATGAGATGTCACCCTCCCGGACCATCTCCAATCCTGAGATTCCGCACCGAACTATTGTTGAAACTGATGGATGTGAAATTGGGCCTTCGTCGACATAGATGCCCACGTCACTTGGAAGCGCCGGGACGTAATTTATATCCAAGGTTGCAGGTCGCCCGAGCACCGAGGCTGATGCAACGGCAAGCGGACCACTTTCATGAAGTATCTCGAGTAGAAACTCACTGGTTGGAACACGAAGAGCAAATTCATCTAGAGATCCCCCGTCGCCAAGGTCCCAACTCAAACCTAATTGCGGCGCAAGAAGAAGTGAAAGTTCACCAGGCCAAAATTTTTCTGCAAGCAACTTTGCATCTCCGTCAAGATTGCGAGCGACACCGCCACCAGTCTTGATAGAACTTACAAAAACTTGGCAGGCCGTGCCCGAATCAGTCTTCCTTATTGTTTGAATTCTCTCCACGGCAAGAGCGTTAAATGCATCTGCGGCATAGATGTAACCGTTTTCTGATGCAAGAACTGCAACGCCGCCCGCGCGAACACTTCGAAGGACTGAATCTTTTGTTGCACTTCTGTCTTCAGCGCTTAATGTTAAAAAGACTCCCACTTACTTACCCTAGCTCTTCTAGTTTGCGAGCAATAGTTCCATCCACGAAAGCATGAATAAGCGTTCCTGATTCTGAGTATGTTTCAGAGATGATTTCACCACGCTCGTGAATTGCTGAAACCAAATCTCCTCGACTAAATGGAATAGTCGCTGTTATTTCAATCCGAGGCTTTGGGAGTGAAGTCTCGATGGCCTTTATCAACGTATCAAGTCCAAAACCTGTTCGCGCTGAAAACGCGAAACTGTTTTGTTCTTCTCGAAGAAGTTGCATAAGAACTTCTGGCAGTGCAACATCGGCCTTGTTTACGGCAATAATTTCTGGGATATCTCCCCCGCCGATTTCGTTTATTACCTCGCGCACCGCCTTAATCTGACCGCGAGGATCAGAATCTGAACCATCCACGACGTGCACAATTAAATCTGATTGGGAGACTTCTTCTAGTGTGGATTTAAATGCCTCAACAAGTTGGTGCGGCAAGTGGCGCACAAAACCCACCGTGTCCGAGAGGGTAAAGATGCGACCATCAGTTGTCGTAGCTTTGCGAACTGTTGGATCTAGCGTTGCAAAAAGTGCATTCTCGACCAAGACGCCGGCATTTGTGAGTCGATTCATTAATGAGGATTTACCCGCGTTTGTGTACCCAGCTATTGCCACTGAGGGAATGTTGTTTCTGCGACGTTCTTGGCGCATGGTGTCTCGAGCTGTTTTCATCTCTTTGATTTCACGACGCAACTTCGCCATTTTGTCATTGATGCGGCGTCGATCGGTTTCAATTTTGGTTTCGCCCGGTCCTCGTCCTCCGATTCCACCAGCCTGACGAGAAAGTGAATCACCCCAACCGCGAAGTCTTGGGAGCAAATAAGACATTTGCGCCAATTCAACTTGAGCTTTACCTTCGCGAGATTTTGCATGCTGAGCAAAAATATCCAAAATCAAAGCCGTGCGATCAATTACTTTTACCTTAACTTTTTGCTCAAGTGTGCGAAGTTGGGCGGGTGAGAGTTCGCCATCACAAACGACGGTATCTGCGCCGGTTGCTTGTACAGTTTGGCGCAACTCTTCTACCTTTCCTGAACCAATGAAAGTAGAGGCATCAGGTTTATCGCGACGTTGAATCAATCCATCCATTACTTCTGAGCCAGCAGTTTCTGCAAGAGCTGCCAATTCTTTCAATGAATTTTCAGCATCTGTAGCTGTTCCATCTGTCCACACACCTACTAATACAACCTTCTCCAAACGAAGTTGGCGGTATTCGGCATCGGAAATATCTTGTAGCTCAGTAGATAGGCCTGCTACGCGGCGCAAGGCTTGTCGGTCTTGCAAATCATGTTGATTGCTTTCTGCATAATTCGCGTCGCTTTCGGCGGCATCGAATTCCGCAGTAACCATTGCAGATTCGCGAAGTAATTGATCGATATCTAAATCAAGAGGTTCATCTTTCACAGATATTGGCTCACATCGTGATCCTCAAGCAAAACTGCTGGACCTATAAGTGTCGCGTTGTTATGCCCATCTGTATCCACGACGAGTCTGCCTCCCGGAGGATTGATGACCCAGTGCGAAGGTAAAGATTTTCTGCTTCTTAAGGTTGCAGCGAGCGCAACTGCGCAGGTTCCTGTTCCGCACGATTGAGTTTCACCAACGCCACGTTCATGAACGCGCATTGCCAATTCGCCGTTATCTAGAATTTGTACAAACTCAACGTTGACGCCTTCTGGATACGCAGCGGCTGGGTCCACTTCCGGAGCTGAAAGTAAGTCACCGGCTTCGGAGAGGTCATCAACAAAGACAACCGCGTGGGGATTTCCAACATTAATATTGAAAGCCGGCCAAGATTTTCCATTTGCAGTCACTGCGACTTCTGGATATTCGTCATCGAGAACGGCGTGACCCATATTGACTGAGATATCGCTATCGACTGGTGCAGCTAGGTAGCGCATTCCAGCGCGAGTATTTATTCCGAATATTCCTTCTGGTTGATGACCTCGTTCAACAAGGTAACGAGCCATAACTCGAATTCCATTGCCACACATTTCAGCGATTGAGCCATCGGCATTCCGGTAATCCATGAACCATTTGCCATCAAGCTTGCCGATGCGAATCAAACCATCAGATCCGATACCTGACTGACGGTTACAGATTCGCTGAACCTGTTGCGCGGTAATTTCTAGTTGATTCTCGGGATCGAATATCAGCACAAAATCGTTGTGCGTTCCATGCCCATACGTACCAATCATGATTTGATAATAGACGCTAAAACGCGCTCAAGGTGCACGGTTGTGGTGGCCGGCGCGAGCCATGTGACTCTCTCATCCCGCGTGAACCACGTTTCCTGACGTCTTGCATATTGACGCGTTGCAATCTTTGTATCCGTTTTTGGGTCAACGCTCAACCCGTTCTTTGCCGCAATGATTTGGGCATACCCCAAGGCCGCCTGAGCAGTCTTTCCGTCCAATAGTCCTAGTTCAATGAGTTTTTCAACCTCTGTCTCCAGGCCCATCTCCCACATTCTTTCGACTCGTTTATCGATGCGCTCATCAAGGAGGGTTCGATCCAAGGAGAGTCCAAATTGCTGAGCTTGCGGATAGCGCGTCGAATTTTCTCGTGGCAAATTCGCCGTAAAAGGCTTCCCCGTAATTTCGATAACTTCAAGTGCTCGCACAACTCGGCGCACATTCTCTTTTGGAATGGCAACAGCAGCGGCAGGATCAAGTGTCGCCAATCGCTTGTGAAGAGCAGAAGCCCCGATTCGTTCTGCTTCCTCGGTTAATTTTGCTCGTACCTCAGGATCGGTCTCTGGAAAATTCAAGTCATCAAGAATCGATTTTATGTAGAAGCCCGTGCCTCCGACGATGACAACTGGCTTAGCTCTCTGAAGTAATTCATCAACCTTTGCTCGAGCCAGCTCTTGATAAAAAGCCACAGTCACGTCAGTTGAAACATCTACAACATCTAGCAAATGATGAGGTATGCCATTTCGCTCTTCTAGTGAAAGTTTTGCTGTTCCTATATCCATACTTCTATAGAGCTGCATTGAATCTGCATTTACGATTTCTGCGTCAATTTCCTGTGCAACAGCTACAGCCAAATCACTTTTCCCTGTTGCAGTTGCCCCGCAAATAACAATTATCGTCATGAGCCGTGGATTAATTTCAATTTCTGCAGAGATGGCATACCAATCATGATTGGTTCGGGTCCAATCTCAGCAACGCGAGCAGCGTGAGCGTCGCCACCACGTGTGCGCCGAACTGAATCAATCTCTCCGGCAATCATGAAGTTAGGCGCAGCCTTAGTTATCTTTCCCGAGACGATGTCCCCCGGTCTTGCATCTACGCCCTCTGGAATGTGAACCAATCGAAAATCTGGTGTGCGAGTGTCTCGGTTTTCAGTGACGAGAAGTTCATAACTCTTGCCAAGAGAGGCGTCGTTAATTTCTTCAGAGATTCGTTGTTGAACAATATGCAGGCGACCATATCGCTCGGCCATCGTCGCATCATCAATTTGGTCTGGCATCGTGGCGGCAGGAGTTCCTGGTCGTTTTGAATATTGGAATGTATAGGCGGCTGTAAATCTTGCCTCTTCCACAACCTCAAGGGTCTGTGCAAAATCTGCATCTGTCTCGCCTGGGAAACCAACAATGATGTCTGTTGTTATTCCCGCTTCCGGAATGGCTTTACGGACTCGCTCGATTATTCCCATGTATTTTTCTCGACGATAAGAGCGCCGCATTGCTTGCAGGATTGAATCAGATCCCGATTGCAATGGCATGTGAAGGTGTGGCATTACTGAAGGCGTCTCTGCCATGGCAGCAATTACGTCATCAGTGAAATCACGTGGGTGTGGGGACATGAATCGCAGGCGCTCAAGTCCATCGACGGATCCAACCTGGCGCAGAAGAGAAGCAAAGCCACCATTCTTATAAGCATTAACATTTTGGCCAAGCAAAGTTATTTCCACGACGCCTTGATCAACTAGTGCACGAACTTCTTTCAAAATATCGAACTCTTCGCGATCTTTTTCAACTCCACGAAGCGAGGGAACAATGCAAAAGGTGCATGTGTTGTTACAACCTACGGAGATTGATACCCAAGCACTAAAAGCCGAATGTCGTCTCGATGGAAGCGTTGAAGGGAAATGTTCAAGCGCTTCTTTAATTTCAACCTGTGATTCTTCTTCAATTCGCGCTCGTTCAAGAAGCGCTGGAAGTGAACCAATGTTGTGCGTTCCAAAGACCACATCTACATAAGGAGCTCGCTTTATGATGCTTTCTTGATCTTTTTGTGCCATGCACCCACCAACAGCAATCTGAAAATTCCGATTCTGTTTCTTAATTGGCGCAAGAAAACTTAATCGTCCATAAAGTTTATTGTCAGCATTTTCGCGAACTGCACAGGTATTAAAAACAACGAGATCGGGCTCGGTGCCTTCTATGGCTTGTGTGTATCCTGCATCTAAAAGGAGTCCAGCAATTCGCTCACTATCGTGAACGTTCATCTGGCAGCCGTAGGTTTCGACTACAAATGAGCGGGATGTCATTGCCCAATCTTATTGGGAGTCGGCCCCTGTCAATTCACGGATGATTCTTGAGGTCAACCCGCCTGAAAAGCCTTTACGGGAAAGGGCTCCTGAAATTCGGCTATAAATCTTCTCTGGATCAAGATGCGCGCATGAGCGATATTTCCGCTCAGCAAGAGCGTATGCCAACTTGTATTCATCCTCATCGTCAATTTCAGCAATAACCTCATCGATAATGTCTTGAGATACACGTTTAGCCCGAAGTTCCTGGGAGATGATTCGCTTGCTCAACTTTTTCTGCCGCTGGCGTGATTCAGACCAGAGTTGTGCAAATTCCAAATCATTTACAAGGCCTTCAATTTCCAATTGATCAAGCACCGCTTCGGCAACGTTTTCTTCGAAGTTGCGCTTGATCAAGTGGTCATGGAGTTCGCCCCTACTCCGAGCGCGAGGTCCGAGCGCGTAAAGCGCTACATTCATCGCGTCGGAGTATGAATCCGCAGGTACTTCTTGGTTGACTTTAGAAGTCGACATCTGCGCCGGCTTCATCAATCGCAGCGACAAGAGCTGGATCAACTGCAGTCGGTGCATTCATTTCGCGAATCTGCTTTTCAATATCATTTGCAAGATCAGGGTTGTCGATGAGGAATGTACGTGCATTTTCCTTACCTTGACCTAGCTGATCCCCACCATAGGTGTACCAAGCTCCAGACTTCTTAACGATTCCAAGCTCTACGCCTAGATCGATGAGTGAACCTTCGCGCGAGATTCCAACACCGTAAATGATGTCGAACTCTGCTTGCTTAAATGGAGGCGCCATCTTGTTCTTGACAACCTTGACGCGAGTACGGTTTCCAACCGCATCTTGGCCATCCTTAAGAGTTTCAATTCGGCGAACATCAAGGCGGATAGAAGCGTAGAACTTCAACGCTTTACCACCGGTTGTTGTTTCAGGAGTTCCAAAGAAGACGCCGATCTTGTCGCGCAACTGGTTGATGAAGATTGCAGTTGTGTTTGATTGATGAAGCGCACCAGTCATCTTGCGGAGCGCCTGTGACATCAAACGAGCTTGGAGTCCCATGTGGGAATCGCCCATCTCGCCTTCGATTTCAGCACGAGGTGTAAGTGCTGCGACGGAGTCGACGACGACGATATCTAGCGCTCCAGAACGAACCAACATATCCATGATTTCTAGTGCCTGCTCGCCAGTATCTGGTTGTGAAACTAGAAGTGCATCGATATCAACACCGAGCTTGCGTGCATACTCTGGATCCAGCGCGTGTTCAGCATCGATAAAGGCAGCGATACCGCCAGCTTTCTGCGCATTTGCAATTGCATGCAATGCAACAGTTGTCTTACCTGAGGATTCAGGTCCATAAATTTCTACAATACGACCGCGAGGCAGTCCGCCAATTCCGAGAGCGACATCGAGAGCGACTGAACCAGTAGGAATAACTTCCATAATTTGTGGGCCGCGATCGCCCATCTTCATAACTGATCCCTTACCGAACTGACGCTCGATTTGGGATAGGGCACTATCAAGGGCTTTGGCGCGATCTAGCGACGCCTTATCTGTTTTCTCTGGCTTTTCAGCAGCCATGGTGTGAACCTTTCATCGTTCGTCTGGTTGGTTATTCACCAACGTCTCGGTCCAGAAGGTACGGAAGACCACCGACGGCCTAGGCTCTTGCCTGGCGGAAGTGTGGAACCGCTCTGGTTGGGTATATCCACACCGATTGGTGCGAATGAAGGAATACTACCGAACATCTGTTCGAATGAGCAAGACACGCTCAAGTGCTGGGTTATTCCGCCCTAGATGCTGATGTGAGCGTCAAAACGAGGCTCAAAAGCTGCTGAATTATGAGCAACGACGAGCACGCCGTGCTCTTTTGCAATCATCGTGACCAAATCTAGGGTTCGATCCTGGTGGTTTACATCCTGGGCGCTGAGGGGTTCATCAAGAAGATAGAAGGAGGCTTCTTGAATCAAGGCAAGGGCCACGCTGACTCTTTGTTGTTGACCAAGTGAAAGCTCAGTGACTTTCAGATCTGCAATGGGATCTATTTCAAGGGATTCAATTACGTCGGTGTAATGCGATGCACGTTCCTGGCTCGAAACCATTTCAAGGATTTGAGAGACTGTGAAAGCTAGATCAAAAATTCTTCTTTGTGGGGCAACCGAACGAATTTTGGACTGCTCTCTTGCGGATAGTTTCTTAATGTCCAAGCCATTGATCAAAATAGTTCCGGAAGTTGGCTTCAGTACTCCCCCAATGAGATTTATAAGTGTTGTTTTACCTGACCCATTTGCTCCAGTTAACAACGTTGCACCAGTAGGAGATATCGACGTGTTGAAGTTTTTGAAAATATCTTTGGCAGGTCTGGAGAATGAAAGTTGCTTTATCTCAATCATGATCCACCCACTGAGAACGTTGGAGGCGAAGTAAAATAATCAGTGCAGGGGCACCAAGCAAGGAAGTCAAAAGTCCGAGTGGAATTTCATGCGGCACCGCAACGGTCCTAGCCAATAAGTCCGCAAGCAAGAGAAGCGTTGCTCCAACAAGAGCGCTCATCAATAACATTCCCCTATGGGCAGGACCAATCAATAACCTGACAATGTGTGGCACTAACAATCCTAGGAATGCAATTGCCCCAACAGCGCTTACGGATGCACCAACGAGAAGTGCCATAGAAATAATCGCCAAGAATCTAAGTTTCTTCGGATTGATACCGAGGAAGTGTGAAGTAGTTTCTCCAAGGCTGTATCCATCAAGTGATGGCGCCAAAATAAATGCAAGAACTAGGCCCACAACAATAAATGGCGCAATTTTGAGAATGGTCGAATTGTTAAGCAAAGTGAGAGATCCAAAATTCCAAAAAGCAAGAGATTGAATTCCGGGTTTCGGAGAAATGGTGATGACCAACCCTGCAATTGCAGTAAGGACTGCCGATATGGCAAGACCTGTCAGCAAGAATCCATTTCCCTTGTTTGGTGCAAGAAGTTGTACAAATGAAGCCGCCCCAATTGCAAAAACCACAGCAAAGAGCGCGTTAATAATTGAACCGTACGAAGCAATCCCAGTACCAATCACTGTAATTGTTCCTAGCGTTGCTCCGCTAGAAAGTCCTATAAGGGTTGGTTCAGCAAGCGGATTTCGAAAAATTGCCTGAGCCAAACCACCTGCGACTCCCAAACCTGCGCCAATAATTAGAGCTCCCATTGCGCGAGGAAAGCGCACGTCCCAAACTGTTACAGCTTCCGTCGAGTCATGTTTTCCGATAAGTGAAAAAACGGAGTGAGAGAGATGCAAAATTCCAGTACGGAGTGAGAGGACAAAGAAGATGCAGAGGAGGGTTGCTATAAAGATTGAAATCCAAAACTTCTTCATTTGGCCGCCTTTATGATCGCTGCACGCAACTTTGGAAGTAAAGCTACCGACCTCGGGCCGAAAGAAAGAAGTAGCGAGTCATCAACTGTCACGACCGCTCTTTTCTTGCCTGCAGGAGTTTGAGCGATTCCGGGAAGTTGAACTAAACCATCTATGCCATTTACCGACTGAAGGCCTTTTGTCATGAGAAGAAGAACATCGGGCTGCATGGATATTAATTCCTCGGCTGTCATTGCATTGAAAGGATGCGGCAACTTTTCTGCACCGACATCATTAACGCCGATAGCTCTTAGCAGCGAATCTGCTCCCGAACCTTTTCCGCCAATTAAATATATTGCCGAAGTTCCTCGAACATATAGAAAAGCAACATTGATTGCAGATTTTGCATAACTTGAAGATTGAATTTGTGAAGATAACTGGAGCCCTGCGAGCGGGGCTCCAATCGCCGATGCAACTTCTTTTTCTTTTTGCACTATATCGTTCAAATTAAATGGATTAGAAATTTTGACGATTTTTATTCCACTTTTGCGTAATGTATCTAGCGAAGATTGTGGCGAAGTATTTGCATCAATCAATATCAAATCAGGGTTTTGAGATAATACTTTTTCAATCGAAACATTGTGTGATGGATTATCGATTGGAACGCCGCTCAATTCTGGAATGCTGGAAGCGACATCGCGCCCAACCAATATTGATGTGTACCCGAGCGAGGCGACAATCTCCGCGCTTCCATTTGCAAGTGCCACGACACGACTCGCCGTTGGGACTTCAGAGCTATGAATTATTGGCAATGCGATATCCGTCGCAGAAATGTCTGACACTCTCACCGTCTTTGTAGAGCATCCGCTGACCGCCAGGCTCAAAATGAGCGCTAATAGCAGGGGCTTCTTCACACCGCAGAGTATGGCAAACCTTTAGCCGACGAGTGAGGCCAGGTTGTCGGATAAGTATTTTTAGCCGAGGTTTTATATTTCTCCCGTGCTTAAACGGATTGCAATTTCCAGTGCGCTATTGGCGACAATGCTCATGACTCCAGCACACGCAGTTACGGGCTCTCACGGTGAAATCCTGAAAGTCTCAAAAGTATCCGGGGTTAAGAGTGGCGACAAGTTAATCATCACCGGTCAGCATTTTGATGAAACCGTTGGAATTTATGTCGCATTGTGCACGGTCGTAAGAGTCGGCGTACTTCCCTCCCCTTGTGGTGGTGGAGTTGATGAAACCGGCGCGAGCGGTGCTTCTATTTGGATCTCCTCTAACCCCCCTTCGTACGGCGTGGGTCTAGCAAAACCATTTTTACCTGGTGGTCGATTTACTGTGACCATAAAAGTCTCTCCAATGATTGGAAAGATTGATTGTCGAAAAACTAAATGCGCAGTCTACGTCCGAGCCGACCACACTCGAGGCGATGACCGCTCTCACGATTTATCAGTTCCACTTTCATTCACATCTAAAAAATAATCAAACACAGGAGAATAAATGCGCCGCTCTATTTCCGTCCTTGCAGCCTTAGTTCTGGGATTTTCATTCGCTCCCGCTTCACATGCGGCGGGAACAAAAGTCATGTTTACTGAGGCTTCCGGTGCACCTGTTTCGGGAACGCCTACTGTCGCAGCTGGTGAAACTCTTCACTTTGTTTTAGGAAGCTTTCCAACAACGGCCGGGCTTTATGTCTTCCAAGCTGTTCAACCTACTGCTGGAGCTCGACCAACTTCTTCGAATACAAAGGCCCCTCTTTGGATCAGCACAGATACGCAAGCATCATTTGCGCCAAGTGCCGTAATTTCTTTCACAATCGATAATGGCAATGCGTGGGGCGCGGACTGTGCCCACCAGCAATGTGGACTTTGGTTTGAATTCGATCATTCAAAGTCAACTGATCTTTCTGAAGATCAATTTGTTCCATTCACATTCAGTACTACACCCACAACAACTGGTCCAATTGTTCCAGCGGCACCTGCTGACACTTTGTCGGTTAAAATTAATGGAATCGATGTCAAGGAAAATATTCCCGGCAATATTGCATATCGTCAGGTACTAACTTTCTCTGCCAAGTCTGGATCAGGCGCTCCTGTAACTTTCAAGTCATACACGCCCGATTTGTGTCCTATGACTGGAAATTCAGTCACCGCGTTGAAGGGCGCAGGACAGTGCGACATTGCAGCAACAGTTGGAAGTAAGTCTTCGCACTTCCCGTTTAACGTGATTCCTGGAATTCAAACTGCAAACCTTGGAAATACAACCCTCAAAACAGGCAAGGGTTTTGTCGCGGCAAAGATTACAAACTTTGGTGAAACTTTGACTTACAAGACTTCTTCTAAGAATTGTTCAGTCAACGGATTTTCCGTCAAAGCACTCCGAGCAGGAAACTGCCGTGTCTTCGCATCCGCGAAAGGCACAGATAATTACAGCGCTCTAAATCAGAGTTTTGTAGTCACAATTAAGAAATAAATTAATTAACGAGCCAGGGCTCGGAGTCCAGCTAGCGCAAATGCAACTGCGTTCTGGATTTCGAGCTCTGCGTCATTTCCAGCATCAATTCTCATGCTTGCAGCATCTGTCACGCTCTGCAGAAATGCTCCTGCGGAGGCAACTTCCTTAATTCCAGTTTCAGCAAGAGCCTGCCGCAATGGGGAGATAAGTCTTCGGTGGCCCATTGCCACTTCTTCTTTGCGATAATCCGGCGTTGATACTGTGTTTAAACTCTTAACAAGCATATGTCTTCCGTCTTCGACATATCGAAGGCCTTCAGCCATCCAAAGCGCAATCTTCTCAAAGGGATCTGTGGATCCTTTTATTGCTTCTGCAAGTCTTGCTGTGTAGTAGTCGAGTTCCTCAACAACCAAGTCTGCAATTAAGTCGGCAGAGCTCGAAAAATATTCATATATTGAGCTGCGAGATAATCCTGCCTTTTGCGCAACTGCCGAAACAGTAACGGCTTCAGCTCCACCAGAAATAGCTAACTCCATAGCTGCGGCAATTAACTGATGGCGGCGTAGTTCGCGGTGCTCAGCAATTGATGGTGCTTGGATTTTCGGCATTTGGCTATTCTTCCACGATTTCATGTTCCACTGAACCCGCAAATTCAGTGAGACGCTTCAGAAAATTGAGGTTAAAAGCAGCGATGAACGCTCCCACTAGACCACCAATGAAGATTGGAATACGTAGACCAAAAGTCGAGACATAGCCCCCAAGCAAAGACCCAAATGGCATCATCCCCCAGACTAAAGTTCTGCGAGTTCCGTGGATTCGTCCGTAGAGGTGATTAGGAATTAGTTCTTGATACGTAGCCATGATCAAAATATTCCAATACGTTCCAAGCCCGGTCATAATGATGCCAGTCAAGACGAACTGAACAATATTTGTCATAAATGCTGTTGCAATCCAGAGCAAGCATTGAACCAACATACTCAAACCCATAACACGACCACGTCCATAACGAGTCGACATCTTTGCGGCGCTTAGCGAGGCAACAATCGAACCACTTCCTTGAATCGCCATAACTAATCCGAAATACGCCGGCTTTAAGTGCAAGGTGTGCAGAATAAAAAGAACGATGGTTGCACTTCCGAAGTTGAACCAGAACCCAATGCTTGTAGTCATTAAAACTAGATGGCGCATTGGTTTGTGGTTGTACAGATATTGAATTCCAAATTTTATGCTTTTTAGAAAGGGCTCTTGGGGCTTTCTTTCTTCTCCCTCTACGCGCACATCGTGAATGGCTTGCAGCGGGATCGTCAGGATTAGAAATGCAGCAATTAGGTAACCAGCGCTAGAGACGAAGAGAGGAATTCCGATAGAAATTCCATAGAGGAAACCGCCAGTAGGGCCTCCGATGAAATCCTGCACAATTGTTTCAGCAAGGTAAAGGCGAGAATTTCCGCGTTCAAGCTCGCTCTTTGCAAGAAGACGAGGAATGAGAGTCTGCGCAGTCGTGTCTGCAACAACTTCACAAGTGCCAAAAATCGCGACGGAAAGAAATAGCCACGATATCGTTAAGTGGTTTGTAGCGATGGCAAGAGAAATCGATGCAGCGGTGAGGGTTCGAGTCGCATGGGCTATTGCTAGAAACGTTCTACGGTTTACTCGATCTGCCAATCCGCCAATAGGAATTGCGAAGAGCAGCCATGGCAACATTCCTAGCGCAGAGATCGCAGAAATCGATACTGGTGCTGATGTTAATTTAACTGCAATTAGCGGGATGGAAACGCGAAGAACACCATCAGCAAAGTTACTGGCAATCGCTGCTGACCAAAGACGATTGAAAGCTGAAGAGAAGTTGCTCATCTAAATTTAGGAGGCATTTCCGGATTATGCCGAACAACGGCTTTCCAGATATCTCCTGCTTCCATACCCATCTCAATTGCTTGATTGACCGTTTGCCCACCTAGTTCGGAATGAACGATATCTTGTGAGTACGTCATTGGATCCGAGAAGTAATCACTTATGCGAGAGCGAAGTTCGGTTATGCGCATTTAAAGAAGAGATGCCAATTTCTCGGCCTGCGCTCTTGACTGGGACTCCGTCAATGGCGAGGTAAATTGCGCGAGTAGCCATCGAAGAATTAATCCAACATTATTTTCGTTAGCACCAAAAATATCTGCGAGATTGCGATGAACAGCTATCCACAGCGGATGATCAGAAATTGTTATAAGTTTCACGATATCGTCATGATCGGTCTCGACCATTTTGGCAAGTGCTGGATCCGATGAGATCTGTTTCGATAGCGAAAATAGAGCTTCGATTTTACTTTCAGCGCTCATGGCAACTTCCGTGAGGCGATTAATCTCGGCCTCTACGATTCCCATCATCATCTCTTCGCGATCAGCGAAGTGGTTATAAATTGTTGCGCGAGAGATTTCAGCTCGCGAAGCGATATTGATCATGTTGGATTCATATGAACCAACCTCAGCAATTACACGTTTTGCTCCACCGAGAATTGCTTCGCGGGATCTTTGGTGGGTTGCCATTTGTGTTTTGTATTTCTCGATTGGTCGCAAGCGAAGACACCTTAAGCGGCGGCTTCGTCCACAACAATAAGTGCAGGAGTTTCAGAAATTCGAATTTCACGGGCAACATCAACGAGAACCGTGCCCAATGAGAGGTCTAAAGCGGAGCAGATCGAATTTAATAGTTCAGAGGAAGCTTCCTTCTGACCACGCTCAACTTCCGACAAATAACCGAGGGAAACTCGAGCCGACTTGGCCACTTCGCGCAGAGTCCGTCCTTGAGCCACGCGCGCGGAACGCAAGGTGGAACCGAGGTGGGTACGAAGTAAAGTCACGAGGAAAGAATACGCGCAAAAGTGGCAAGCGCGCTATTAATAGTTGCGTTTCGCACGGCTTCACGGTCACCTGAAAGTGAGAGGGCCAGAGAAATAACCTCCTTTTTTGAGGCAATTGCCACCCACACCGTTCCAGCTTTTTGCCCATAAGCCTTTCCCGGGCCAGCCACACCAGTTGTCGATATTGCATAGTCACTCTTAAATTGCGCTCTTGCAGATTCAGCCATTGCGATGGCCACCTTCTCAGAAACGGCAGTCTCCTTTTTCAAAAGAGTCGTTGTGACTCCAAGAAATTTTGTTTTACTTTTATCGCTGTAGGAAACGATTCCGCCTAGGAGTACTTCTGATGAGCCTGGAACTTCGGTTATGCAGGCAGCTAGCCCTCCACCAGTGATTGATTCGGCAGTTACGACTGTCTGTTTGCGCTTCTTGAGCTGTTTTACAAGATCTTGTGCGAGTGGATTCACTTCTTGAGGACTTTCTTAAAATAGTCATATCCAGAAGTTAGAGTAAGTAATACCGCTACGGCCATGAAGATGTCGCGTGGAATATGCAAATATGAAGGAAGCGGAAGAATATAGAAACCAATTCCGAATCCCTGGAAGAGAGTTTTTAGCTTTCCACCTTTGCTTGCAGGAATTACGCCATCTCGTATGACAATCAAACGAAGAAGTGTGACTGAAATTTCGCGGGTAAGAATTACGATAGTTACAACCCACCAAAGTTTGTGAAGCATCGAAAGTCCGACCATGGCGGTTCCTATGGCTATTTTGTCTGCCACTGGATCTAGAAAAGCTCCAAAACTCGTGATCTGTTTGCGCGAACGAGCAATTCGACCATCAAAGAAATCAGTTAATCCAACAGCAAAAAAACCACACCAGGCAATGAGCTGCCAATGCCTCTCGTTTCCACCGTTCTTAAAAAGTGCATACGCGCAAAAAGGGACGGCAACGATTCGCAAGACTGTTAAGAAATTGGGAAGGTTGAAATTCTTTTTCATAACGGCTGCGCCACCAGGTCTGCACCAGCAATATCGATTACAACTGCGTCGACATACTCTCCGACTCGATATTTATTTCTGGATTGGATAAATGTTGATCCGTCT
>SESG01035250.1_pt1 | contig 22881 bp, 22 predicted proteins | sample 3171421 | NCBI WGS metagenome assembly SESG01 (sample SAMN10866946, study PRJNA518727) | freshwater metagenome | biome: subpolar coniferous forest; feature: holomictic lake; material: water; isolation source: holomictic Lake 227, 6 m and 8 m depth | place: Canada: near Kenora, Ontario | collected...
TGACCATCCGCCGTTTTACTGCAGGATCAGGTGCCTGGATCGGGCCGGCCGCGGTTGCACTCGACCGCACCAAGATGCTGGCAGGTGATGCCTCGGCAACCATGATGATGTTCACACTGCCCTCCTCCTCCGAAGGTCCCCTTTCACTCGATTGCGACAGTCCGTTCCCTCCTGCAGGAACACCCAATTACGTCTCCTACCTGGTTTCAAGTCCTCCGCAACTTAACATGTACGAGTTTCATACTGACTTTGCAAACCCGGGAAATTCCACCTTCCTGTTAACCACCTCCATCCCTATCACCGCTTTTGGTACCATGGGATCCAACGTGATCCCGCAGCTGGGTACGAGCCAGAAACTGGACGCATTCAGCCGGAAAGGGCTCATGTTCAGGATGCCCTTCCGTAAGTTTAACAACTACTGGTCGGCCGTTGCCTGTTTTACCATCAGCGCAAGCGGATCCGCCGGGATCAGGTGGATGGAACTCAGGAATACCGGCACAGGCTGGAGCCTGTACCAGGAGGGAACTTATGCACCCGATGCCAACCACCGCTGGATGCCCAGCATTGCCATGGATACAGCGGGCAGCATCGCACTGGGTTTCAGTGTCTCCAGTGCCACGATGTACCCATCGATCCGTTACACGGGACGTTTAAAAACCGACCCACTGGGAACCATGACCATCACGGAGAAGGGGATTATCGCCGGTAGCGGATGCCAGACCGATGCCTCAGGCAGGTGGGGCGATTACAGCGCCATGACCGTTGATCCTGCTGTTCCCGGAACTTTCTGGTACACCGACGAGTACTATGGTTCCACTTCAGCCGCCAACTGGCAAACACGTATCGCTTCATTTTCGATTGGCTCGGCATTTGGTTCTTATGCCACTGCATATCCCGTTTCCATCTGCAAAGGATCTGATTCCATCCAGCTGAAGGCCGTCGCTTACGGAGGCTCCGGCAACTACACCTATACATGGAGTTCGATACCTCCCGGTTTCACCTCCACGCTCAAGGCACCGAAAGCCGCACCTGCGTTAAACACCAGTTATCTGTGCGCCGTGAACGATGGGGTAAAATCGAATATGGACTCCACCCAGCTTATCCATGTATATGGACCTCCCTATACCTTTGCCGGCAACGACACCGTAGTCCCACCGACATCGGTTTCAATTGCTTTGCACGGCGTTCAGACCGACTGCCGGCAATTCCAATGGCAGACCACCGGGAACGGCACCTTTGCGAACAACGCTCAGCTCAATACCACCTATACCTTTGGCACGCTGGATAAATCCAACAAAGAGGTAACCCTGAAGCTTGTCGGCATCGCAACGCCTCCCTGTACCGGCTCAACCACCTCCGCAATGGCGGTTCGCCTATGGTATGCCGGGATCGGCGACAATGCAAGCGACCCTGTGCATTTCCTGCTGCAGCCCAATCCTGCAAGCACCAGTGTATCCGTGACCATTGAAGGTCTTAAGAATACAGCCGCCAAACTGACGCTGCTGAACATTCACGGCCAGACGGTCTATACGACCGACCTGGCGGCATCTGCAGGTATCATCATCAGGCAAATCGATGTAACCAGCTTTTCCAAAGGAGTTTACGTAGTAAAACTGGTTGCCGGAAATGCAATCGAGACAAGGCAGCTTGTAATTCAATAAACCCTGCCATTTGAACTGAAAGAGGCTGCCTCAAAAATCATGAGACAGCCTCTTTTTTCGTTCCTGAAGTCGGGGGAGAGGTCAAATCTGCGCTCTTTCAGGGCATAATTTTACTTTTGAGTCAACCTCTTGTATATTCACAACCCGGTCATCCTGCCAGGAATCAGGAACATAACACAGGCACTAAACTTCTACTATTCTTTTTTTGATCGTTTATCCTTCTTTTCCTTCTTTGTCTTGCTCTTTTTGCAGGTGCACCGATCTTTGCCAAGAGCCTTCAGCAGTTCGATCTCCTTTTCATGAAGTTCGATGATATGGTCGATCTTCTTTTCGATCATGTTGGTATCGGGGATGAATTGTTTGTCGCAGGTGTTGGTCTCAATGTCCTTCAGCACCTTGAGCATCTGTTCAAGCAGTATTTCACGTTCAGCCATGGTTGTTTCTTTTAGTCAAATATACAAAGTTAAAACCTTTATCCAAAATATACTTTGAAAAATTTTTATCTCTACCTTTGCTTCTGTAAAAACCCCAAGGATGAAGGAGACAGACGCAACCGACCCGGATGAAGGAAAAGAGATGACCTTTTGGGAACATCTCGATGAATTACGAGGCGCATTATGGCGTATCGTCATCGCGATCCTGGTCACCTCAATAGGCGCGTTTGCCTTTAAAAGCGTGCTTTTTGACGATATCATCCTGGCCCCGAAATCAAAAACCTTCATCACCTATCGCGCCTTCTGCCGCCTGGGCGAATGGCTCTCCATGCCCTCCCTGTGTGTTGATCCCTCCCATTTCCAGCTGATCAACATCAGCCTGGCCGGGCAGTTTACCTCGCATATGAATATCTCGCTGATTGCCGGCCTGATTGTTGCGCTCCCTTATGCCCTCTGGGAGTTGTGGCGGTTCATAAAGCCCGGGCTGTCTGACAAGGAGATCAGAAGTTCGCGGGGGCTGGTGGCGATCGTAACCCTGCTCTTCCTGACAGGGGTATGCTTCAGTTATTTCGTCGCCGCCCCGCTGATGATCAATTTCCTGGGCGGTTACACCGTGAGCGATGCCGTTTCGAACCAGATAGCGCTTACCTCCTATGTGAGTTCCATTACCATGATGACCCTGCTGATGGGGCTGCTATTCGAATTGCCGGTGCTTATTCTCTTCCTCACCAAAATCGGGCTGATCACGCCAAAGCATTTAAAAAAGTACAGGAAACATACCGTTGTCGGCATCCTGATCGTCGCAGGCGTCATCACGCCAAGCCCTGATGTCTTCAGCCAGGTGATCGTTGCCATCCCCCTGTATGCACTGTTTGAGCTGAGTCTTGCGCTGTCGTCGCGGATTTACCGGAAGAAGCAGGCCCTGGTGGTGGAATAATCTGCCTATGCCAATGTAACCTTTTTTTGGAAGCGCCGTCTAAACCACGAAAACACCAAAACATATCTACCATGGAATCAAAACGCTTATATCGCAGCCAAACTGACCGCAAGTTTGCCGGTGTTGCCGGTGGCCTGGGCGAATACTTTGTGATGGATCCCCTGCTGGTCCGCCTGGCCTTCGTAGTCCTGGCCCTTGCCGGAGGTGGAGGCTTCCTGATCTATATCGTACTCTGGATCGTTACACCGGAAAACCCGTTGCGGTTTCAAACCTTAACGGGTCAACCTTCCCGCGAAAATCAACCGCCTGCAGCTGAATCACCCGCCAATGACGGTGAAACGCCGCCAGCAGGTGAAACCTATACAACCTCAGCGCCAACGCCAGTCCCACAAACCAGGGAACGGAAAAAAGGAAGCCTGATTGGCGGGCTGGTGCTGATTACCCTCGGAGCCCTTTTCCTGGCCGATGAACTCATCCCCCAGATCAATTTCGGAGATCTGTGGCCTGTCATCCTCATTGTCATCGGGATCGGACTGCTGATCAATGCCCTTACCGGCAGAAAACACAATAATAACCAGTATTAAAACCCCCTACCAATGAAATATCGTCATGTTTTCTGGGCCTTTATCCTGATTGCCATCGGGATCCTGTTTATGCTGAACAATTTCGGGGTACTGGAGTTTGGCATCCGGACCCTGTTCAATCTCTGGCCGCTGATCCTCATCCTCTGGGGAATTTCGATCCTGCCAATCCGCGATGGAATCAAAGTTGCCGCACTGGTCGCTGTACTGGTCGTTACCGTGATCTTCTTCAACCGTATTTCAGAAAAATCATCCTGGCTCCATTTCCATAATTTCAGAGGTTTTTCCAGCAAAGACTGGGATGATGATGAAGACAGCACGGCAACCTATAATTATCAACCGCAGAACCTGAGTGTTCCATTTGATTCCCTGACCCGCAAGGGGGAATTGAAACTTGAGGCGGCTGCCGGTAATTTCAAACTGGAGGGGATCACCTCCGATTTTCTCTCTTTCAACAAAACCGGTGATATCGGTAATTATTCGCTGACAACCTCCAATGAGTCGGGTCGAAAAAAGATCAACCTTTCGCTCGAAAAATCCGGTATCCGCCACTCGGTCAAAGATAACGACGTGGAGATTAAACTGAGCGACAAACCCTCATGGAATCTCAAATTTGAGGTTGGGGCCGCCGAAATCAGCATGGACCTGCGGGATTACAAAATTGATACGACCACCATCGATGCCGGGGCATCCTCCATCAATATCAAAATCGGCAGTAAAAACCCGGCTACCTACATGACCTTCAACGCGGGAGCATCCTCCATCAAGGTTGAGATCCCCAAAGAATCCGGATGCCAGATCAAATCTGAATCTTTTATGATCAGCAAGGAGTTCGACGGGTTTACCAAAAAAGGAGATGGAATCTACCAGACTGACAATTTTAACACCGGAAAGGAAAAGATTTACCTGACCATTAAAACCGCCATCTCAAAAATAGAGATCACGCGCTACTAATCAGCGTCGAGGAAACTTTTCACCAGGTTGAAAAATTCCCCGGGAGCATCAGCGTGAACCCAATGCGAGGCATTCGCGATGGTTTTCACCTCTGACCCGGGGAATTTCATTTTCAGTTCGGCCAGGTCAGTATCACGGACATAATCTGACAAACCACCGCGGATAAACAGGGCAGGTCCGGGATAGACCCCGGGAGCGCTGACTCCTTCAAACACCGACAGCAGGTTTTCATCAATGCCCTTAAGGTTCAGCCGCCAGTCAAGGCTGTGCCTGTCGCGCCAATAGACGCTTTTCATCAGGAATTGTCTTAATCGCGCACTTTTTATGGTAAGCTTCAACTGACTATCCACATCACTTCTCGATTTGGCACCGGTGAAATCGACAGCCAGCATGGCATTGAGGAGTTGCTGGTGCTCCCGGTCAGGAGGTGATTTCCGCAGGGAGATGTCAACGATCACCAGTTTGTTTACCCGTTCAGGATGATGAAGTGCAAAGTACATGGCGGTTTTCCCTCCCAGTGAATGTCCGACCAGGGCTATATCGGTTAATCCCTGGCCATCCATCAGTTCGGCCAGGTCACTTTCGAGAGAAGGAAAGTCAAACACCCCGCTGTGGGGCGATTGTCCATGGTTGCGCAGGTCGGGAATATAAACGCTGTAATGTTCTCCCAACTCCCTGCCAAAGGTGACCCAATTATCGGAAAGACCAAATAATCCATGAAGAATAACCACTGGTTTTCCCATCCCAAATTGCCTGCAAAATAAGTCCATTATTTAACGAATTATTAACACAATTTTGTTGAAAAAAAATCGTTTCCAAGTGTCAAAAGTACATAAATTTGTAGCCTATTTGCATCCTATTACGATTATGCCATGATGATCTTCAGTACTAAATATAATAAATTGATTTATAAACATTTAAACATTTACTATACTGGTAGAGGGCATCATTAATCCTAACCTCATAACCGAGAAAAAAGCAATGGAAAACAATCCAACAGAAAAACTGGTACTACCCCATCCCGAATTATCAGAAGAAGAAGAACCTCCAAGTCAGTCCACCTTCATAGATGAAACATCCCTAATAGACGAATATTTAAAAACGCGGGCCGATCGCGATAAGTCTGTAATCAGCGATCGCTCAATGGCTTTTTTACAAAAATACTTCCCTGAGGCGACCGTCAGGGAATGGAACAACTGGCACTGGCAAATCAAAAACAGTGCACGTTCTATCGAACAACTGGCAAAATATATCCGGCTTTCGGAAAATGAGGTTAAACCTTATGAAATCCAAAGCCAATCCCTTCCCTTACGAATCTCTCCCTACTATATCAGTCTGCTCGATCCCGACAATCCTGAGCAGGGCCTGCGAAAGAGCGTGGTTCCGGTCTTCGATGAGTTCCTGGTCCACCCGGGGGAGGCTACCGACCCGCTTTCGGAGGAGCACGACAGCCCTGTCCCCAATATCGTTCACCGTTATCCCGACCGGGTATTATTCCTGGTAACAGGGTTTTGTTCCACATACTGCCGTTATTGCACCCGGACGCGGATGGTGGCAAAAAACAAGTGTCACATCGGCGTTAAGGCCTGGGAGGCCGGGCTGAACTATATTGAACAGCATCCTGAAATACGGGATGTGCTGGTGTCGGGCGGTGATCCGCTGACCATGCCCGACCTGCATGTAGAATACCTGCTGTCGCGATTAAGAGCCATTCCCCATGTGGAGATCATCCGCATCGGGACCAAGGTTCCCGTGGTACTCCCGCAACGTATCACGCGGCCGCTGGTCAATATGCTGAAGAAGTATCACCCGCTGTTTATGAGCATCCATTTTACCCATGCCGACGAGATCACCCCCGAGGTAAAGGAGGCCTGTGAAAAACTCGCCTTTGCCGGGATTCCGCTCGGGAGCCAGACGGTGTTGCTGAAAGGCATCAACGACGATGTGCAGGTGATGACCAACCTGATGCATTCACTCCTCCGGATCAGGGTGAGACCCTACTATTTGTACCAGTGCGATCCAGTGGTGGGCTCGGGACATTTCAGGACCACCATCGAAAAGGGACTTGAGATCATCAAGGGGCTGCGCGGCCATACCAGCGGATATGCAGTACCCACCTATGTGGTGGATGCCCCGGGCGGCGGAGGCAAGATCCCCCTGCTCCCCGACTATTTTGTCGGACGCGAGGATGGTTATGCCATCTTAAAGAACTATGAAGATAAGTTATTCAGATACCCCGATTTTACTCCCTAAACTATGATCATCGGATTAACGTACGATCTACGGTCAGATTACCTGCAGGAAGGCTACAGTGAAGAGGAAACAGCGGAGTTCGACCGTGAAAGTACCATTGATGCCATCGAGACGACCCTCAACCAACTGGGGTATCAAACCGACCGAATTGGTCATATCCGCCACCTGACCGGAAGGCTGGCAAAAGGCGACCGGTGGGACCTGGTATTCAACATCAGCGAAGGCATGTATGGCATCGGGCGAGAAGCCCAGGTGCCTGCCCTGCTCGACGCATACCGGATACCCTATACCTTTTCCGATGCGCTGGTTCTCTCCCTAACCTTGCATAAAGGCATGACCAAGCGCGTGATGCGCGACGGCGGTGTTGCCACCCCCGATTTTTACATTGTTGAATGTGAAGAGGATATCGCCATGGTGGCGCTTGATTATCCCCTGTTTGTAAAACCCTGCTCGGAGGGGACCGGAAAAGGAATTAATGCCCTCTCAAAGGTAAATAACCGCGAAGAGTTGTTTACCATCTGCCATGATTTACTGAAACGCTACCCTTCCGGCCTGCTGGTAGAGGAATATTTGCCCGGCAGGGAATTTACCGTCGGGATCCTGGGTTCGGGAAAAGAGGGTTACGCGGTCGGCCTCATGGAAATTGTCTATAAGAAGGAGGATACCAACAATATATATTCTTACGAGACAAAATCCGATTACCTCAAGGCTGTGGAGTACCGGATCCCGGAAAAGGATATATCCCTTAAATGTATCGATCTTGCCCTGCAGTCGTGGCGATTGCTCGGATGCAGGGACGGTGGAAGAGTCGATATCCGTGTCGACAGGAACGGGATACCCAGCTTTATCGAGGTCAACCCGCTGGCCGGGCTTGACAAGGTTCACTCCGACCTTCCGATCCTGGCCTATATGCACGGGTATGATTTTGAAAGGATCATCCGTGAAATCATGGCTTCGGCAACCAAAAGGGCCGGTCTCTGAATAACCGGCAGTAATTCAACATTACCGGGTTCCACCTGAGCCCTTTGAAACATTTGATATCATGACACAAACCGCGCTCATTCTCTATAACAAGCTGTCCAAAATTCCAAAAGATGATGAGGCGGATGTGATCGAACAGGTCAACCTGGTGACGGATGCCTTAAAAACCCTGGGATACGAGGTCCTTTACCTGCAAATCGACCTTAACCTCAAGAAAGCCATTTCCGGCATCAGATCCGCCAAACCGGAAATCATCTTCAACCTGGCCGAAACCATCGGGAACAAGGGAGAATTTACCTTCCTGGCCAACTCCGTCCTGAATTTTGTCCGTATCCCTTATACCGGGTCGCCGCTGATCCCGATGTTTCAATGTTCAAACAAGTTGCTTGCGAAAAAGGAGCTGGGGAAAATAGGGGTCAAAACCCCGGCCGGCTTTATGCTCAATGAATGCAGCCGGCTGCTGCCCGACAGGAAATATATTATCAAACCCATTTGGGAAGAGGGGTCGCTGGAATTGGATGAGGATTGTGTTTTCATGGGATCCGACAGGGATTTCATCAAAAAAATAGGACAGAAAAGCAGGGACCACTATTTCATCGAAGAGTTTATCGAAGGAAGGGAGTTTAACAACTCCATCCTTTACAGTGAAAACGGTCCGGAGGTGCTCCCGTTGGCGGAAATGACCTTTAAGGACTATCCCGAAGGCAAACCCAAAATTATGGGATATAAATCGAAATGGGATGACAAGTCGTTTGAATATTCGCATACCCGCAGGACCTTTCAAACCTCGAAGGCAGATGAGCAACTGAGGAACCGGATGGTTGAAATTTGCAAAAAATGCTGGAATGAGATGGGTTTCAAGGGATATGTCAGGATTGATTTCAGGGTTACCCTCGACTCCGAACCGCTGGTGATCGACATCAACCTGAATCCATGCCTTTCGGAATCGGGAGGATTTATGGCTGCCTCAAAAAAGAAGGGGTTGACTTTTCCCCAGGTCGTAACACGTATCATTGCCGATGCAATCAGAAAATAGCACCATGACGAACATTAATCTTACTTTCCGCACCGCTGTAAGACCCTCAGACATCGAAACCGTCAGGGAGATGATCCTCTCCACCGGATTTTTTTACGACTTTGAAGTACCGGTTGCGCTGGAGCTGGTTGAGGACAGGTTAGCCCTGGGCGAACAGAGTGATTACCATTTTCTCTTCGCCGAACTGGATGGAAAAACCGTCTCCTATACCTGTTATGGTTCCATTGCAGGGACAGAAGGCAGCTTTGATCTTTACTGGATTGTCACGCACAACGATTACCGTGGCAGGGGTATTGGCAACCTGATCATCACCGAGACCCACCGCCTGATCAGGGAGATGGGCGGGCGAATTGTGGTAGCCGAAACCTCCTCCCTTGAAAAATATGCCCCGACCCGTCATTTTTACGACAGGATCGGGTATTCAAAAGAGGCACAGATCGATGATTTTTACAAGGAGGGAGACGGTAAGGTTTTCTTTGTGAAACGACTCTGATGCACGTTTATCAAGGCAACGGGATCATTCTCTCACGAGTGTTCCGGTTAAAGAGTTATACGTTGCAACCCGTTTCCAGTTGTATCCCGTGGTATCGTGTTTAACAGCCCAGAAGTCATAATTTCCGCCGGCCCTGTCGCCATTGGTATCGAGTTTGGTATTGCCCGTTGCACCAAAATAGTTGCCGGCAACCCTGACCAGGGCTGATTTCATCAAAGCCACATCTGTTACCGGCCCGGTGGTTGCGTAAGTAAGCACAGCCACCCATGTTGCATCATAAGCCGTAAATGCATATACTTCCGGGATCCTTCCCAACTGGGCCTGTATCCTTTCGCGCAAAGGTTGCCACCTCTCTTTTGCTGCCTCGTCCAGGCCGAAAATCGGACAGGGTAAACCATGGGTATAGGCAAACAGGGAGGCAACGGGATCGGCCATTACCGATGGATTTTCTGCAAAAGCAGAGCCTCCGTACCAATACACATTGTTCAGGTGAGTATAGTTTTTTGCGTTCGCCAGGATTACCGAACCTTCGCCGAAAGAGAGCATATAGACGGCAACTTCATTGGGATTGTGCTGGCCCAACACGGCTGACACCCTGGCCTCCAGCTGGGATAAGGAGGTTGAAAAGTCGGTGGTGCCGGCTGCAAATTTTACCGCTGTCTGAACAGATCCGCCTGCTTTGACAAAATTATTCCTGACGGCATCGAGCAGGTCATTTCCCCATACATCATCACGGATAATCGGAAGGATAATCTTGATCTTATCGTCCACCAGCATACTGGTCATCGCCTCCCCCTGGAGGACATCACTGGGAACAAACCTGAAAATGTTATCGTTGGGAATAGCCAATGATACGGCCGTACTCGAAGGACTCACCAGCAATACCCCATGTGAATCAGCAAAGCTTTTCAATGCCGACAACTCGGAGCTGCTGTAAGGTCCGATAACCATACGGATTCCCTTATCATAAAATGCCTTCAGCTGGATGAGCGCCTCAGCCGTGTCGGTCTTTGTATCCGCAATGTCCAGGATGAATTCATCATGGTTCCCGACCGCCGAAAGGTATGCCTGAATATCCTGTTTTGCCAGACCGAGTGAAACCTGCATGGACTGACCAGCAGAGGATCCGCTCCCGGTGAGGGGCAGCAATGCGCCGACATGAATATTCCCGGACGTTACAGGTTTATACCCGGAGGTGCCGTTTTTTGTACAGGCAATGGCAATCAGGAGCAGCAGAGCCAAAAAAAATAGTTGTGATTTTTTAATCATAGATGAATTATCGTTTAATCAACAACCGTTATCTTTATCCGTTATTTCTGATGGGTCTGGCAGGAACCGGGGCCGGCCGCCATATCATCCTGACATCCGTTACGGGCAGTGCAATCAACCCTGCCCCGCGACAATAAAGTTACATGATTTACCTTATATAAACTCCTTTTTCTTAAAATATTATTTAATGAAAGCCCTATTTTTTGACGGATCTTTAAAATGGCGGGACATGCCCGTTCCTGAACCCGGACCGGATGAGGTACTGATCAGGATTCTCTGGTCAGCCATCTGTAACACCGACCTTGAAATTACAAGGGGTTATATGAATTTCAAAGGCATTCCCGGTCATGAATTTGTCGGGGAGGTAGTTTCGGGTTCGGGCAGGTTCTTTGGCAAAAAGGTGGTTGGTGAAATTAACTGCCCGTGTGGTGAATGCTATCTGTGCAAATCAGGCCGGTCAAGGCATTGTTCCTCCAGGACCGTGCTGGGAATCCAGGGAAGGGATGGTGTTTTTGCCGATTTCATTGTTTTGCCTGAAAAGAACCTGCACCTTGTTCCCGAAACACTGGCGCCGGAAATGGCACTTTTCACCGAGCCGCTTGCCGCCGCTGTCGAAATAGCTGAACAGGTGCATGTAAAGCCATCACAGCGGGTTTTTATTTTCGGCGCCGGGAAACTCGGTTTGCTGATTTCGATGGTATTCAGGTTGAACGGCTGCGATGCGACCACTTTCGACACCCACGAAACCAAGGTGGCCAGGGCAAAATCGATGGGAATTGAGGCAGCCTTGCTTTCAACACTCGGCGACCTCGATAAGGCGGAAATCTGCGTGGATTGCACCGGGAACCCGGCAGGATTAAAAAAAGCACTGTCGCATTTGTACCCGGGAGGCAAACTGGTGTTAAAAACCACGGTGGCAAACCCTGGATTTATTGATCTTAACCAGATCGTAATCAATGAATTTGAGATTATCGGATCGCGCTGCGGCCCCTTTGACCCGGCCCTGACCCTGCTTGAGCGCGGAATTGCCGATCCGGGGCCCATGATCGCCGCCACCTTTGACTTCAGGGACATAATGCAGGCATTTGATTATGCTTCTCAACCCGACACGTTAAAAGTACTTATCCGCCATGGATAACTGCATACACCGCTCATTCCTCCAACCCGTTCAGCCTGATGATATCCAGCTCGGCAGCACTGAATACGCCGGTTTTGTGAAGTTTCAGGAACTGTTCCGAAACACCGTCGCCAAATACCAGGGCATCATCGGTATTGACCGATACCTTAATACCATGATCCGCCAGGATGCGGATAGGATGAACCTTTAAGGATTTAACCACCTGCAGCTTGACATTGCTGGCCGGACAAATGTTTAAGGGGATACGGTTATCTGCCAGCCATTTCATTACCTCGCGGGAAGCGGCTGCGCTGATGCCATGCTGAACGGCATCCAGTTGAAGGGTCTCCACAGCCTCCCTGACTGAATCAGCGCTCCCGAATTCACCCGCGTGAGCCTTGCATTTAAAGCCCTGCTCCCTGGCAAACCGGTATAAGGCTTTAAAATTCCCGACGGGCTGGGCAAATTCATCATCATACAGATCAACAGATTTGAAATAATGATAGTTGAGAAATTGCTCAAACGCTGCCATCAGGGTGTCAACCGGTACGCTTCGTGAGAAGCCAAGTTCAGGCCGGAAATCAATTTCCGGGGCTACTGCCTGGTGGTAGTGCTTCAGGACGGCAACAATGCGGTCGGACGGAACGTGGAACATGGTGCCAAAGCAAACATCAATGCTCATCTCAAGACGACTGACCCCGTCGCTCCTTGCCTGGACAAAGGCCGCCTCTACCGCTTTTTCAAAGGCCCCGGGTAAAGAAAAAAAAGGACGGAAAACCCGGCCAATCCACTGGTTAAGGTCGGCGATCCCCTTTCCCGATGCCTTGAAATCCTCCAATGATTTGCCAAGATACTGCTCGATGACCGACCGTTTTCCCCCAAGCAGGCAATGGTTATGCAGGTCGGCCTTCGGAAATGACCGGATGGATGCCAGGCTCCGGCTGGAAAAAGCTTCAGTAAAGTTCAATACGCTCTTGTTTTTAAATTCAACCTCTTTATTTGTTGATCTCTACAGAATTATGATAAATCGTAACATCGTTTTGTGAAATGGTAAAATCAACCTTGTGGGGCAAAGCGTTTTTATTGGAAAGCAGAATAATATACTTGTTGTCGCCGACACTGTTGAATTGGACAAAATTTGCGGAGGTCATCGAGGTGGACTGATCATTGACGCTGGTATGCTGAAGGTTCAGCAGCGAAAGACTGTTGACATCGAACTCGACCAGTGACTTGACGGGGTACAGGGATGAAAGATCAATCCTGATCTCGGCAACCTTCGGGGAGTAAAGCACTTTGATGGTTGCCTTTGCCAGGGGCGTATCATATCGGAGGAGGTCGGCCACCGTGAGACTGTCGTGCAAGGGCACGCCGGCCGATAATTCCTGTTTGTCGGGCAGGTGAATGGCGGGGTCTTCATTCCCTTTTCCTAAAAGGCGAAAGAGGATAAAACCGGCTAGAAATCCGCCCAGGAAGAAAAGACAGAGTTTGAACCATGTCATTTTCCATATTTTTCGGACAACTTTGACTTCCAGTTGTTCCGGTTGATGGATGTGTGCTTCCATAATATCAATTTTTCAAATAAGTTAAACGGGAGTCCTGCCCTGTGGACAGTTCCTGAACCTGTTATTTGCTGCATCTGCAATGAAGCTGGTATTGCCAGGCAACCTTTGCAGTCTTTTTCATCACACGGATCAGGTTTCCTCCCCAAATCTTCCTCAGGTCACTTTCAGAATAACCGCGCCGCACCAGTTCAAGGGTGATGTTCCCCATTTCGCTTACATCGTAGCATCCCTCTACCCCGCCGCCACCGTCGAAATCGGTGCCGATACCCACATGGCTGATCCCGGCAACTTTGACCATATGATCGATATGATCGGCAACATCGGATACGGTGGCCAGTTTTTGCGGGAACCGTTCATTAACCTTGTTCCATTCGTCCCTTGCAACTTTCATCTCATCCTCGCTGAGCCCGTCAAAATCATGATATTTTTTCCGCACTGCCGACCTGGCGGAATCCCTTGCAGGGTTGGGCGCTGAGGCCTTCACATAGTCGCTGAGGATACACATCTGGACGACCCCCCCGTTCCTGGCGATGGCCTTGAGCAAGTCATCCGGCAGGTTCCTGGGGTTGTTGCAGATTGCCTTTGAACAGGAATGCGAGGCAATCACCGGGGCCTTGGTAAAGGCCAGTACATCTTTCACCGATTTGTCGGAGATATGGGATACATCGACCATCATCCCGACATGATTCATCTCCTGGACCACCTCGTAGCCAAACTGGCTGAGACCGTTATGTTCGATGGTATCGGTTGAAGAATCGCAGATATCATTGTTTTTGGTGTGGCATAAGGTTATATAGCGGGCTCCGCGCAAATAGTAGGTACTGATCAGGGACAGGTCCCTGCCGATGGCATACCCGTTTTCGATGCCGATGAAGATGGCCCGACGCCCCTCCTTTTTTATTTTCCACAACCCATCGGGTGAAACCACAAGTTCAGCCAGTGCGTGGTTGCGGCCGACAGCAGCATGGATGGTATCGAAAATCGCGATGGCCTTTTGCCGTACCTTCTCATTTCCTTCGGCAGTGCGAGGTCCCTGCGAAACAAAGACCGCGAAAAACACGCCATCCATCCCCCCCTCTTTCATCCTTGGAAAGTCGCTTTTTGAATAATCCGTCCGCGGATCGTGGCGTACCGAAAGATCAAACCCCTTCTGCATCAGGCGCATCGGTGTATCGGTATGCGTGTCGATGGTAAAAACAGCACGATGTATCGCCGCAGCCTTTTTTTCGAGGGTTCCCCCTGGATCTGAGGGATAACCCAACCGGCAGACCAACATTAAACTTAAAATGATTCCTGTTGCTTTTTTCATCCTTTTTATTGTGAAAAATGAGTATCCCTGCAGAAAGATCCAGATGGAAAGGGGCGTAAGATCAGCTTTTCAACTGCCTCAGGTAGAGTTGAACAGTATTTTCGAGACCCAGGTAAAGGGCATCGCAGATCAGCGCGTGACCGATCGACACCTCCAGTAATCCCGGGATGTTCTGTGCGAAATATTGAAGATTGTCAAGGTTCAGGTCATGGCCTGCATTGATGCCAAGGCCGGCCTCGTCGGCTGCAGCCGCCGCTTCCACAAAAGGGCTTATGGCTTTGGCGCTGTTATAATGAAAATTACTGGCATATGATTCCGTATAAAGTTCAATACGGTCGGTTCCTGTTTTTACAGCCTGGCGGATCATTTCGGGGTTTGGGTCAATAAACACGGAAGTCCTGATCCCGTTATTTTTAAATTCCGTAATAACCTCCTGCAGGAACGACTGATGCTGAAAGGTATCCCAACCTGCATTGGAGGTCAGAACACCGGGAGGGTCGGGCACCAGGGTGACCTGCCCGGGTTTTACCCTGCAAACCATGTCGATGAAATCGCGCGAAGGGTAACCCTCAATGTTAAATTCGGTTCCCAGCAACGGCTTCAGGTCAAATACATCTTTATAGCGTATGTGCCGTTCGTCGGGGCGGGGATGAACGGTAATTCCTTCTGCGCCGAATCGTTCGATGTCAAGTGCCGCTTTAACAACGTTGGGCATATCGCCTCCGCGCGCGTTGCGCAAAGTCGCTATTTTATTGATATTAACGCTTAATCTGGTCATTTCCGGCTTGTTTGGTGCAAATCTACAATAAAAAGGGCAGTCAGCGACCAGCCTGGCGGGAACAAAAGCAAAACAATTTTGTGCAAAATCCGGAACTATTTGGTAATTTTAACCTCCTTGAAGCCGCAGGGTTCCACGATGTCAATCCTGGTGGTATTTATATCGGTAAACATTTATGAGAGCAGTTATCCAGCGGGTTACATCCGCCTCTGTCACCATTGACCAGGTTGTTGCCGGAAAAATCGGATGCGGCTTGCTTGTTCTCCTGGGAATCGAAGAGCGGGACGGATCAGCGGATATCGAATGGCTGGCTTCCAAACTGGTGAATCTGCGCATCTTCAATGATGAATCGGGTGTCATGAATTTTTCTGTCAGGGACAAGGGTGGCGATATCCTGGTGGTGAGCCAGTTCACGCTGCATGCCAGTACCAGGAAGGGGAACCGTCCTTCGTACATACGTGCTTCCAGGCCGGAGACGGCTGTCCCGGTATACAACCAGTTTATCACACAGCTTGAACTGGAACTTGGCAGGAGGGTCGAAAGGGGTGTATTCGGGGCCATGATGGCGGTGGAACTGGTCAATGACGGGCCGGTGACCATCCTGATCGACACCCTGGACAAGGAGTAACTCATCCACTTTATGCCCCAGAACATATCTTTATGATCAGGTTAGGTATATTTAAAAATTATTATGACCTTTGGCTTTGTAAACAGAAAGAAAATAACCAAAGGAAAAAAGAGTTATATTGAGTATGAATGAGGGTTTGATATCCGGAATTGACATGGTGAATGACCCTGCAGGGGCCCTTCATAAATTATATGCCGTATATCAGACAATGTTTGATCTCGACAGTGAGGCTATTATGGTGGTCGAAGCCACCAGGGGCATTGTGTTGCAGGCAAACCATGAATGTCTTACCATGCTGGGTTATCAGCAACCGGAGATTTCGGGATTACCCATGTCCGAAATTATGAGCGAGGCACCTGACATGTTTTCGCCTGAAGGAGAGAACAAGGCTATCAGGGAGGAAATTATATTCAACCTGGAAACATTCTGGAAGCGTCGTGATGGGTTAAGGATCCCCGTCCGGGTCAATATGCGAAAGGTTATAGCACCCGGCGTCCCTGTTTTTATTATTATCGCCCGTGATATCCGTGAATTACGGGAAACCGAGACGGCTCTGCTTTCCAGCAACAAGCGGTATTATGATCTGGTGGAAACCAGTGGCGAGGGTTTGGGAATGGTCGATATTGATGAAAATTTCACCTTTGTCAACCCTGCTGCCTGTGAAATCTTCGGGTTACTCATTGAGGAACTGATTGGAAGGAGTCTGCTTTCGTTCCTGGATGATCAAACGATCGATGAGATCAAACACCAGTCAGCATTGCGGAAAGAGGGGCAGAAAAGCATCTATGAAATTGAGATCCTCCGTCCTGATGCATTGCGTCGGTGGATCATCGTTACCGCAACGCCGCAGTATGATACTGAAGGCAGGTTTACAGGCACTTTAGGCATCTTCCGCGATATAACCCAACGGAAACTTGCCGAAACAAAGCTGCGTGAAAGCGAGCGGCGTCTTCTCGAAATAGTCGACATTACCAATGACTGGATCTGGGAAATCAATGCTGAATGGAAGTACTCATTTGTTTCGCAGCGGGTGTTCGATATCCTGGGTTACCTGCCGGAAGAGATGATCGGCAGATCCCCGTTTGATTTTCTGTTGCCGGAAGATATTACCAGGGTTAAGGATGGCGTGCGCGGCTTTGTACACCAGTTCAAACCCCTGAATGCCCTTGTAAACAGGGCAAAGCATAAAAACGGGAATATCGTATACCTGGAGACTTCCGGAATTGCTGTTTTTGACGAGCAGGGCGTTTATAAAGGATACCGGGGCGCCGACAGGGACATCACCATCCGTAAACTTTTCGAGCAGGAATTGATCATAGCCAAGGAGAAGGCTGAAGAATCCGACCGCCTGAAGTCCTCCATCCTGGCCAACATGAGCCATGAACTGCGCACACCGCTAAACGGGATCCTTGGATTTTCGGAAATCCTGAAGGAGGAACTTGCCCAAAGCGAGTATGAAAGCATGGTTGACAATATCTACGATTCAGGCCGCCGGCTGATGGCGACCCTGAATTCGATCATAACCCTGTCGCAGCTTGAAGCCGGGAATATCAGTGTCACCAGGAAAACCGTGTTGCTGGGCCCTTGTATCTTTTCGGTATTGAAAGCGTTGCAATCCAGCTTTTCGGGGAAAAATATATTCATGGACACTTCCGGTATCAGGTCGTTCTCCATTAATACAGATGAACATTTGCTGAAACAGCTGTTTCAGCAGATACTGGACAATGCCATAAAATTCACCGATCATGGCGGCATTACCGTCGAAACCAGCCAGGCCAGTGAATCGGGGAAGGAATGGATTGTAATAAAAATATCAGATACCGGGATCGGAATCGATAAGGCCTTCTTCAATTTGATTTTCCAGGAGTTCCGCCAGATCAGCGAAGGTTTTGGACGCAAATACCAGGGCAGCGGCATAGGGCTTACCATCAGCAAGAAAATCATTGACCTTTTGGATGGCAGGATTACCATCGAAAGCGAACCAGGCAAAGGATCATGCTTTTCCATATGGCTGCCCGGCAATCAGGCTGCTGACGAACTCCCCGAGACCAAATCCATGGCGGAGGACAAGGTGGCTGACCACCCGGGAAACAATCATTCAGACATCCTGCCGGTTGTATTGCTCGTCGAGGACAACAAGGTGAATAAGGAGCTTACGATTCTCTTCCTGCGCAACACCTGCAGGGTTGAATATGCACCCGATGCGGCTACGGCCATTTTGATGGCAAGGGAAAAGCAGTTTGATGCCATCCTGATGGACATTCACCTGGGTTACGGAATGAACGGGATCGAGGCAACGCGCGAAATCAGGCAGATCGCCGGGTATTCGCAAACGCCCATTATTGCTGTTACAGGCTATACGATGGATGAGGATAAGGAGCAGCTCTATGCCGCCGGATGTACCTGTCATATCGCCAAACCATTTGATAAAAAGACGCTTATCGACCTGATGGATGAAGTTCTGGCGGGTACATGAATTTTTTTAGCTTAACAAATAATTAACAAAATAAAATTGCACATTACAGTTGCTTAGTTTAATTTTGCATTATTCTATGTAAATCATTAATCAACCTCTAAATCCAAATAATCATGAAAAAAGTTGTTTTGTTATTTTCGGCAGTCGTTCTTCTCGCAGGCATGACTTTTGCTCAGGCTCAGGATAAAGCTGCAAAACCTGCTGCTGCAAAAACCGAAACTGTTGGCAAAGATTCAAAAGCCGGGTGTGATATGAAAGATAAGAAAAGCTGCACCCATTCAAAAGATGCCAAAGGTTGCTGTGCAAAAGACGATAAAAAAGCCACTACTACTCCAGAGAAAAAATAATCAGATCGCAGGGTGACCTGTAATTGTAAAAAGGGGCCGAAAGCCCCTTTTTTATTTGGGCCCGGAGCGTCCGCCGGGCATCCTGAAAACGACAGGCATTCGTACCATCACCCGCACGGCACGGCCGTTGCGTTTCCCGGGTTCCCACCGTGGCATCTCGCGGGTAACCCTGATGGCCTCTTCGTCACATCCACCGCCTATCTTCTGTGACACCTTTACATTTGAAAGCGATCCATCCAGTTCAACAATAAAAACCACCATCACCGTGCCCTGGATCAGGCTTTTCATGGCGGCTTCGGGATAACGGGTATGCTGACGCAAATAGTACAGACGCGACTCATCCCCACCCGGGAAACGCGGATAGACATCGATGACCGATGTCAGGCCGGCTTCAGGACCAGTCCCCTCCCCCGCACCGGATCCTCCGGCCTTTGCCAGGGAATCAGTTTTAAGATTTTCAATCTCCTTTTTCGGTTCCGGCGGATCTTCAACAGGTTTTTGTTCCTCAGGCTTTACCGAATCGGTCACCACGGGCACCTGCGGCTGGTCAGGCACGGGCTTGGCCAATGCCTGCGCCAGTTTGCTTGCATCCATGTCGGGGGGGGCGCTCATATCATAATAGGCGACATCGTACATCATGTCCCCTTCAACGAGCAATACCGGCTGAAGGGAAAAATAGAGCCAGGGAATGCCAACGGCAATGGAGATGACCAGCACGCCTATTCCCAGCGATATCAGCAGGTTCCTGAAATATTTTCTACGTTGGTCATAAGCCCCGTATGCCTTGTTCCTGCCTTCGAAAGCCAGTTCGTCAAGACTTGGGAATCGCTTGTCAATCATTCGTCTAAATATAACTTGAGAAATTCGATTTCTCTGCGTTCCCGTTTGGTCGGACGTCCGGTTCCCCTTTCCCTGAATTCAAAACCCGGCTCGTGGTTTTGTTTCAGTTTCTGATATTCCGAATCAGGTGTAAGGTCCTCCATCAAATCGGGTACCAGCCGGGCCGAAACCCGGTTCCCCGCCAGGGTGATCACCCTGACTGTCCTGAGGATCGGAGGCAGGGATATCGTGATAACCTCGTCAATTTTTACCTCACGGGAGGGCTTGACAACCTTGTCCAGGATCTTCACCTTCCCCGACCGGCAGGCATCCGATGCCAGGCTGCGTGTTTTAAAAACCCTCACCGCCCACAACCATTTGTCAATACGTACCCCCTGGTCCATCAGCCTATTTTTGCCGGAAATAAATTTCGATCGGAACGCCTGTGAAATCGAATTTTTCACGCAGCTTGTTCTCAATAAAACGCTTATATGACTCCTTTAAGTATTGAGGATGGTTGCAAAAAAACGCGAACGAGGGAAATGCCGTGGGCAGCTGCATGGCATACTTGATCCGGACATATTTTCCCTTTACCACGGGGGGCGGCATATCCTGCAGGATCGGCAGGATAAAATCGTTGAGGGAGGATGTGCTTATCTTTTTAGATTTATTCTTAAACACCTCGATAGCCGTCTCAACCGCTTTAAAGATGCGTTGTTTGGTTACCACGGAGGTGAACACGATCGGGACATCGGTGAAGGGTTTGATCTGATCCCGGATATTCTCTTCAAATTCCTTATGGGTATTGGTGACTTTTTCCACCAGGTCCCACTTGTTGACCAGGATGACGACCCCCTTATGATTTTTTTCGATCAGTGAAAAGATGTTCAGGTCCTGGGCTTCGAAGCCACGCTCCGCGTCCACCATCAGGATGCATACATCGCTGCTTTCAATCGACCGTATGGCGCGCATGACCGAATAGAATTCGACATTTTCGGTGACCTTGGCCTTTTTGCGGATACCGGCGGTGTCGATAAGGTTGAAGTCCAGTCCGAAATACTGGTAGTGTGTATGGATTGAATCCCGGGTGGTGCCGGGGATCGGCGTTACGATATTCCTGTCGATTCCCAGCAGCATGTTGACCAGCGAGGATTTGCCGGCGTTGGGTCGTCCCACGATGGCGATTTTGGGCAAATCATCCAGCATGGCTGCGTTATTACCCTGTTGAGCTGAATCCGGATTCTGAACCTCCTCCCCTGCTTCGTTAAGCGTTATTTCAGTCTCAGCCGGGAATTCACGGACAACCTCATCCATCAGGTCGCCGGTGCCGGTGCCGCTGGTGGAGGCAATTGCAAAAAATTCGCCCAATCCCAGTTTATGAAATTCATGAACGTCGTTGATCATCTTATAGCTGTCAACCTTGTTGACAACGAGAATGACCCGCTTCTTCGTCCGGCGCATCATCTGGGCAACATCTTCGTCCATGGCGGTGAGTCCCTCCTTGGCATCCACCATGAAAAGGATCACATCCGACTCATCGATGGCCAGCCTGACCTGCTTTTTGATCTCTGCCTCAAAAACGTCGCCCGACTGGTCAACATATCCACCGGTATCGATCACCGAGTACATCTTTCCATTCCAATCCCCGTGGCCGTAGTGACGGTCGCGCGTAACCCCGCTTGTAGGGTCGACGATGGCATCGCGGCCACCACACAAACGGTTAAATAATGTGGATTTTCCAACATTCGGGCGGCCTACGATTGCAATAATATTTGTCATAATCTTGTTTCTAATGTTTTAATGTGCTGATGTGCTGATGTGCTGATGTGCTGATGTGGTGATGTGGTGATGTGATGATGTGCTGATGTGCTGATGTGCTGATGTGCTGATGTGCTGATGTGCTGATGTGTTGATGTGCTGATGTGCTGATGTGTTGATGTGGTGAGGTGCTGATGTGCTGATGTGCTGATGTGCTGATGTGCTGAGGTGATGATGTGATGATGTGATGATGTGCTGATGTGATGATGTGGTGATGTGATGATTTGTAGATGTAACAAAGGGTTAACTGATGAGGTTACCATTTTAAATGGATATTAGTTATTTATTATTGGCGACAAAGCAACTATCTCATTTTCTGCTAACAAAAATGGTATATTTTCCATTGGTTATCTTGTTTTCATTGTCTGCATTATTTGCAAAATTTGCATAATTTGCATTGTCTGCATTATTTGCATTATTTGCATTGTCTGCATTGCCTGCATTGTCTGCATTGTCTGCATTCTTTTCATTCCTGCATTCCTGCATTCTTTTCATTCCTGCATTCCTGCATTCTTTTCATTCCTGCATTCCTGCATTCTTTTCATTCAACATTGTACCCGAACCTCTTAAGTGCCCTGTCATCTTCGCGCCAGTCTTTTGAGACTTTCACCCTCAGTTCGAGAAAGATATGTTTGTCGAGGAATACTTCGATATCGCGGCGGGCATCGGTTCCCAGCTTTTTGATGGCAGAGCCCTGGTGTCCGAGCAATATGCCCTTCTGGGTTTCGCGTGCAACGAAGATTGTTGCCGAGATCCGCGTCAGGTGGTCCTCTTCGATAAAGGATTCGACGGCCACCTCCGTGGAATAGGGAACCTCCTGGGAGAAATTCAGCAGGATCTTCTCCCTGATGATCTCCGAAACAAAGAAGCGCTGGCTGCGGTCGGTCAGTTCATCCTTAGGGTAGAAGGCGGGAGATTCGGGCAGATGGTGCAGGATCGCCTTGAAAACCTGGTCGAGGTTGAGTTTGTGAAGCGCCGAGACAGGCAGGATGGTTGCCTTTTCCATCTTATTCTTCCATTTTTCAACTTCCGATTCCAGGATCTCCATATTTCCCAGGTCGATCTTGTTGATCACGACGATGACCGGGGAGGTGGTTTCGGCCAGTTTTTTCAGGATATCCTCCTGGCTGAAGTCGTTGCCCGGCTCGGTCACCAGCAGGATCACATCCGCGTCGTCCATAGAGGAGAAGACGGCTGCCATCATGGCCCTGTGCAGTTTATAATGGGGTTTGATCACCCCCGGGGTGTCGGAATAGACCACCTGGTAATCATCGCCACTAAAGATACCCATGATCCTGTGGCGCGTGGTTTGCGCCTTGGGTGTGATGATCGACAATTTTTCTCCCAGCAAGGCATTCATGAGGGTGGATTTCCCAACATTCGGATAACCAATGATTGAGACGAATCCCGCTTTATGTGACATATTTT
>SESG01004855.1_pt1 | contig 22863 bp, 23 predicted proteins | sample 3171421 | NCBI WGS metagenome assembly SESG01 (sample SAMN10866946, study PRJNA518727) | freshwater metagenome | biome: subpolar coniferous forest; feature: holomictic lake; material: water; isolation source: holomictic Lake 227, 6 m and 8 m depth | place: Canada: near Kenora, Ontario | collected...
AATTCCGACAGGCTGCTAGAAACAGTGAATAATGAAGGCGGCTTAACAGTGGCAGCAGATTCGTTCTTGACAGCACAAATTGTGTTGTATTGCGCTGTCCAAGGATCTGTCCGGTATAAGGATTGACCATCACCTGATCAAACCTTGTTGAGCTTTGCATTCCTGTTTGTGGCTTTTGCCTGCCAGGGGCTTCCTGCTTTGGTCGTAACGATACCAGTAAAGCATCATCACTCTTTTTTGGCAGCCTCAACATGCCTGCAACTGCATCAGGAAAGTGCGATTCAACGGTGGTTATAATTTCAGCATAAGGGCGCGCCTTGGCACTAGGCTCAACCACAAAAAGATGTGGATTGATAATGCGCTCCAGTTCACCGCGAAAAGAGATCGCCGCACCGGTAAATCCTGCTATAAAAAGGAAAGCAAGGAGCAGTAATCCTGTCCATCGATGCAATTTTATAAACACCTTCCTCGGTGTTTTTTTAACAGCAGGCACACTCATCGTAACAGGTGTTCGTTTATCGTTATAAAAAACAGATCAAAGTGGGGCGGGAGCGCTGTATGGAATATTATGAAGTGAGGCTATCCAATTGTATGGACGTTTTCTGTTGGGTTTTCCTGCGAAGAAATCTGTTAGAGGCTGATCAGGGTAACAATTGATTGCACTCGAAATATCAAGGTTTTGCCCTGTCAGTTTCTATTTCTCAAGGGGGGCCCACTGTTGTGCACCATGCAAGAGTCGGAGAAGTTCTATCCGGTCATTTTTTATCCGGTAGACAAGAATAAAGTGAGTGCGGCTTATAACCAGCTCGCGAGTCCCTTCGATGCGGCCTTGACGTCCAATTTCGGGGTGTTCTATCAGTTGAACAACCTGACGGGCTATTCGGTCACCCTGTTCAATAGCCGCCCGAACATTATCCTTGGCGATATATTCCAACTGTGAATCACGATTTGCTATCGCTGCAGGTAGCCAAACCAGATTCAATTGGCGCCCCCTTCTGCCTTATGGAGAAGTTCATCCCTTTTTTTACCCCAACTGGCGTTAGCTTCATAGTTCGATATCCATGATGTATCAGGGGCATCAGCTTCTGCAACTCCCTCTTCAACCTGTTGACGAAACCATTTGTCGTGAGCGGCTGCTTCGTGGGCATTGCGTAACCTTAACGAAGCATCTATTCGGGATTTACCACCCTTTGTCGCATTGTTGCCGGACTGGCTTGCATCCAGAAGTTCAAACCGGACTATGTGCAACTCTTTTTTCAGATATTCAACGCAACGGTCCAAACTCCTCCATACCCTGGGCTTATCAGTGCGTTGTGTGCCAAGTGGTTTTTCTGTTAACCCAAGCTTTAACATCGCAAACCAGCCGTCTGGAGTACTGATGATAGAGACACTATTGATAGCGGCCACCTCAATCATTTGCTTTGCCAGTACTGTGCTTATAGTGTTTGTGCCCATGATCTCCTTGCTCATAGTATTCTGATAATTACTAACTGAATAGTGCGCATTATTTATAAAAAAACAAAATCCTGTAAGAGCTTTGATTTATTTATTAATAGAATAGTCGGAATGTCCTGAAGAGTTATTGCTGGGGCGCAAAGCGGGGGTGAAGGGAAAGGAGTCTGAAAAGCTGCAGACTCTTTAGAGTATGGAGTTCAAGCGGTTAGAGGGAATTTAACCGGGGATTTTGCATCTTTGAGGTAAAATATTTCGCTTATGCAGGAGTGGTTCGCTCGTATACCAAGCCTTGAGCTTGCGGAGCCTTGGTGGCTGCTCCTTTTGCCTGTGCTTCTTCTGGCAGCATGGTTCAAGGAGAGGCATGAACGGCGAGGCAAAGGTCCGGCTATACTCTTTCCCGGTCTTGAGTCCCTGCGTGACTTGGGATTTGGAGCTGGCCGCATCTTGCGTTTACTTCCCCAATGGCTGCGCTGGAGCGCTCTTTTTCTCTCCGTTATCGCTCTTGCCGGTCCTCATCTCCTGTACCGTCAGACTGAAGCCGAAGCGAAGGGTATCGATGTCATGCTGGTGCTCGACATTTCAGACTCAATGCTCCAGAAGGATTTTGCCGGTGAAAGCCGTCTTGATGCTGCGAAGGACGTTGCCCGGAACTTTGTACTGAATCGGTCGAACGACAGGATCGGGCTTGTGGTGTTTCGAGGAAAGGGATATACACAGTGCCCGCTGACGATTGATCATGATGTCCTTGCAATGTTGATCGACCGCCTTACGCCAGCTGTGATACAGGATGAAGGGACAGCCATTGGTACTGCGATTCTCATAGCAGTCAACAGGCTTAAGGCATCGGAATCATCAAATAAGGCTATCATTCTTGTTACCGATGGTGAGAATAATACCGGAGAGGTCGGGCCGGCAACCGCAGCAGGGTTCGCCCTGCAGAGCGGGATCAGGATATATGCCATTAACGCCGGAGTTATCAGCCAGGGTAATCGTCTTGATCTGTCAGGGGAAAAAGGCAATCATGCTGAGATGGATGAAGAGTCGCTTCGTGGTATCGTCCGCACCACTGGGGGCAGGTATTTTTCGGTGAAAGATCCGGCGGCATTTGCTGAAACAATGAAAGCCATTGACCGGCTTGAGAAAAAACGGACGTCAGGGGCTATTATGGAGCACCGTTCAGGATTGTTTACCCGATTGGTGTTGACTGTTCTCGCGCTCTTTTTTCTTGAAATCATATTGTCAAATACCCGACTCTTGCGGATACCGTAGCCTCTTGAAGTTGTTTTTTATGTTAAATCGATGTAAACGAAATGCCCACAGGATGAAGTTACACGTATGAGTTTTGCCTGGCCTGAAAATATCGGCTACCTGCTTCTTCTGATTCCTCTTGCTGTGATACTGGGCTATGGAGTTATGAGGCAGCTTCAGGCTCGCGAAGCGCTTGCAAGCCCACTTATGTCTGGCGCAATAATGCCCGGACCACGGTTTTGGCTACTCATTCTGAAAAAAGTCATGCAGTTTTGCGGCATCGGCCTCGTGTTGTTCTCTTTGAGTGGTCCACGTCTTACCAGTGGGGGGCGACCGGTAATGCGAAAAGGGGCTGATCTTGTTTTTGTGCTTGATATTTCCCGCAGTATGAAGGCCAGGGATGTGCAGCCGGATCGTCTTGGTCAGGCTAAACAGGAAATTCTCAGCATCAGTCATGCTGTCAAGGGAGGCCGAAGAGCTATTCTCCTTTTTGCGGCGGCTCCCCTCGTGCAGTGTCCTCTTACCACTGATCAGGAGGCTTTTGATGCGCTGCTTGGAATGGCGTCAACCGATCTGATCGAAGAGCAGGGAACCGTGTTTCGCTCGGCACTTGAGCTTTCCAGAAAACTCCTGAAACCGGAAACGGAAAATCATATGGAATCAGGCAGTAAAGGAGAGAAAATTGTTGTGTTGCTGAGTGATGGTGAGGATCATACCGGTGATTTTCTGGCTGAAGCTAAACGGATGAAACAGGATGGTATCCATGTTTTCGTTTTGGGAGTGGGCATGAGTTCGCCTGTTGTGATTCCGTTGGGAGCTCCAGCAGAAGGAGTCAAACGTGATGAACAAGGGCGGGCCATAGCGACGAGTTTCCATGGTGAAACATTGCAGAAGCTGGCTCATGAGGCTGGCGGATTCTATTTCCGCAGTAAGACTGATAATACAGTGAACAGTGAAATATCTGAAAGGATTAACCAAATCGAGGATGCATCCCGCTGGGTGATGGAGCCTGTTGAGCGTGTGCCGCTTTCTCAGTATTTTCTTGCTGCCGGTCTTTTTTTTCTGCTTGCTGAAACCATGATTGGAAGAGGCGGAGGGAAGCCCCGGTAAAGGGTATGTCGTGACGGTTACTTTCCTGTAGTTGTTGAAAAACATTGTTATATTTCCGTTATTATCAGGTGATCGGGTCATTTATTCTATAGACGAAAAAACAGAAATGTTATGGAGCAGCAGAACACTGGTCTGAAAGTTCTTGACTCTCTTGAGAGAGCGAAGCTTGGTTTCAGGGTTTTTAACTTGCCTTTTGATGAGGCCGAAGAGGTAATTGATGCTTACGTCAGTCAGGGAAATTATGATCCGGCGAGTGTTGAGCTTTTCAAGGATCAGCTCGATACACAGAGGAATATTCAGGAAAAAGGTGCTGAGCTGCTCTCTACCAGCGCCCAGATTCTCCGTCAGGTTGTTAGTTCTGTCATCAAGAATTGGCCGAAACCGCCAGAGGACAATCCTTCTCATTCCGGATAACGGACAGGGAAGTCATGGGGAGTTAAAAACCTCGTGTTAACAGCTTTTAAAAGGTTGCGGCAGTTTGTAGTGCCGTAGCCTTTTTTCTTTTCCGGTATAGCGTGAATTTGAAAAGTATGCGTTAACTTTTTTCCTATATGCATTGTTATAACAGTATGTAGTTTCTATGGATTACGGTACTTATCCAAAAAAAAATCACAACCATGCAGTTTGATCCTAACAAATTTACGGTAAAAGCCCAGGAGGCATTGCAGGCGGCTTCCACGCTTGCCAGCACCAGGCAGCATCAGCAGATAGAGCCGGAACATCTGCTGTTGGCCATGCTGGAAGATAACAGCAGTATTGCTGTGCAGATAGCGCAGAAGCTTGAGGCCCCGGCAGAAACCCTGCTTGCAGCGCTTGATCGTGAAATAGAGCGAATTCCCAAGGTAACCGGCGCTTCGGCAACGGGGCAGTATCTTTCACAAAATCTTGGCAAGGTCTTTGACGTAGCCTTGAAAGAGGCTGAAAAGCTGAAAGATGACTATATCAGCTCAGAGCATCTGCTTATTGCCATGAGTGAAGCAGGGCTCAACGTTTCGCGCATGCTGAAGGATTCGGGTATTAACCGCGATGCAATTCTCAAGGTGCTGACCACCATAAGGGGGACGCAGCGCGTGACCAGTCAGAGTGCTGAGGAGACCTATAATTCACTGAAAAAATATTCGCGTAACCTGAACGACCAGGCACGCAAAGGAAAACTCGATCCGGTTATCGGTCGTGATGAAGAAATTCGCAGGGTGTTGCAGATTCTCAGCCGACGCACCAAGAATAATCCGGTGTTGATTGGTGAGCCGGGGGTTGGTAAAACCGCTATTGTGGAGGGAATCGCACAGCGCATTGTTGCGGGTGATGTGCCTGAAAACCTGAAGAGCAAACAGATAGCTGCACTTGATATTGCCCAGCTGGTTGCAGGTGCAAAGTTTCGCGGTGAGTTTGAGGAGCGACTGAAGGCGGTCGTTCGTGAAGTGCAGGCCTCTGATGGAGAGATTATTCTCTTTATTGATGAAATCCATCTGCTTGTAGGAGCGGGTTCTGCCGAAGGCTCAATGGATGCCGCAAATATCCTCAAGCCCGCGCTTGCCCGTGGAGAGCTTCGCTGTATAGGTGCAACAACACTTGATGAGTATCGCAAGCACATTGAAAAAGATGCCGCTCTTGAGCGCCGCTTTCAGACCGTTGTGGTCGATCAGCCGAGCGTGGATGACACCGTCTCCATTCTGCGTGGTCTCAAGGAGAAATATGAAATTCATCATGGGGTAAGAATCAAGGATGCAGCAATTGTTGCAGCCGCCGAACTCTCGAACCGCTATATTGCAGACCGTTTTCTACCCGACAAGGCAATCGATCTGATTGACGAAGCCTCATCCCGATTGAGGCTCGAAATAGACAGCAGCCCTGAAGAACTCGACCGCATCAACCGCGAGATTCGCCGTCTCGAAATTGAACGCGAAGCCCTGAAGCGCGAACTCGAAGCCGGAGGATAGTTGCTCAGAAGGGGCGATGTGTGATTTATTGGCGTGAAAATTGTACATTAGCGGTTGCATATCATTGGATGTTTTCTATACCGGGATTTTATTAAACACGTAACTATGCCCAAATGATGAAGAATATGAAGATGATGAGAATTGGCATGCTGGCATTTCTGCTTGCAGGATTGGTTTTTTCAACTGCTCATGCCGGCTGGGATCCTGCTGATGGTGATCGTGCGAAAGCCGGGGTTGAGTTTTTCAGGAAGAATGCACCTGCGCTTGATCGTTTTTTTGATAAAGCCTATGGTTATGTTGTTTTTCCTGATGTTTTCAAGGGGGGATATTTTATTGTCGGAGGGGGACATGGTAATGGTTATGTCTATGAGCTTAATACTCTTGTCGGACATTCATCGATTACACAGTTCAATGTCGGCCCCCAGCTTGGCGGACAGTCTTTTTCCGAAATCATATTTTTTAAGGACAAGGCAGAGCTTGATAATTTCAAAAGGGGAAATTATGAGTTGAATGCTCAGGTAGCGGGAATCGTTGCCAATACAGGGGCAGCTACCTCTATTGATTATTCTCATGGCGTTGCTGTTTTTGTGCTTCCGAAGGCCGGGATTATGGCTGAAGCGACCGTGGGCGGCCAGAAGTTTTCTTATCGGCAATACTGAAAAGTTTTTTATAAGCAGGAGAGGCCCCGGTCTTAAAGAACTGGTGTTTTTCAATAACGTTATTTTTGCAATGAAGTATGAATTAGTAGTGGGCCTTGAGGTCCATTGTCAGCTTAATACAGCAAGCAAGGCTTTCTGCGGTTGTTCTGCTCTTTTTGGAAAACCGGCCAACAGCAATGTCTGTCCCGTTTGTCTTGCTCTTCCAGGAGCATTGCCTGTCCTTAACCGTCGTGTCGTTGAGGATGCGGTTAAACTTGGGCTTGCAATGGGCTGCACTATTGCACCAAGTTCGGTTCTTGCCCGTAAAAACTATTTTTATCCCGATCTCCCGAAAGGGTACCAGATTTCGCAGTTTGAAGAGCCTATCTGCAGTGAAGGAATTCTCAAAATTGAGGCCGGTGAAGGCGAAAAGGTTATCAGACTGATCAGAATTCATATTGAAGAGGATGCAGGCAAGTCGATTCATGATATCGGTGAGGAAACCTACATCGATCTGAACCGAAGCGGTGTACCATTGCTTGAGATCGTCAGTTACCCTGATATGCGTACTCCAAAAGAGGCGTCCGCATATCTGCAGAAAGTCCGGCAGATTGTTAAATATCTTGGTATTTCTGATGGGAACATGGAGGAGGGAAGCCTGCGCTGTGATGCCAACGTTTCCCTGCGTCCTGTCGGGTCAACGGAGTATGGCACCCGTACCGAGATCAAGAATATGAACTCGTTCAAGAATGTTGAAAAAGCCATTGAGTTTGAGGCTGATCGCCATAAGGAAATTCTGGAAAGCGGCGGCGTCATCATTCAGGAAACCAGGCTTTGGGATGCTGACAAGGGAGAGACCCGTTCAATGAGGGGCAAGGAGTTTGCGCATGATTATCGTTACTTTCCTGATCCTGATCTGATTCCGGTGCTTGTTGATCAGGATATGCTTGATCGTATGCAGCGTGAGCTGCCAGAGTTTCCTGAAGTTCGTGCAAGCCGTTTTGTAGCGGAGTATGCCATTCCGGCCTATGATGCAGGGGTTCTTACTGTTGAGAGAGAGGTTGCCGATTATTTTGAGGCAACCGTCAAGGTCTCGGGTGATACAAAAGCTTCCTCAAACTGGGTGATGGGTGAGGTGCTGCGCACTCTTAAAGAAAAGTATCTTGATATTTCCGAGTTTTCGATTGCACCTGACCGTCTTGGTGGCCTGGTTCGTCTCATTGGCGATGGGGTGATCAGTAATACCATTGCCAAACAGGTGTTCGAACTTATGCAGGATAACGGTTCCACTGCATTGGAAATTGTTCAGCGTGATGGTCTTGCCCAGGTATCAGACAGTGGCGCCATTGAGAGTGTTATCGATGAAATTCTCGCGGCTAATCCAGGTCAGCTTGCTGCTTATCGCGGCGGAAAGAGTCAGCTGCTGGGATTTTTTGTGGGACAGTGCATGAGCCGTATGAAAGGAAAGGCTAATCCCAAAATGGTCAATGAAGTTCTTCTGAAGAAGCTTGAAGTTTGAATGGTTTTCAGGCTTCGCTGTCGAAGAGGTCTTTGATGCGAGGTGAATCAGGCCAGGTTTTGGCAAGTTCCGGATTGATGACCTCTATTTTTTTTCTGGCTTCCTGCAGCCTTTTTTTGCAGTTGTCGGCAATGGTAAGTCCCTCTTCGTAGAGTGATATAGATTTTTCGAGGCCGGTTTCTGGATTTTCAATGTTCCGGGTTATTTCCTCAAGCCTCGATATGAGTTCTTCGATAGCGGGTTTTCCGGAATTGTGTGCTGTCATGTGGTGTAGGAGTTTAGATATTGTGTTATGAAAATAGGTAAAGCGAAAGATTATTCAAAAGGCAGGTGTGTGAGTGAAGTTTGTTGATAGTGCGTCGATTTATATTCAGGCTGGAGACGGCGGAAAAGGCTGTGTGAGTTTTCGTAGGGAAAAGTTTGTTCCCAAGGGGGGACCTGATGGCGGCGATGGAGGCCGTGGAGGGCATATATGGCTGAGAACCAACCGCCAGCTGACAACTCTTCTTGATTTCAAATATAAAAAGAAGTATCTGGCAGTTCGCGGCGTCCATGGTCAAGGTGCCCGCAAAACAGGCAAAGATGGTGGTGATGTCACTATAGATGTACCATGCGGGACCATTGTCAGAAACGCTGAAACCCATGAAATTATTGCTGATCTGACAGGTGTGGATCAGGAGATTTTAATTGCAAGAGGTGGAAAAGGCGGCAGGGGTAACCAGCATTTTGCTACTCCGACGCGTCAGGCACCGCGGTATGCCGAGCCTGGTCAGAAGGGTGAAGAGTTTACGCTCGAAATGGAGCTGAAGCTTATGGCCGATGTCGGTCTTGTTGGTTTTCCAAATGCGGGAAAGTCCACGCTTATCTCTGTGATCAGTGCGGCTAAACCAAAAATTGCTGATTATCCGTTTACCACGCTGGTGCCGAATCTTGGCATCGTGCGTTATGAGGAGTACAAGTCGTTTGTGATGGCTGATATTCCCGGAATCATTGAGGGTGCGGCAGAGGGTAAGGGTCTTGGTATTCAGTTCCTGCGTCATATCGAACGCACTAAAATACTTGCTGTTCTTGTTTCGGCGGATTCTCCTGACATAGCCGAAGAGTACCGGACGCTTCTCGGAGAGCTTGGGAAATTTAACACGGGGCTTCTTGACAAGCCGCGGATAGTGGTTATTACAAAAATGGATATTGCGGCCGAAGATCTTGAAATTCCCGCTTTTGAAGAAGGTATTAAGGTTCTTCCCATTTCCAGTGTTTCCGGTCACGGGCTCAAGGAGCTCAAGGATGAACTCTGGAAAGAGGTATCTGTTCGCACGAGGGCTGACGAACCGTTGGAAGAGGGTCTCGAGTAGTCATGCAGCAGAGTGAGCTCTATGTCAGGTACGCGCGTCTTGCTGATGCGACGGCAATTTCCGCGATTACTGTGGAGTATGCCCGCCAGGGAATTATGCTGGAGCGTTCCGATGAGAGTATTGTTGAAAATATCCGTAATTTTTTTGTTGCTGAATATAACGGTGAAGTCATAGGATGCTGTGCTATTGCATTTTATACCTCGAAGCTTGCTGAAATTCGCTCTCTTGCTGTCTTTAACCGCTATAAAATGAAGGGAATCGGACGCCTGCTGGTTGAAAAGGCAGAGACCGTTCTCCGTGAGGAAGGAGTCAGTGAGGTTTTTGTCCTGACCTTGAGCAGTGAGTTTTTCAGGCGCCTTGGATACCGGGAAATTCAAAAAGAGTATTTTCCGCAAAAAATATGGAGGGATTGCACCCATTGCCCTAAACTTATGGCGTGTGATGAGATTGCCATGGTGAAAACGCTCTGAAGTAAAGAATAACCAAGGTGGGTAGTGGGTTAATCAACCAAAAAGGTAACACACATACGTGATTGTAAAGGAAGTTGTAGTTAAAAACAAGGCCGGGCTCCATACCAGGCCCGCAGCGTCAGTCGTGAAACTTGCATCTCGTTTTAAATCGGATTTTTATATCGAAATGCAGGGTGTTGAGATCAACGCAAAGTCAATTATTGGTGTTATGAGCCTTGCCGCTCCTAAAGGAACCAGGTTGACGCTCAAACTTGACGGTGAAGATGCTGATGAGGCTGCCCGTCAGCTGGTAGAGTTTTTTGAACAGGGATTTGGAGAACAATAGTTTGAAAACTGTCCAAGAGCGTTATTGAAACCGTTGCGGATTGCATTCATCACTCCCTTTTTCCCACTGAAAGGCGGTATCGCCCGATTCAGCGGACTTTTGAGTGATGCCCTTCTTCACAGGGGCTATGATGTTGTTCCCGTTTCATTTAAGGCTCTCTACCCTGAATTTTTATCAAAGGGCGCGCTTGTCAGTGCCCGGATTGCAGATGCTGTTGTTCCCGACAATGTTCATCTCGTTCTCTATAACCCCTTTTCCTGGTTTGGAGCAATTCGATCAGTAAGGGTATTGAAACCCGATATCCTGCTTGCAGCTTACTGGACCGGTCTGTTAGCTCCTTTCTATTATCTGTTGCGCAGTTTAACCGGTATCAGGATTATTGTGTTGCTCCATAATTTTTCCTCGCATGAATCATTTTTTTTTGACTCCTTCATGCGTCGGTTGCTTCGGGCCTTTGCTGACGGCTTTGTGACACTTTCACACGCTGTTTCAGAGGAGGTGAGAGTTGCCATGCCCGAAATTCCAGTGCTACCGCTGTTTCATCCTCTCTATGAACCGGAAGGGGAAGCTTGTTCAATGCCTGATGCACGCCGGGCTCTTCACCTTGCCGACGACTCTCCTGTTCTGCTTTTTTTTGGTTATGTGCGTCGCTATAAAGGGCTTGATATGCTGCTCCATGCCATGCCGGATATTCTGCAAAAAAACCCGGCACTCAGGCTTGTTGTTGCCGGACAGTTTTTTCAGCCCCTGAAAATATACAAGGAAATGATCGAGCAGCTTGGCATTGGAGGCAGTGTCGATCTCTATCCGGAGTATGTTTCCCCGGAACGCACAGCCCTTTTTTTTGCTGCTGCTGACGCTGTCGTGCTTCCTTATCGCAGTGCAACCCAGTCGGGTGTGTTGCAGCTTGCCTACGGTCATGGATTGCCTGTTATTGTTACTCCTGCAGGCGCACTCCCTGAGATGGTGCGTCAAGGTGAAACCGGTTTTGTTGCCAGTGATTGTTCGTCTGAAGGGATTTCGGAAGCTGTCGGGGAGTTTCTCGACAGGAGGAAAAATCTGACCGGGGTGCGTTCAGCTATTGCATTGTTGTGCAACGATTTTTCCTGGGACTCTTTTGCAGCTTCAACAGGTGCTTTTCTCGAAGCAGAAGCTTCCGGGAGGTGATGTCATGCATCCTGTGACATGGATTGTGGTCTTGAACTGGAATGGGGCGGATGACACTCTCGCCTGTCTCAGCTCTCTTGCAGGGGTCACGCTGCCTTCATGCAGGGTGCTTGTTGTCGATAACGGTTCGACTGATGGATCGCCCAGGCGTATCAGGGATGCATTCGCGGATATTGAGCTGCTTCTGTTGCCTGTCAATTGCGGTTATGCGGCTGGAAACAATGCCGGGTTCAGGCGGGTTAGGGAGCTGCAAGCTGACTATGTGATATTTTTGAACAATGATACAGTTGTCGATGCGGGATTTTGTCTCCCGCTTGTCGAAACCCTCCAGAGGAATCCTGCTGCTGGAATTGCAGTACCGAAAATATTTTTTTTTGACCGTCCCGATACTCTCTGGTATGCCGGTGGAATTGTCAGACTATCGACCGGGCTTATCAGTCATGTCGGGCTCCGGAAAAAAGACGCACCGGAATTTGATCGTTCCGGCTCTACCGGGTATGCAACAGGATGCTGTTTGGCTGTGCGAACCAGGGATTTTTCAGCAGTCGGGGGTTTTGATGAAACGTTCAGGATGTACGGCGAAGATGTTGATCTCTCACTTCGGGTTTCTGCTTTGGGTTTGAGCATAGAGTATGTACCATCTTCAAGGATATGGCATAAGGTATCGGCATCGCTGCATGGCAATGCAGTATTGAAGGTGATAAAGAAAGTGATAAAAAAAAGCCTCGGCGTGCTTCATCTTCTCAGAAAGCATCGGGCATGGAGAGGTATGGTCTGTTATCTTCTCATGCTTCCTCTGCGTCTTGCCGCGAGTTTCCGGGATGTAATGAAAAAGAGGATTTCAGGGGTCAACAAAACAGGAAGGGGGCAGGATGCAGAGCACATTCAGAACCGTCATTGACAAACAATATCTAAGTGATCCGGCCCACAGCATCCGGTGGCAGCATACCATCGACTTTATCAGGCGATCTTCTTTTTCAGGCACGGTTACTGCCAATGGGCTTGATCTGGGCGACCGAACCCCTTTAACAGCTTCCCTTGAGCAGCTTTTCAGCTGTACCTTCGACAATACGACTGCTGATCTTGACGTTGCATCGCTTGAAGGATCTTTTGATGTGGTTACTGCTTTTGAGGTGCTTGAACATCTCTATAACCCACTCCATGCCCTGCTTGAGGTCAAGCGGCTTTTACATGGAAAGAACGGCCGGCTTTTTCTCTCCATGCCACTCCGGAAACCGGCATCTCTGGCAAGCCCCGATCATTTTCATGAAATGAGCCGTCAATCGGCGCTCGCTCTCTTTGCCCGAGCGGGGTTCAGTGTTGTCAGAAGCGAGGAGTTTCGTATACGCCCCCTCTTGTTTTATCTTACGGGATTGAAGCCGCTTTTGCGGGCAGTGTTTGAAAAAGTACAGATTTATGAACTTACCGTATGAGCTTGCCGTCCGAAACTAGAGTCCCAGGCACTCCATACAGGCTTGTCTGGTTTTCTGAGATACAGTGGGACTTTCTCTCCACACGGAAACAGCGTATCCTTGGGCGTTTTCCGGAAAACTGGAGAATTCTCTTTATTGAACCCTTTGCTCTTGGGCGCCACCATCACTGGTTTCCAGTCAAAAGAGGCCGGGTGTGGGTTGTCAGCGTGCCGTTTTTAAAAAGCGTCCCTTTCAAAATCGGGCGCCTGCTTGATAACCGGCTCCTGCGTTTGCTGGTATCCTTGCCCGGCATTGTGCTGATGCTCTTCTGGGTAACTCTTCTCGGATTTTCTTCCAGTGAAAGAATCATCGGGTTGAGCAATGTCTATTGGGGCAGGGTTGCTGCTTTTTTGCCCTGCCGTCTCCGTTTTTATGATGCCAATGACGATCATCTTGCTTTCCCGGGAAGTCCCCATTGGCTGAAAGGGTATCTCAACACCTATCTTTCAAGCGTGCAGCTGATGTTCAGTGTGAGCCCGGAGTTGACCGCCCGCCTCCGGGTGCCATCCGGCGTACGGTGTATTGAACTTGGCAACGGAGTTGAGTTCACTCATTTCGCCACTCCATCTGACCTCGTACCGGCCGGACTAACTGGATTGAATCAGCCGATTCTCGGCTACGCGGGAGCGATGGACTGGATTGATACAGCACTTGTCGCGGCTGTTGCCCGGGCATGGCCTGATTACTCGATTCTCCTGATTGGTCCGGCGTATGAACATGATTGGTGGAAAAAGCAGGGTATTATTAATACAATGCCGAATGTGCACTACATTGGCAAGGTGGAGTATGCCGAACTGCCCGACTGGGTTCAGCACTTTGATCTTGCTCTGATGCCGCTATGCCGTAATGAGCTGAAAGGCGTTTCTCATCCCAATAAACTCTATGAATATAGTGCCTCGGGTGTACCGGTGCTTTCGATTGACTATTGCAGCGCCGTCCAGAGGGCGAGGGATGTACTCCATGTTGCCGCTTCGCCGGAAGAATTTGTACGCATGATACCCGAAGCCCTTGCCGACAGCAGAAGGGAGGCGCGGCAGGCATTTGCCCGAGAGCATAGCTGGGATGCGCTTGCAGCAACTATGGTGCAGGAGCTGCAGAATGCTTACGAGGAGCAGTCAATTTGAATCGCAATAGCGTCATAGCCGGTCAGGCAGGTTTTTCCTTTGCCGGATTTCTTTTCGGCCAGGCTTCCCGGTTTGGTTTTAACCTGCTTGTTGCAAGAGTGCTTGATCCTGATGCGCTCGGCACTTACGCTCTAGCTGTTGCTGTTATCCAGATTTCAGAGGTCTTTGCCATAGCTGGGCTTGATTCGGGGTTGTTGCGCTTTGTGAGCAGTAACAGCAGCGATCCTCTCCGTCAAAAGGCAGTGATTGGTTCAGCCCTCAAAACGAGTCTCTTTCTTTCACTCGCTGTAGCACTTCTTCTGCTTCTTTTTTCAGGAAACATAGCTTCGATGCTCCACGGAAGCCATCTTCTGCAGCTTACACTCTGCTGCTATGCGGCAGCAATTCCCTTCAATGTGGCCACAATGCTTTATGGTCATGCAATTCAGGGGTTCAGGAAGCTGCAGCCGAAAATAATTGCTACCCAGATGGTGAGCCCTCTTTTGCTGCTCCTTTTAACCCTGCTCTTTCGCTACACGGCTGGTCAGAAAGCAGCTCTTTTTTTCCCTTTCGGCCTGTCTGCCGTCATCGCATTTTTCTGGATTCGCCCATATTTATCGAAAATCAGCGGCGTTCTTCCACTTGACATTGTTCGTGCCGGTTCCGACAGTAGCATGATGCGTTACGCATTGCCGTTCATGGTGGTCTCGCTCTTGAGTATGATGACACACTGGCTCGATGTCGTCATGCTTGGCATGCTCACTGATACGGCAACTGTAGGTCTTTATCATCCTGCAGCCAGAACCGCGGGCCTAATTCGTGCAGTGCTTCTTGCTTTTGCCGGCATAGCTGCACCGATGATTGCTGCATTGCATACAGGGCAGGAGAGTGCAGAGATAGGAAGGATCTATAAAATGGTGACTCGCTGGATTCTCGGGCTTGTTGTTCCTCCGGTTATTCTGTTTATGCTGCTTCCCGAGCCGGTGCTCGGAGTATTCGGTGCAAGGTTTACCGCAGGCAGTAACGCCCTCATTCTGTTGACAGCAGCCTCTTTTCTGCAGGTCTGTTTCGGGCTGTCATCAACAGTACTGGCTATGACCGGGTATGCGAGGCTCAGTCTTTATAACGCTCTCGGAGCCCTTGGGCTGCAGGTTCTCCTGAACCTTCTTCTGATACCGCGGTTTGGAATAACCGGTGCAGCGTTAGCATCATTGCTGGTATTTTTTCTCCTCTCAGCTCTCCGTATTTCCGAGGTCTTTATTCTGTTAAAGATTCATCCATTCGCTTATGCGTTGTGGAAACCTCTTGCTTCAGGGCTCTTTGCAGCCGTTCTCCTTCTCCTTGCTCGTCCCTGGCTGCTCACTCTACCGGTGTTTGCCGGATTTTTGACGGGTGCTTTACTCTCCCTTTGCAGTTATATCGCATTGATGCTGCTCCTCAAGTTGGAACAGGAGGAAAGAGAGATTATTTTTAAGGCCATTCCCTTTATTAACAAGGAAACAAAGTGATAACGCTTGTGAAGAAATCCATCCTGCTGTTTCTTACTGTTTTTGCCAGCTATACGGTTCTGGCAGTGTTACTTTTTTACCCGCTTGTTTTCCAGTCGAATATCCTTGTTGCTCCCGACAGTCTCGTACCCCTGGCTTCAACGATTGCCCTCGACCGGGTTCATGAGGCAACCGGGAGCTATCCGCTCTGGCAGCCCTGGATTTTTTCAGGTATGCCGACCGTGGAGGCATTCAGTTATCTGAGTGGGCTCTACTACCCCAACCTCTTTTTCAACCTCTTTCATACCAGCGGTATTTTCCTGCAGCTGCTTCATCTTGCATTTGCGGGGTTCGGACTCTTTCTTTTTTTGCGGGACTGCAGACTTTCAACAATTGCTGCGTTTTTCGGCGGAGCTGTTTTCATGCTCAACCCATACAATACGGCTATGCTGGTTCATGGTCATGGCAGTCAGCTTATGACATTGGCATACACGCCATGGATGCTCTGGGCGATGAGGCGGCTTGTTGAGCGGGGAGGGCTCACTGAAGCAGGTATTCTTGCTCTTGTTGCCGGCTTTCAGCTGCAGCGTTCTCATGTCCAGATTGCATACTATTCGTGGATGCTTGCGCTGCTGTTTCTCCTGTTTCTTCTCATTTCCCGCAGGGATTCTCTGCAGAAAAACTTCAAACTTACTGTACTCATTCTGCTGGCGCTTGTCTGCGGTCTCGGTATGTCAGCTTCGATTTATATACCGGCATCCCAGTATGCCGCCTATTCAGTCAGGGGAATGGCGGCCGCTGGTGGATGTGCTTCATGGGACTATGCCACACTCTGGTCTATGCACCCAATGGAACTTCTGACCTTTCTCTGTCCTGGAATTTTTGGTTTTGGAGGGGTTACCTACTGGGGATTTATGCCGTTTACCGACTTTCCGCATTATGCGGGCATTGTTGTGCTTCTGCTTGCAATTGGAGGTGCTGCATCGCGCAGAAAGGAGCCGATGACCTGGTTTTTGATGTTCGGAATGCTGCTTTTCCTGCTCTTGTCGTTCGGGAGTTTTTTTACTCCTGTTTTTAATCTCTTCTATTATGCAGCCCCCTTATTCAGCAAGTTCAGGGTGCCATCGATGGCCCTTATCATGGTTTATCTTATTCTGGCCCTTTTTGCTGCAGCTGGAGTTCAGGAACTGCTTCAGTGCCAGTCGGATCGCCTGAAGAAACCTCTTTACAAAGGAGCTCTTGCTCTGGCGGCTCTGCTGCTTCTTTTTCTTGTGTTTGAACAAAGTATTGAGGGATTTTTCCGTTCACTCTATCCTGATCCAGCCGTTGGAAGTTTCAATATGGCCTTTATGGTCAATAAAGTGCGGTGGGAGCAACTGAAGGAAAGTTTTCTTGTCGTTATGCTGGCAGTAACTCTCTCCTTCGGAGTGCTCTGGCTTATTCTTAAAAATATCCTCTCCAGGAAGTTGTCGGTTGTGCTGCTGCTTCTCATCGCACTGGGCGACATACTCTCGGTTGATCTGCAGATAGTTAATCCATCGGAAGCCTCTCTACGCCCCCCGGTTTTTACAGACAGCTCTATTGAGGATCGTGCTTTCCGCCCTGATGACATTACCAGCTATCTTGCGTCAAGGAAAGGACTGTTCAGGGTCTATCCTGCCGGACCGCTGTTTGCTGAAAACAAGTTCGCTCTTTTCGGTATCGAATCGGCAGGCGGCTACCATCCGGCCAAACTCAAGCTCTATGAAGAGTATCTTGCAAAAACTGGAAACCTTGCCAGTCTGAATATTCTTAGAATGCTCAATGTTCTCTATATCATCACTCCGGAACCTGTTGAAAATCCGGCACTCGAACTGGTAAAGAGCGGTTCACTCCAGCTGGCAGGCGGTCCCCTCATGGTCTATGTCTACAGGCTTCAGGGGGCGCTCCCCAGAGCATGGTTTGCCACTCGCTTGACAGCGCTAAAAGCAGACGAAGATGTGTTTCCGAGGCTTCTTGATAATCAAGCTGTTTCCGGGGAGGCCTATGTTGATGGAGTTGGCTGGACGGGAAACAGGACGTTTTCGGCAGCTGAAGTGACATCCGTCACGGTAAAGCCTGAGGTGATGGATCTGCAGGTTTCAGTCCAGGGAGATGCATTTCTTGTTGTCAGTGAACTCTATTATCCCTTGCGCTGGAAGGTGAAGGTTGACGGTCGTGATGCTTCAATGATAAAGGTGAACGGATTGCTTCGGGGAGTCATCATTCCAGCTGGAAGCCAGCGTGTCCATTTCTATTATGACAGAAGCGGCTTTGAAACAGGCCGAAGCATATCTCTCGGCGCATTCGCTGCAGCGCTGCTCCTCATTGCGGGGGGTGTAGTAGAGGGCCGGTTTCGGCAGAAATCCGGGATATAATAATCAAGAGACAATGATTGGAATCAGTCTGCAATCATGGACATTCAATCCATGGTCTGCAGGGTTATTCTCTTTCGGCAGGGATTTCAGAATTAAACGTCCAGGCTGAATTTTTGCATTAAGCACTGATAATGCGGTTCATGATTTGATGATCAGAAAGTAAGTTCAAACATTGGTTCAGGCTCGATTGGAGAAGTTTAATGGTATGTGTTTGCTGGCGTTAAGCCCGATTAAAGCCGGGCTGAATAAGGTGACTGAAGATTTTTTGTCAAGAGAACAAAAATGATGAAATAGGTTTTGTTATTTTTCATAATTCTCTTACATTGGTTGTCCTTATGGAATTTTTAGGATTGCGTCTTTTGTAATCAGAGGTTTTTAAATAGAAAGAGAGTTTCAGTATGCCGACGATTCAGCAGCTCATCAGGCTCGGAAGAAGTGTAAAAGTAGTAAAGACGGCGTCACCGGCGCTTGATAAGTGCCCGCAAAAGCGTGGTGTTTGTACTCGCGTTTACACGACTACACCAAAAAAACCTAACTCAGCGTTGCGGAAAGTTGCGCGTGTAAGGTTGTCTAATAAAATTGAGGTTACAGCATATATCCCGGGAGAGGGTCACAACCTGCAGGAGCACTCGATCGTTTTGATTAGAGGCGGCAGGGTGAAGGATCTTCCTGGTGTGCGTTATCATATTGTTCGTGGTTCGCTGGATACGTCCGGTGTTGCTGATCGTAAGCAGAGTCGTTCTAAGTATGGGGCCAAGCAGCCGAAAGCCGGTGCAGCTGCTCCTGTCAAGGGTAAAGGCAGATAGGTCCAATCATAAATTTATAGAAGAATATGCCGAAAAAAGGTGGCTATAAAAGAATAGGTGTTGATTTCCGTTACGGGGATGAGAGTGTTGCCCGTTTTATCAATGCTGTGATGCTTGATGGTAAGAAAGCAGTTGCTACGAAGATTGTTTACGATGCTTTTGCTATTATCGGCGAGAAAATGGCTGGTGAAGATCCTCTTGAGGTCTACCGCAAGGCTATGTCGCATATTGCGCCGGTTGTTGAGGTTCGCAGTAAGAGAGTTGGTGGTGCGACCTACCAGATCCCAATGGAAGTTAAAGCTTCAAGAAGAGGTGCGCTTGCGTTCCGCTGGTTGAAGATGTATGCTGCCAAGCGTGGTGGAAAATCAATGGCTGAGAAGCTTGCTGCTGAGTTGATGGATGCTGCTAACGAGCAGGGTGCGTCGGTGAAAAAGCGCGATGAGGTTCACAGGATGGCGGATGCTAACAAGGCGTTTGCGCATTTCAGGTTCTAAGTAGTTGTTTAAGTGTAGGTAAAAGGTCAAAAATTTTGTTATGGCAAGGCTGGTTGATTTAGATAAAGTACGCAACATCGGCATCATGGCTCACATTGATGCCGGAAAGACGACAACGACAGAGAGGATTTTGTTTTACACTGGTCGGTTGCATCGGATGGGTGAGGTGCACGACGGTGGTGCGACGATGGACTGGATGGATCAGGAGAAAGAGCGTGGCATTACAATCACCTCTGCCGCAACAACCTGTTTTTGGACTCCGAAGTTTGGCAACTATACCGGTATTAATCACAGGATTAATATTATAGATACGCCTGGTCACGTGGATTTCACTGTTGAGGTTGAGCGTTCACTTCGAGTACTTGATGGTGCTGTTGCACTTTTCTGTGCTGTTGGTGGTGTTGAGCCGCAGTCTGAAACTGTCTGGCGTCAGGCTAACAAGTATGGCGTACCGAGGATTGCCTATGTCAATAAAATGGACAGGACCGGCGCTAACTTTTTTGATACTGTCAAGGCTATAAGAGAGAGACTGGGTGCAAATCCGGTTCCTCTGCAGATACCGATCGGTGAGGGTGAGATTTTTGCTGGATTCGTCGATCTTATCAGAATGAAAGGTATCATTTATGATAAGGAAGATGGAAGTACCTATGAAGAGGTCGAGATTCCTCATGACTTGCAGAACGAAGCACGTACATGGCGGATTAACATGCTTGAGGCTGTTTCCGAGCATGATGACACTCTGCTGGAGAAATATTTGAATGGTGAGGATATTACTGAGGAAGAGGTAAGAAACGTTCTTCGTCAGGCAACGCTTAAGGTTACCATTATACCGGTGCTTTGCGGTTCATCCTTCAAGAATAAGGGTGTTCAGTTCATGCTGGATGCAGTTGTCGAGTATCTTGCTTCTCCTGTTGATGTCGGTGCTGTCGAAGGTCACCACCCGCGTACTGAGGAGTCGATAACTCGTGAGCCAAAGGATGATGAGCCTTTTGCTGCTCTTGCCTTTAAGATTGCTACAGACCCTTTTGTCGGCAAACTGACGTTTATCAGGGTTTATTCCGGTGTTCTCAAGGCAGGCAGTTATGTGTTGAATACCATGACCGGCAAGAAAGAGCGTATTGGTCGAATCCTTCAGATGCACTCCAACAAGAGAGAGGATATAGATTTTGTCTATTGCGGTGACATTGCGGCTGCTGTAGGATTGAAGGATGTAAGAACCGGTGATACACTCTGTGAAGAAAACAATCCGGTTGTTCTCGAAAAAATGATTTTTCCAGAACCGGTTATTGAAATCGCTATTGAACCTAAAACCAAGGCAGATTCCGATAAACTCGGTATGTCGCTTGCAAAGCTTGCTGAAGAGGACCCTACTTTTAAAGTAAAGACTGATGGTGAAACCGGTCAGACGTTGATTGCCGGTATGGGTGAACTCCATCTTGAGATTCTGGTTGACAGGCTTCGCCGTGAGTTTAAGGTTGAGGCAAATGTTGGTCAGCCGCAGGTTGCTTACCGCGAAACTATCAGGAAGAAAGTTGATTTTGAAGGTAAGTTTGTTCGTCAGTCAGGCGGTAAAGGTCAGTTTGGTCTGGTCAATATTACTGTTGAGCCGCTTGAGGAAGGAAAAGGATATGAATTTGTTGATGCTGTCAAAGGCGGAGTTATTCCCAGAGAGTATATCCCTGCGGTTAATGCCGGTGTGCAGCAGGCCATGAAGAGTGGTGTTGTTGCAGGCTTTCCGATGCAGGATATCAAGGTGACTCTCTATGATGGTAAGTACCATGAAGTTGACTCTTCAGAAATGGCATTCAAGATTGCCGGTTCTATAGGTTTCAAAGGTGCGGCCAAAAAGGCTGACCCGGTACTCCTTGAGCCAATCATGAAGGTTGAAGTCGTAACACCTGACGAGTATCTTGGTGATGTTATGGGTGATCTCTCCAGTCGCCGTGGTCATATTGAAGGTATGGGACAGAGAGCAGGTGCCCAGTTTGTCAATGCCAAGGTTCCTCTTTCAGCGATGTTCGGATATTCAACCGATCTTCGTTCAATGAGTCAGGGAAGGGCAAATTATTCTATGGAGTTTGACTGTTATCGCGAAGTTCCCCGCAATATTGCGGAAGCTTTGCAGGAGAAGAGAGTAAGCAAGGATTCGGACTAAGCGAGCAACAGAGACTATCAGTTTTAATTATTACAATCAATAAAAGATAACCGTCACGGAGATAAGTTATGGCAAAAGAGTCCTACAAGAGGGATAAACCCCACGTCAATATAGGAACCATTGGTCACGTTGACCATGGCAAGACAACCTTGACAGCTGCAATTACTTCGGTTCTTGCAAAGCAGGGTCTTGCACTTCAGCGCGACTTCGGAAGTATCGATAAAGCTCCGGAAGAGAGAGAACGCGGTATTACCATTTCAACTGCACACGTTGAGTACCAGACAAAAAAGCGTCACTATGCGCACATTGACTGTCCTGGCCACGCTGACTACATTAAAAACATGATCACCGGTGCTGCCCAGATGGATGGCGCTATTCTTGTAGTAGCAGGTACTGACGGTCCTATGCCTCAGACTCGTGAGCACATTCTGCTTGCCCGTCAGGTTAACGTTCCTGCACTTGTTGTATTTCTTAATAAAGTTGACATTGCTGATCCGGAACTCATCGAGCTTGTCGAGCTTGAGCTCAGAGAGCTTTTAAGCCAGTACGATTTCCCTGGTGATGACATTCCGATCATTAAAGGTTCAGCACTTAAGGCACTTGAAGGCGATCCAGAGGGCGAAAAAGCTATCATGGAGCTTATGGATGCTGTTGATGAATTTATTCCAGAGCCGGTTCGCGACGTTGACAAGCCATTCCTGATGCCGGTTGAAGATGTATTCTCTATTTCAGGTCGTGGAACAGTAGGAACCGGAAGAATAGAAAGAGGTGTTATAAAGATCAACGAAGAGGTCGAAATTGTTGGTATCAGACCTACCCGTAAATCTGTTGTTACCGGAATTGAAATGTTCCAGAAGCTTCTTGATACAGGACAGGCTGGCGATAACGCAGGTCTTCTTCTCAGAGGCGTCGACAAGACTGAACTTGAGCGTGGAATGGTTATTGCAAAACCAGGTACTATCAAGCCGCACACCAAGTTTACTGCAGAGGTTTATATCCTCAAAAAGGAAGAGGGTGGACGTCATACACCGTTCTTTAACGGTTACCGTCCGCAGTTCTATTTCCGTACAACAGATGTGACTGGCTCAGTTACATTGCCCGAAGGTGTTGAGATGGTTATGCCTGGCGATAACCTTCAGGTTAATGTTGAGTTGCTTGCTCCTATCGCGATGGATGAGGCTCTTCGTTTCGCTATCCGTGAGGGCGGTCGTACCGTCGGTGCAGGTTCCGTAACAAAGATTATTGAGTAATAGATTGTATGGCGTCTCGGGACGGGGCCAGAGATCCCGTCCTTTTTTTATTGATAACACGAAACAGGGTTGACAAGTGGCTGTACAGCAAAAGATCAGAATAAAGCTCAAGTCTTATGACCATAGTCTGGTTGATAAGTGGGCGTTAAGGATTATTGATGTAGTCAAGCAGACAGATGCTATCATCTTTGGTCCAATACCGCTGCCTACAAAATCTCATGTGTATACCGTAAACCGGTCTCCGCATGTTGACAAGAAGTCACGTGAGCAGTTTTCTTTCTCCTCTCACAAGAGGTTGATTGAAATAATAAACCCGACATCCAGAACCATAGATATGCTGATGAAGCTGGAGCTTCCAAGTGGTGTTGATGTTGAAATTAAGTCTTAAAGAATTAGAATAGTTAATTCAATATGGGTGCGATTCTTGGAAAGAAAATCGGCATGACCCGTTTATTCAATGATAAACGCGAAGCAGT
>SESG01019738.1_pt1 | contig 22840 bp, 23 predicted proteins | sample 3171421 | NCBI WGS metagenome assembly SESG01 (sample SAMN10866946, study PRJNA518727) | freshwater metagenome | biome: subpolar coniferous forest; feature: holomictic lake; material: water; isolation source: holomictic Lake 227, 6 m and 8 m depth | place: Canada: near Kenora, Ontario | collected...
TATTTACATCGTGAACCTTACCATCAGTAATGGCTATAAAAGAAGGGATACTGCCTCGTAAGTCTAATAATGTGTGCATTTTAACAGCTCCTTTGTGTGTTCGAAACTTTGCCCAAGGAAACAAGGAAAGACACAAATCAATCGTTGTCGAATCTAAAGCATAAACAGTTTCTTCAAGTGCCACTCCGAATGAATCTTTACAGTATAGTTCTCTTGCATGATTAATCATGCTCTTGGCTTCTTTGCACTCAACAATAAGCTCTTTAATTTTTATCCACAACCTGCCATCTTTGATATTGCGCAAATATTTGGCAAATTTTGCTTCAAAACTAACCGTCACTTTGACGCACCGTCAAGAATAGAGAAAACTTCATCTTCTGAAACAAATTCATTTTTCCTGCCTTCAACGATAGCATTTGCCAAGCCAACTTCCTCTAATGCTTCCAGAACGACATCATACAAAACATTCCTTTTCGTCTTAAGAAGTTCAAGCACAACCTCAGTAAGAAGCTCTTTAGTTTTTTCGTCACTTATAGAAAGTTCCATAACCGTATCTCGCAGTAGTTAAATGTTTTGACTGTCTATAGTTAAAATGTCGGAAAACGATAAAGACGTGGCCCGACGGGCTATAAAATTAATCAATACTCTTGATAATCCATCCTTTCTTGGATTTTATCCACTCTTGTTAAAGCCCAAAAGTACAGCAGTACAAACTTTTTTTTCAAAAGATGCCACCCGTGGTCCAAGTTACGCATTAAAAAAGGAATAATACAGTATTCTGATAATATTTCCACGATCACTGAGTAGCAAGATTGCGTCAAACCCATTATACTTTTATCCGGCAATTCACAACAGCGTGCCACTGAGTGCTCACATTCAAGGCTGGCTCAAGGTCAGTCGCTTCAATAAAAGACACAACAAGTTCAGGGCACACCAGATACAGGGAGTTGCGGGATAAAGAGGCCGTCACGACCCCACATCTACAGATGGCAGCTATCAACCACCGCCACCCTGCTCTTCCATTCAAAAAAAACGCTATATTACAGTTCATTTTAAAATGATACGACGCTCTTTTTTTTTACCTTCAGGGAGTATTCTTTTCAAGAGTATTGGTGAATTTTTTGTAAACAAACACCTGAATCCGCAGCCAAAATAGACCTATAAAAAGTTTTAAAATAGTATTTTACAGAGATTCAACCATCTATTTTTTATGAAACACATTATATCAGTACTGGTCGAAAACAAGTTTGGCTCGCTTAATCGGGTTGCGGCCATGTTCAGTGCGCGGGGGTTTAACCTTGAGAGTATCTCCATTGGCGAAACCGAGGATACGGAAATTTCACGCATGACTATTGTGACGAGGGGCGAAGACCAGATTATCAGTCAGGTGCTCAAGCAGTTGAATCGGCTGGTCGATACCATCAAGGTGACCGATTTGACTCGTCAGCCGCATGTTGAGCGGGAGCTGCTTTTGATGACCCTCAAGCTGACCAAGACGGTACAGCATGAGATTTTTGAGCTGATCAATGTTTTTAAAGGAAAAGTCGTGGATATAAAACAAAAATCTATTACTATTGAGGTCATTGGCTCTCCGGACAAGATCAACACAACTATCGATATCTTCAAGCCGTACGGCATAAAAGAGCTTGCCCGTTCTGGTGCCGTAGCGATACACCGGGGGGAATAACACTGTTTTTTACTGATTTATCAATCAAACCTATCCGAACACATGAACGTTTATTATGACCAGGATGCCGATCTCGGTTATCTGCAGGGAAAAAATATTGCAATACTCGGTTACGGCAGCCAGGGCCATGCCCACGCGCTGAACCTCAAGGAGAGCGGCATGAACGTCTGCGTGGGTCTTCGCCCCGAGAGTGCTTCATGTAAAAAAGCGAGAGAGGCTGGCCTGGAGGTCAACACTGTTGCTGATGCCGTGAAATGGGCCGATATCGTTATGGTGCTTCTTCCTGACCAGACCCAGAAGGCGATTTATGAGGCTGAAATTCTTCCGAACCTTGTGGCTGGCAACACCCTTGCTTTCGCTCACGGCTTTAATATTCATTACGGTCAGATTGTTCCCCCTGAAACAATCAACGTTATCATGATTGCTCCAAAGAGCCCCGGCCACCTTGTTCGCCGTACCTACACCCAGGGCAATGGTGTCCCCTGCCTTATCGCGGTGCATCAGGATGCTACCGGTGAGGCAAAACAGCAGGCGCTTGCATGGGCCAAGGCGATTGGCGGTACCAAAGCTGGCGTTATTGAGACCTCTATCAAGAATGAGACGGAGACCGATCTTTTTGGTGAGCAGGCTGTCCTTTGCGGCGGTTCTGCCGAGCTGATCAAGGCTGGATTTGAGACTCTTGTTGAAGCTGGTTACCCTGAAGAGCTTGCATACTTTGAATGTATGCACGAGTTAAAACTCATTGTGGATCTCTATTATGAAGGAGGTCTTTCAAGAATGAACTACTCCGTCAGCGATACGGCTGAGTATGGCGGCATGACCCGTGGACCGCGCCTTATCACTGCGGCGGTCAAGGCTGAGATGAAGAAGATTCTTGAAGAGGTTCAGGATGGTCGTTTTGCCAAGGAGTTTATTGACGAGTGCAATGGCGGCTACAAGAACCTGAGCAAACTTCGTGAAGAGAACAGCGGCCATTCAATTGAGACGGTTGGCGCAAAACTTCGCAACATGATGAGCTGGCTGATCAAAAAATAATTTCTTCCAAACGACGCATGTACAAGATTGTTTCAATACCGGGCGATGGTATAGGCCCGGAAGTGGTTGCAGGAGCTGTTGCCGTTCTGGAGCAGCTCTCGAAAAAACATGGTTTTGAAGTCCTGATTGAGGAGCACCCTTTTGGCGGTGCTTCTTATGAACTGCATGGCGAAATGCTTACCCAGGCGACGCTTGATGCCTGCCGGAAGTGTGACGCCGTGCTGCTTGGAGCTGTTGGTGGCCCGAAATGGGAGAGCTTGCCACATGAGCACAAACCGGAAGCGGCGCTGCTCAAAATCCGCAAGGAGCTTGAACTTTTTGCCAACCTTCGGCCAGCAAAGGTCTATGACGCACTGCTTGACGCATCATCGCTCAAGGCGGATGTGGTTCGCGGTACCGATTTTCTCGTTTTCAGGGAGCTTACTGGTGGCATCTACTTTGGCCAGCCACGCGGCTTTGATGAAAACAAGGGGTGGAACACCATGGTCTATGAGCGCTATGAGGTTGAGCGGATTGCCCGCCTCGCCTTTGAAGCGGCCCGGAAACGAAAGGGCAAGGTGATCTCCATCGACAAGGCTAATGTGCTTGAGGTCTCACAGTTCTGGCGGAATGTGGTGCATGAACTGCACAAGGAGTTCGCAGATGTGGAGCTGAGCGACATGTATGTAGATAACGCGGCAATGCAGATTGTGCGCAACCCCAAGCAGTTTGACGTTATTGTAACGAGCAACCTTTTTGGCGACATTTTGAGCGATATCGCGGGCATGATTACCGGCAGTCTCGGTATGCTCCCGTCGGCAAGCATCGGCACTAAACATGCCCTCTACGAACCGATTCACGGAAGTGCGCCGGATATTGCGGGTCAGAACAAGGCCAACCCGATTGCTACTATTGCATCGGTAGCCATGATGTTTGAACACAGCTTTAATTTGCCCGATATTGCCCGTGAAATCGAGCAGGCAATTGAGGCGACCCTTGCCTCCGGTGTGCGGACAGCCGACATTGCCAACCCGGGAGAGAAGACAATTTCAACGACAGAGATGACAGAAGCAATTGTCAGGCATCTCGGTGCCTGATCATAATCAAAGGCAGCGATGGCAGAAAAAGAGAGGATTATAGTATTTGATACAACCTTGCGCGATGGAGAACAGTCCCCCGGGGCGTCGCTCAATGTGCAGGAAAAGGTGGAGATTGCCCGACAGCTCGAAAAGCTTGGGGTAGATGTGATTGAGGCCGGTTTTCCGGCTTCGTCACCCTTGCAGCTTGAAGCGGTTCAGCGGATAAGCGCAGAGTCGAAAGCCGTTGTGGCGGCACTGGCACGGGCGGTTGAAAACGACATTACCGCATCCTGGAAGGCGCTGCAGCAGGCTCGCAACCCCCGCATCCACACCTTCATCGGCACCTCCGACATCCATATTACCGGAAAATTCGGGAGTGACCGTTACGGCGTGAGCTTGAACGAAAAACGGCAAACCATCCTCAAGATGGCCGTCAACGCCGTCGCCTTTGCCAAAACCTTTACACCCGATATAGAATTTTCGGCTGAAGATGCAGGCCGCACCGATCAGGGCTTCCTTGCAGAAATCATTGAGGCGGTTATTGCGGCAGGTGCAACAACGGTCAATATTCCTGATACGACGGGCTATACCTGGCCCTCAGAGTTTGGCCGCAAAATTGCCGATCTGCGGAGCCGCGTCCAAAATATTGGCAATGCCATCATCAGTGTCCACTGCCATAACGATCTCGGTCTTGCGGTGGCCAACACACTCAGCGCTGTTGAGTACGGTGCTCGCCAGGTGGAGTGCTCTATCAACGGCATCGGAGAGCGGGCCGGAAACGCTTCGCTCGAAGAGATTGTGATGGCCCTCAAGGTTCGCAGCGACCTGCACAACTTCTACACCGGCATTATCACCGAAGAGATTTACAATACGAGCCGCATGGTCTCGACCTTTACCGGCATCATTATCCAGCCGAACAAGGCCATTGTGGGCGATAACGCCTTTTCGCACGAGTCGGGTATTCACCAGGACGGGATGCTGAAAAACCGGCAGACCTACGAGGTGATGACGCCGGAATCGGTAGGAGTGCCGCAAACGAGCATTGTGCTGGGCCGCCATTCCGGCAAGCACGGCCTCAAGTCGCGTCTCTTCACGCTCGGCTACGACCTTGACGACACCGAACTCGAAACGGTCTACAAGCGCTTTGTTGAGGTTGCCGACAAAAAGAAAGAGGTCTATGATGACGACCTGAGGGTGTTGATGGGCGATGAGCGGAAAAAACCGAGGAGCGCTTATGAACTTGATTACCTCCATATCAACAGTGGTACGGCCTCAATTCCGACGGCAACCATCCGAATCCGGCACAAGGATCAGATTTTTGAAGAGTCTGCAATCGGCGACGGCCCGGTGGATGCCTGCTTCAGGGCCATTGAGCGTGCTCTTGGCCTCGAATCGATGGTCACCTCCTACTCTGTACGTTCCACCACTGCCGGGCGCCAGGCTCTCGGTGAGGCACTGGTACGCATCAAAGACAAAAACCTCTCCTTCAATGGAAGAGGGGTCTCGACCGATATCATAGAGGCGAGCGCCAAAGCCTATCTCCAGGCTCTCGGGCAGCGCCAGTACCATTTTGACAACATTATTACTGAAACTGAAACCATAGAAAGCGGGGTTTAAGAATACCATGGCACAAACAATAACCCAAAAGATCCTTTCAAAAGCGGCAAACAGAACATTTGTTGATGCGGGCGAAAGCGTCTGGCTGAATGTCGATATCCTTCTTACCCACGATGTCTGCGGACCGCCAACCTTTGATATTTTCAAGCAGGAATTTGGCGCCGACGCAAAAGTGTGGGATCCGGCAAAAGTGGTCGTACTTCCTGACCATTATATTTTTACGGCCAACGAGCACGCTCACCGCAACATTGATCTGCTGCGCCAGTTCGCAAAAGAGCAAGGGCTTCCGCACTACTACGATGTCGGCACCGACCGCTACAAGGGAGTTTGCCATGTAGCCCTGGCCGAAGAGGGGTTCAATTTGCCCGGCACCGTGCTTTTTGGAACCGATTCGCACACCTGTACTTCAGGTGCCTTCGGCATGTTCGGCACTGGAATCGGCAACACCGATGCGGCCTTCATTCTTGGCACCGGCAAGCTCTGGGAAAAAGTCCCTGAATCAATACTCTTCACCTTTGAGGGCAATATGCCTGAATACCTTACGGCTAAAGACCTCATTCTGCAAATTCTTGGCGATATCACTACCGACGGCGCAACCTACCGCGCCATGGAGTTTGACGGCGAAGCCATTTTTTCACTCCCGATGGAGGAGAGAATGACCTTGACCAACATGGCCATCGAAGCGGGCGGCATGAACGGTATCATCGCAGCCGACGACATTGCCGAGCGCTACGTCAAGGCAAGAAGCCAAAAACCCTACGAGCTGTTCCAGAGCGATCCGGACGCCCGATATCACAGCAAGTACCGTTACAACGTCGCTGAACTGGAGCCTGTTGTTGCCCAGCCGCACAGCCCCGATAACCGCGCTACCGTAAGAAGCGTTCAGGGCACAAAAATCACCAAATCCTATATCGGCTCCTGCACGGGCGGCAAGCTGACCGATTTTGTGATGGCTGCAAAAATTCTGAAGGGACAGAGGGTTTCGGTAACCACCAACATTGTACCGGCAACCGTTAAAGTTGCCCGTGACCTCGAAACTGAACTCTACGACGGTCAGAGCCTGAAAAAGATTTTTGAGGATGCGGGATGCACCATTGCACTCCCCTCTTGTGCCGCCTGTCTTGGTGGCCCAGCCGATACGGTCGGTCGCTCGGTTGATAACGATGTCGTGGTTTCGACCACCAACCGCAATTTCCCCGGACGGATGGGCAGCAAACATGCAGGGGTCTACCTTGCCTCCCCGCTCACAGCCGCCGCATCGGCAATTACGGGTAAACTCACCGATCCGAGAGATTTTCTTTGATCGCACTTGAAATTCGGGAAAACAGAACGAAATAATGGAAACCATCATTCAGGGAAAAGCCTACGTTTTAGGCAAAAATATTGATACTGACCAGATCATTCCAGCCGAACATCTGGTCTACAGCCTCTCCGATCCCGAAGAGGTGATTCTCTATGGCAAATATGCTCTTTCAGGAGTGCCACCCGAACAGGGAGGACTTCCCCAGGGCAACGTCCTCTTTATCGAGGAGGGAAGCTTCCACTCCGAGTTCACCATCATTATTGCAGGACCAAACTTCGGCTGCGGATCGTCGCGGGAGCACGCCCCCTTCGCCCTCAAGGTTGCCGGTGTGAAAGCCATTGTGGCCGAATCGTACGCAAGAATTTTTTACCGCAACTGTGTTGATGGCGGCTTTGCCATTCCCTACGAGACGGCTGAAGCGCTCAACCAGCTCATCAAAACCGGTGACGAACTGAAAATCGACGTCGAGGCAAACACCATCGAAAACTTGACGAGCAAGGTCACCTACAACCTCAATCCTCTTGGCGATGTCTTCAACATTGTTGAGGCTGGCGGTATTTTTGCTTACGCCCGGCAGGAACATTTAATGCCCCAAGGCTGATTTATGACTGCAACAACCAAAAAAATCGAACTCTACGACACCACCCTGCGTGACGGCACACAGGGTGAGCATATCAACCTTTCCGTCCAGGACAAGCTCCTCATAGCCCAAAAGCTTGACGAGTTCGGTATGGATTATATTGAAGGCGGATGGCCAAGCAGCAACCCGAAAGATGAGGAGTTTTTCATCAAGGCTCGGCAACTGAAGTTCAACCATGCAAAGCTCACCGCCTTTGGCTCAACCGCCCGCTTTGTCAAGAGTGTTGAGAGTGACCCCAACCTGCTCGGGTTGCTCCAGTCCGAAACACCGGTTATCACCATCTTTGGCAAAACATGGAAAGCGCACTCCGAAAAAAGCCTGGGCATTTCTGACGAAGAAAATGCCGAGCTGATTTACCGCTCAGTCAGCTTCCTCAAGCAGGAGGGGCGCGAGCTCTTTTTTGATGCCGAACACTTTTTTGACGGCTACAAAAACAACCCCGAATTTGCCCTGAAGATGCTTCTCTCTGCCGTTGAGGGTGGAGCATCAAGAATTGTACTTTGCGACACCAACGGAGGCTCACTGCCCCATGAGGTGACCGATATCGTCGCCCATGTTCTCGCCATTACGGGAGTTCCTGTGGGCATTCACAGTCACAATGACGGCGACCTGGCCGTGGCAAACTCCATCGCCGCCGTCATGGCCGGTGCAACCCACATCCAGGGAACCATCAACGGTATCGGCGAACGGTGCGGCAACGCCAACCTGATCAGCATCATTCCCAACGTCATGCTGAAGCTGCAACGCTCCTTCACCTTTGTTGAGCATCTTACACCGCTCACCTCACTCTCGAAGTTCGTCTACGAGATTCTGAACATGCCGTCGAACACCCGGGCTCCCTTTGTCGGGAAATCGGCCTTTGCCCACAAAGGCGGTATCCATGTCAGCGCCGTTATGAAAGAGAGTTCACTCTACGAGCATATCGACCCCACGCAGGTCGGCAACCGCCAGCGGGTACTCGTCTCTGAACTTGCCGGCCAGAGCAACATCCGCTACAAGGCGCATGAACTGGGCATTACCCTGCCCGACAAAAGCGAACTTTTCAAAAATATTGTTCACCACATCAAGGAGCTTGAACACGAAGGGTACCAGTTTGACGGAGCCGAAGCCTCGTTTGAACTGCTGTTGCACAAAGAGCTTGGCAACTTCACCCCCTTCTTTGAAGTGGTTGAAACCAAAGTGCATATCGAGTCGGGCAAGAATGCCAAAAACGTTGACCAGGCAGTACTCAAGGTCAAGGTTGGAGAGGAGATTGAGCATATCGCCGCCGATGGTGACGGCCCGGTCAACGCCCTCGACAAGGCGCTTCGCAAGGCGCTGATCCACTTTTACCCCGAAATCAAGAGCATCAAGCTGGTTGACTACAAGGTGCGGGTGCTCGAAGAGAAACGGGGAACCAGCGCCAAGGTGCGGGTACTGATTGAATCGAGCAACGGCCACTACACCTGGGGCACGGTCGGCGTCTCGACCAACATTATCGAAGCGAGCCTCCATGCGCTGCAAGACAGCATGAACTACCACCTCTTTACCCTCAAGGCTGCACTGCCGAAGAGCGCGACAACACCTGCATAAGCAAACACCTCTTCGGCAGCATACCCTTTATGCTGCCGAAGCTTTACCGCTTTCACAGAAAAACCTTGCTAATAAAAACAGTGCCGCGACTAACAACAGTATCAATCAGAGCTGACCATTCGTGACCACCTGTTGTGCATCATTTTTTTTCAGAATGCCATCTTCAACCATTTTATTGATTGCCTGTGAAAGTTGCTCATGGGTACGAAGCAACCCGGGCAGTGAAAGCGCAAGTGCGCCAACAGGACGGATATTGGCTTTGTCGTTTTCAATTTGTGTGATATTGACAAGATCAAGACGGATAATACCATCGATCAGTGTGATGTTGGCAATTCCGTCAGCATAGATAGTCTGCATGTGTTTTCTCCCTTAACTATGGTTGAATAATTGATTCGCCTACTGTGGCGAAACCACAATATATTAGTGTAACACGTTATTGTATAGCTAATTTTTCAGAAAATGATAACGATGAGAGGCGACTCCATCCAGACAGACCTCGTCGCTTCGCAACGATAGCAGACGCACCGACCTGAATGAATCAACAATATTTGCAAGTTCAATCATGACGTCTCTCTGGGTGAAAGTCAAAGAAAATGAACCAGAATAAAGAGACAAAGCATGGTAAACGCTATGGCGATTTTCATGGCCGAACCGGCAAGAAGCCCAAGCCATGTGCCGATTGCAGCAAGACCTGCATCCTTAAGATCCCTACGGGCAATCAGCTCACCAATAAGCGCTCCAAAAAATGGTCCGGCAACGATTCCGGGAATACCGAAAAACATTCCGCAAACAGCTCCAATCGACGCACCGATGAGCGCATAGGTGCCAGCACCAAATTTTTTTGCGCCAAGCACTCCAGACAAAAGATCAATCAGCCATGCAAAAAGAGTGAGCAAGGCGAGAACGGTTATTGTTTTCCATCCAACATACACAAAATGCTCAGCCCAGGCAGCAACCACAAGAGCTGAAAAAATAAGGATAACACCCGGCATGGCGGGAAAAAACAGCCCGGCAAAACCAATAAGAACAAGAACCGCAGCGACCATCCACAGCAGCAGTGTCATCTCCATAGCATTACAACAGAAAGAGTTTTCATAATGTCAGACATCATATTTTTTATACCTGACCTCCGCATAGTCTCATACGATTCAACTCTTGCGACAAGAGTAAGGCTCTGGATCATCTGGGTTCTCAACCCTTGGCTCTCCCCGGAGAAGCGCCGCGCTCTTCATGCAAAACTTAACGTCTCCATGAGCACTCTCAACCTGCTGATCCAGCTCCCTTCGACCATACTCATGTCTGCCACGAAAAGCATCTGCGTCGAGATGAGTGGGAGAATAAGCAGCCTGCAAGCCCCATACCAGTGCAGCCACCACAATGGCAGGACCAAATGGCCATTCGGCCTGGGGGGCAAGGCCTTTGAAACGGCACCACACAACATACCAGACCACGGTAAGCAAACTGGCCCACAACACGACATAAAGCACACCGACAACACCCCACCAGGTGGCTAATGCGGCCAGGAGTTTGAGGTCACCACCACCGATACCACTTTCACCTTTGATGCGCTGAAACACCCAGCCAAGCCCTCCCATCAGGCCCAGCACCACTGCGGCAGATGCTGCACTGAAAAGCAGGTTGTGCGAGGTAAACCCGACACAACTGCTGGCCAAGCCTGCCAACCCCAGCGGCAAGACCACCCAGTCTGGCAACAGGGTGGTGTCCCAGTCAATGAGAGCGAGCAACACCAGAGCACTGGCCAAACCGGCCCCTGAAAGCGCAGCCCAGAATGCCGGGTGGCTGGCGGTGTCGGCCGCACAGGCCCACAAGCTGGCGTTGACCAGCGGCACCCATAGGCGTCGAGCCATCGGAATGGGCCGTTCCAGGCCACCACCGGGCCCCTGCCATTCACAGAGAGAGGCTTGGGCTCGCTGCAACACCTTGCGAGGAATGATGCGAGCCAAAGGCACCAGCCACAGGCCCAACCCTCCACCGGCCAACCACCATGGCCAGTGTACCCACAGATGCAACATGTAACTGAGGCTCATGGTGACGGGGGGGTATTGGAGAAAGCCTGAATCATCTGGATGATTGCCGGCCCCAGCAGCACTATCATAAGAGTCGGGAAAATAAACAAGATAAGAGGCAGCAACATTTTGACAGGGATTTTGACGGCAAACTCTTCGGCGAGTTGAGTGCGGCGTGTGCGCATCATCTCTGAATGGATGCGCAACGATTTGGCCAGACTGGTGCCAAATTTTTCAGCCTGCACGAGCATGGAGACAAGGTCATCCAGCTCTTCGAGGCGTGAGCGCAGTGCCAGGTTGCGCATGGCTTCGATTCGGGTGGCACCAGCGCGCATTTCGAGAGCCATAAGGTAAAACTCTTCGCTCAAGTCAGGGTTGGATCGAGCCATTTCGCGCGATATACGGGCAATGGCGGCATCGATGCCCATGCCCGACTCGGTGCAGATGACCATGAGGTCGATCATATCGGGCAAGCTGTTGCGCATGCGCTTGATACGTTTTTTGGTGATGAGGCCCAGCAAGATTTCGGGCAAATAGTAGCCCACTGCGGCTGTGAGCAGCACCAGGAACATGGCACGCACAATGGGAATGTTGGATTGATCGAAATACAAAAACAAAGCCAGAACCATCGGTAGCACCACTGCGAGCAGAGTTTTAACGGCGAAATAGTAGTGAGGGGCGTTATTGTTGCGAATGCCGGCTTGCAAAAACTTGAGCAAAACACTGGAGCTTTGCCACCCCTCTTCCGGCAGAGAGAGTTTAGAGAGGATATTGATGACCGTGGCTACTTTTTGGGTGTTGGCCCTCTTGGACAAAGCGCTTTCGACTGGGGGAGCCCAGCCTTGGCGAACAACTTTGGTGAGGCGTTTTTTAAGGGCCTTGTCGACCACCCAATTGTACAATGAGAGCACAACTGCGGCTACAGCGGCCCCCGAAAGCAGGATAGTCAGGATTTGCAGTGTGAGTTGCATAGTAAATGTGGCCAGGGTTAAACCTTGATCTGAATGATGCGGTTGAGCACAAAGAAGCCAACGGCCATGAGTCCGCCACTGATGAAAATAAGTGTCTGACCTTTGGGAGTAGTCCAGAGCACAGACATGTAGCCGGGGGCTATAAATCCAAGGACAGCGGCAAGCAAAAATGGCATACTTCCCAATATCCATGCTGATGCACGCCCCTCGGATGTGAGTGTGCGAATTTTACCGCGCAATTTGATGCGTTCGCGCATGGTTTTGGCCAACCCATCGAGTAGTTCTGTGAGGTTGCCGCCAGTTTCGTGCTGGATCTTGAGGGAGATGACCAGAAAATTAAGGTCGTAGCTTTGAACGCGTTCAGCGAGATGGTCGATGGAGTCTTTGAATGGAATGCCGAAACCCATTTCATCGAAAACTTTTTTGAATTCGTAACCTATGGGGTCTGCGAACTCCTTGCCAACCATGCCAATGGCCGAGGAAAGGCTATGGCCAGCGAGCAGTGTGCGCGAGATGTAGTCGAGCGTCTCCGGGAGTTTGTCGCCGAAAGCCTGACGGCGTTTGTTGGCCCGTCGAGATAACCACAGAACCGGCATACTGGCAAGGGCGACAGCCAGAACTATCAGGAGCAAAGGGTTGGTTTGACGCAGAAAACCCAACACCACAACCACCGTAAACAAGGAGAGCATGATGCCCATTAAGCGCCCGGCAGTGAGCAGACTATGAGAGCGTTGAAGCAGATTTTCGAGTTGTTCAAACGTTCTGAATCGTGATCGTAGCCAGGTTTCGAGTGCACTATCCTGCGAAGTGGTTTGCGTGCTGCCGAGGCTTTGCCCACCCCAGTGAACGACGCTGTAGATGGCCTGCAACCGTTTTTTTTTGGCTTGGTTGCGGCGTCCAAAAAAATGAATCCACACCCCATAGACCAGCAGCAGAATCAGCATGACTGCCATAAAAACAAAAAAGGGGATCAAAAATGTAGTCATGATATGCACACAAGTTAGTCGTTGGGATCAGGGTCAAACATGCCGTCACTGAGGGCAATACCGTAGGTGAGAATTTTTTCATAGGCTTTAGGAAGCAAACCCGTGGCTTTGAATACTCCTTGCACGGATCCGTCAGGGTTAGTGCCGATGCGCTTGTAACAAAAAATTTCCTGGGTGGTAATAACATCGCCTTCCATACCGATGATCTCTTCGATACTCGTGATCTTGCGACTACCGTCATTGAGTCGTGTTTCCTGGATGATGAAATGAAGCGACGAGGAGATGAGCTCGCGCAGGGCTTTACTGGGAATAACGAGACCACCCATGCCTACCAGATTTTCAAGCCGACCTAACGCATGCCGCGGGCTGTTGGCGTGAATGGTGGTGAGCGAGCCCTCGTGCCCGGTGTTCATGGCTTGTAGCATGTCGATCACCTCGGAGCTACGGACCTCACCCAGCACAATGCGGTCGGGCCGCATGCGCAAGGTGTTTTTCACAAGGACGCGCATGGTGATTTCGCCTTTGCCTTCGATGTTGGGCGTGCGCGTTTCAAGACGAATAACGTGATTTTGCTGAAGCTGCAGTTCAGCAGTGTCTTCGATGGTGACGATCCGTTCGCTGCTTGGAATAAAACTCGACAGAATATTGAGCAGCGTGGTTTTACCAGAACCAGTACCCCCGGAAATGATGATGTTGCACTTGACCTTGACCAGAGCTGACAAGAGTTCGGCCATTGCGGGTGTGAGTGTGTTTTTTTGAACGAGGTCAATCATTTGCAGAGGAACAACTGCAAAGCGCCGAATGGTGAGGACTGGACCATCAAGAGCCAAGGGCGGAATGATGGCGTTGACGCGCGACCCATCGGGCAGACGGGCATCGACCATGGGGCTGGATTCATCAATGCGCCGCCCCACACGAGAGACGATTTTATCGATGATTTTCATCAAGTGTGCATCATCGTTAAAGCGGATATCGGTGAGTTCAATGCGTCCTTTTTTTTCAACATAGACGTTTTGGTAGCCATTGACCATAATTTCAGAAATGGTGGGGTCGGCTAAAAGAGGCTCCAAAGGGCCCAGACCCATGATTTCGTTTTTGAGGTCGGCTACCAATTTGGCACGCTCTTGATCATTGAAAGGGATGTCGTCTTCTTCGATGAGCGCGATAAGCAATATCCCAAGCTCGTTGCGCAGTTGCTCGGGGGTGAGGCTTTCGATGGAGTTGAGATCGATGCGGGTGAGCAGCTTTTGATGCAACTTCATTTTAGTCGCATAATAGTCAACCCCTGAGGATGTTTTGGTTTTTATCACCGGTGCCGGTTCAGGCAAAGGCAAATCCTCAACGACAGAAGGTTGTGCAGACGTCGATGCAGAGGGAGCTACAACCCGTTTGGTGGAGAGATTCCAGTGAGCTATTTGATCTTTAAGCGTTCCCATAGCGAGCGTTTACGATGACTGTTGCCTGTAATGTGCGCGGCCCAGTCAACGATGGTTTTGGAAAATTTGGATTTGGGTGCCACTTGCAATATGGTCCGACCAACCAAAAGGGATTCCTGCACGGCTTCGGCATCGGAGGGGAGGCGTTTGTTAATTGGCCTGCCGATAACTTTTTCGATTTCGGTACTGGAAATAGCGACATTTGTGTCTGCCCGGTTGAGAATGATTTCAGTGCTCGACATATTCTTTTCAAATTCTTTCCAGAGTTTGAGTATTTGGCCCGCCCGGCGCAGCGATGGCAGCGATGGGGTGAATACGATGCAGAGTTCGTCAAGCTGCTCAAGAACCCAGATGCCAACCTGGTCAAGCGACGATCCAAAGTCGACCAGAATATAGTCGTAAAAGTTTTTGGCAATGTGAATGAGTTCGCTCACCTGCTGAGGTTCGATATGGACAATTTTTTCAAACGTGGCGGGCGAGGAGATGAGATCGAACGTAGGGCTGAGGTGCTGCACCATGCTGTCAAATAGCGACTGGTCGAGTCGCTCACATTCACTGGAGATGTCGGCCAAATCTTTAGGGTGGTTATCTCCGGTGAGATACATGTCAAGATCGCCAAAGGGTAAAGAGACATCGACCGCCAGCACGCGGGTGTCGGGCTCTTGAGAGAGCGCAAAGGCCAGATTGGCCGCTATGCAGGAGCTGCCATCTCCCCCTTTGGAAGAGACAAAACCAAAAACCCGACACCGACTCATGCTAACACCTTTGGCACGTAGATGAGTACGTTCGATAACTTGGTGCAAGGTTTCGGAGGCACTGTCGACAATGACTTCACGCACACCAGCGCGCATAAGCGATAACAACAGTTCGGGCTGTGTTTGTGGGTGCAGAGCCACGATGGCGGCATGAGGCAAAGCGAGACAGAGTTTCTCTACCTCTTGAATGTAATGAGGATCGGTGGGCTCAAAGCCCACCAGAAAGACGAGGTCGGGTTTTTGAGCTGTGAGTTGGTGCACCATGACCCCTAATTCGCCTACTATTCGAATTAATTGATATTGACCCAGTTCAAGTTGTGTATCGGGAAGCTCCCACGGCTTGGGAGAGTAGGCAAAAATATTCATGTATGTTTTTATTCGACCAATATGGAAGGAGTGTAAACACCCAGAGGCAGCCCGTTGCCAGAGCCTGGGTTGGTGGTGCCAATAAGCGCGTTCTCGATAAACTGACCTTGAATATAGCTTTTGCCGTCTGTTTTACCAGTGCCACTGATATGAAAACCGGCAATCGCGACTATAGGTTGCCAGGAGCCAGGATTAACGTTGTCAACAACGAAGACCGCAACATCTTTGTCGGTGGGAACATCATTGAACAAGGCATCTTTTACACCCGATTGGATCCAGGTATCCATACCAATTGATAAGTTGGTGGGGTTGCCTTTTTCGATCAATTGCCGCACGGTTGTAACATCGTTATCCAGGGTCTTAAAGGTGGTCCAGGTTCCGCTGTCGCCACCAAAGTAGACACTGCCAATGCTAATATCAAGAAGATAGGGCTTGCCTGTGGCGGGATCCAGTTTAGGACAGCGTGTGGCTGAGTCCCAATAGTGGTCGAACATGAAGCGACCGATGACCATGGGGAAGACGCCTGTCCCCCCCCCGGGTGCGGGTAAGACCGCAATGGCACTGGCTGTAATGTTGCGTTCGGCAATACCAAAAACAGGAGCGAAAAAGAACTTGAAGGGCCCACTGTTTTGAGTGCCATCGATAACAACCGTGGCGCGGATGGCGGGGACATCACCTGCAACTGGCACACCGGGTGTACTGGGGCCACGCAGACCGAGCGAGGGCGTCTGGAGGTTCCAGTAACCCGTTTCAATGATCGCATTCTGAATAAGGGCGGCATTGGCAAAATTGCGTTGTGCCACAACCAGCGCCATGGCCGTGGCCGCCGACCAATTGTAGGGGTGGTCCAGTGACCCGGGAGGTGGCTGCATGTCGCTGAGTGAACGAGCGCCAGCCAGAGCCGCAGCGTCGGCCGCGTTTTGAAGTTCGACTTTTGTCAGGTTAAGGCGAGCCAGGTCAACCGCCAAAGCGGCAAAGCCAAGCAACACAGCCAGGCACAAGACAAATAAAATTGCCACAGCGCCTCGCTGGCCATGCAGCAGTTTGATAATGTGATGTGAAGGAGCCATTGTTATTCGAGCCTCATGCTGGTTTGAGCCGAGATTGGAATGATGTTCGAAAAAATAAAGAGGCCGGTGTAATTGACGCTGGCCGTGACGGTGAGAATGTTGCCCTGAATGGCAGTAGTGATATCAGGGGTCATCTCAGCCCCAAATGAGATGAGGTTGTTGTGACAGACCTGCAAGGCGGCAACTCTGGCGCTGTTATCGATGATGGTGTCGGTCCGGCCTGAAACGTACATGACTCCAGCACGCGCGCCCTCTCGGGTGGCCATGGTGAGCAAGGTTTTGTCATACAAGGCGACTGAAAAAGAGATCACTCCAAAAAGGAGAAGCAGAAAAAGCGGCAGGATAAGCGCAAATTCGACCAACACACTACCCTTTTGAGATTGATCATGCTCCGTTGTTGGGGGCTGAAGCATGGTAACATCTTCGCGCATGATGGTCATTTTACACATGAACCTTCAAGCTTTCCGTCGATAAAAAGCTCTTTTTGAGTAGGCGTAACAAATTTTTCCGTTGGAAGCTCTGGCATGACGGTACTGCCTTTGACCAAAGTGGGGCGAACAATAACCAGAAGTTCGGTCTTCTCAGCATTCTTCTGGGTGTTCCGAAAAAGCGCACCAAGAATGGGGATTTTACCCAGAAAGGGCACCGAATCTATCATATTGGTGAAATTGTCGAGCTTAAGTCCTCCAATCACAAGATTTTCACCCTCGCTCATCTGAACGTTGGTAGAAACAGTGCTGATTTTAAACGAGGGCCAATTTGATGTAGTCCCCGCAGTAATAGATTCTGTATTCGGCTCGGAAACCTCAGATACAACCTTGAGCGAAATACGACCAGCATCCAGAGCGATAGGCATAAAACGTAAACCCACACCATAGATTTGTGGTTCGTATTCAATTGTGGGGTATTCTGAGGAGTTATCAATACTGACGGGCACAAAAACTTTGCCCCCAACCAGGAAATACCCCTCTTTACCACTCATGGTGACAATGGTGGGTTCGGCCAGAATCTTAAACAAGCCTGGTTTGCGATTCGCGGCCACCTTGATCCAGGTGGCCTGACCCAGACGACCCAGCAAGAGGTTATTAAGCGTAGCGTTGCTGACAAAACCTGACAAAAGGGTGCCTCCCCGTATATCGCCCGAGGCTTTTAAGAAGCTGACACCCAAAGATTCAAGGAAAGTCCTCGACACTTGGGCAATGCAGACTTCGAGCCGGACTTGCTGCGAATTGCGAACCTTGAGAAGATTGACCACGCAGCGCGTGCTGTCAGCTCCCGAAGAGCCAGAGGCACTAACCCCACCTGATGTACTGCTCGTTTTCACGCTCGCAGAGACAGGCGTAGAAACCTTATTGTTCTCACCAATTATACCGGAAAATGGCTTGGAGTCGGTGCCGATAAGGGCAAATTCCGGATTGTCATTCGGAACCGAACCACCCAGATACGCTGTCACCAAACGAGAGACGCTCTCTGCTGCCAGGGCGTCAGACACAGAGCCGGAAAGCACCAATGCCTGACCCCAGGAAAAGATATGAATGTCGGTCTCATGAGGCAAGACGACTTTCAACATGACCTCTATGGGGCTGATGTTGCGACTGACTTGCAGCGGTGTGGACGTGAAGTCGCCTTGCCGGTACCAGACAATAAGATTGGTTGCGCCTGGATTTTTACCAAGTAAATAGAGCTCGGAGGGGTTAAGCATAATATAGTCGGCCACCTCGGGGTTACCCACAGCAACACGTGTAATAGGGCGTTCGAACCGATATACCCTTGATTCACCCACAGGTACAAGGTAGATCGAAGGAGAGGCCATTGCAGCCACAGGTAACGTGGCTGCAAGCGCAAGAAGAGCACCCATTCTGCAGGCACAACGCATTAGGCATATCAAATTCATGGGCATGTTGACTTAGGGTATGGCAACAGGTTGACGACTGGTACCACGGATTTCTTCGGGTCCACGGCTTTGACGCGAAGGTGCCGCCACAGTGTGGGTAGCCGATGCCGTTTGTGCAGCCGGCGAAGAGTTTTTTACAGGATTGGACTGTGAATTCACAATATCAGGGAGACGTACACCTGCAGAGTTTATTTCGCTGGTGTCGAGTTCGTTACGCAAGGCTAAAGAAAGCACCCCTATGCTGCGAGCCAGGTCGAGCTTTTCGGATTCATGCGGCGTAAGCTCGAGGGTTACAGCATTGACCACTTTTGGTTTATAAGGGTCGGCAGTGGTCTCCTGGGCCACAGCCAATACTTTAATGCGCGACAGCACTGTTCGCGCAAAAAACTGATTGTCAGCGTCTTTGCCAGCAACCAAAACATCCACATAGCTGCCTGGAAGGGCAAATCCGGCAACCGCAATAACCTCATTTACCTGAACAGTAATGGCACGCTTGCCCTCCGCAATAACCGAAGATAAGCCCCCGGTCGCAGTTTTTGGGGCCAATTTACCAAGTAATACAGGCTCACCAGGAATCATTGAGACCCGGGCAATTCGACCCACCACGTCAATTGTGCGAGTGGACGCGTCGTTCAGAACGGACGAACCAGGCCAATCGATAGCCTTGATTTGAGCCGCCGTAATAGCTTTGCCTGCTTCTATGGGCTGCTCAACGATAACGACCCTATACCCTGAAGTTTGATCGACGCTCATCCAGCGGGCGGCCATGAAGGCTGCCATGGCCCCCAGAACGAGGGCGATGGCAAGAACGAAGACGGGTAGTTTCACTTTAGATAGTCTGCGATAGTAGCAAAATAATCGCTCAAAGTAGTTCCAAGAGTGGTAAGTGTCAGAACCGCAGCAACAGCAACCAGAGCAGCAAGCAAGGCGTACTCAATCATGGTTACGCCTTTTTGTGATTTGATGGAGAACAACTTGTTTCGCATAGCATTAACTCCAGATAATCCATCGCACCCAAAATGAGTGCGATGGCAAGAACGAAGACCGGGATTTTCACTTTATTTTGCCTGTGATAGTAGTAAAATAGGCACTTATAGTAGAGCCAAGGGTGGTAAGTGTCAAAACCGCAGCAACGGCAACCAAAGCAGCAAGCAGGGCGTACTCAATCATGGTCACGCCTTTTTGTGATTTGATGGAGGTGATGGAGTTGAACTTATTCCTGGCCACAAACAAGCCGTACTCAACCATGGTCACACCTTTTTCTAATTTGGTGGCGATTGACTTTTTTAGCATAGCGTTACCTCCTGATGAAATTAGTTAATATTTAATCCCGACACCCACCACGTTGCGAATGTAATTTTATTCACACCCACCCATTGGACGCGGAGAACCGGTTAAACTTGATGAGGTGATTTTGTGTTTCAACCGTAAATATAACAAAAAAAAAGGCATCAGTCAATAAATAAACCTTCATGGATGCCGTTGGCGGTATGGCTGACCCAGAAAGCTACACAAAATTCTGAACAATATCCATAACCGATAACATTAAAATTAAATAAACACATTCAACCATCTTCTGTACTTCACTCATCATTACCTGATTATATCCTTTCCCGTTTAATCCATGATGACCATTAAACCGATATTTTGAGTAAAAAATGAAGATATCGCAAATGAAGCCGAACAATTATGGCCTTTGGCAAATCAGGCTGATCACTCCTTGACTCGGAATTGCTTTTTTAGAGCGCATAAATTCAACTGTGGATGAGTTGTCATACAGGCTTTTTGCTGTTTACAAGCTCAAGATCTTTAAGCTTGATCTGCCACTGCTCACGATTATTCCACACCCTTTTCTCGACCGAATAGACCATTGAAAATACCGGGCGGAATTGAGCAGTGAGCGCGATGTAGATGTCGATACGGTCAAAACCGATCACTTCAAAAGTGCGCCCATTCTTGTCCCTGAGAGCAAACTTGACGTGCCTCTCTTTGAGCAGTTTAGGCTGGCCATAGAGCACAAGCTCTTCCGACATGAAGAGCGGTTCACGGTTACCATGACCGTAGGGTGCAAACTGTTCGAGCACCTTGATAAAGTTGGCGGTGATCTCCTCAAGGGCAAGCCGGGAATCAACAACAAGCTCTTTCTGCCGTTGTCCGATTGAGAGACGAACGGAACATACCTCGTTAAACTTTTTGCGGAACGGGGCAAAGTTTTCGGGCCGCAGGGTAATACCAGCCGCCTGTTGATGCCCCCCGAACTGTTCGAGATAGTCGCTACACTCCTGCAGCGCCTCATAGATATTGAGCCCTTCAACGCTTCGTACGGATCCCTTGATAAGGCCGTTCATGCCACCAAGGATGACCGTCGGAAGATAATGTTTTTCAATCATTTTTGAAGCCACAATACCAAGCACTCCGATATGCCAGGATTCATCGTAGAGCACAATCGAAGAGCTCCAGGAGGCAACATGGCTTGCAATCAGCTTTTCAGCCTGCACCATAATGTCGGCATCAATTTCCCTGCGCCTTGAGTTCATACCGTCAAGCTCATCGGCATGGCGCTTGCACTCTTCAATCGAATCGCAAAGCAGCCACTCAACGGCTCGGTGTGCGGAGTGCATTCTACCTGCGGCATTGATACGGGGCGCAATGCCAAATGCAATATGAAACATACCAAATTCTGCCGGAGCAACCTTCATGAGCGCAAACATCGCCAGCAAATTGGCTCTGGGCTTTGTGCGCATCCGCTGCAACCCTTCGCGAACCAGCGTCCGGTTTTCATTTTCCAGAGAGACCATGTCAGCCGCTGTGGCAATGGCAACAAAATCAAGATATTTCTGCCAGCTCTCCGGAGCGGCCTTGATTCGCTCTGCGATAGCCTGAATGAACTTGAAGGCTACACCACACCCGCATAACTCCCTGAAGGGATAGGTGGATCCGGGAACCTTTGGATTCAAAATCGCATAGGCCGGGGGAAGCTCATCAGGCTCATGATGGTCGCAAATAATGACATCAATACCGTGGCTTCGGCATCGCCGTATCGCGTCATTCTCGTTTATGCCACAATCAACCGTCACAAGGAGCGCGACATTTTGCTCAACAACAGAGTCGATGCCTTCAGTCGAGAGGCCATAGCCCTCCGTAAAGCGGTCATTGATATAGTAGGAGACCTCAGCCCCATGCTCTTTCAAAAAAAGCAGGAGCAGCGCCGTGCCGGTTGTGCCATCAACATCATAATCGCCATAGAGCATAATTTTTTCATGCTCCCGGATGGCCCGCAACGTGCGCTCGACCGCACGCTCCATATCCTGCAAAAGAAAGGGAGAGGGAAGATCAAGAATAGAAGCACGGAAGTACTCCTTTGCCTCGTTGTATGTTTGAACACCGCGATTGAAGAGAGCCCTTGCAACAGGCAGTGAAACATTGATTGCCTCTGAGAGAACAAGTACCGCCTGTTCATCAGGAGAGCGAAAATTCCAGCGATATCGTTTCATGAAAAAAGGAAAAGAGAGCTAACGAAAAGAAGCTCAATTTAGGCAAGAGTTCGCCATTTCCTGAAAAAAAACATTTCACCAAAGATCTGTGGGCTTATACACTTGAAAGAGGCCCTGAATATCCCTACATTAGAGTTCAAACGATATACCTTGTTTATTGATCAGTAAATGAACACTAACCATCAGGAAAAGAGAACATGAGTAATTTGATTACGATTGAACGCCACATCCTTGAACAGCAGAAATTCTTTCCCGAAGCACACGGCGAACTTACCGACCTTCTCAACGACGTGGCCTTTGCCGCAAAACTTGTAAGAAAAGAGGTTGTCAGAGCAGGACTGGTTGACATTCTTGGTTTAACAGGCGAAACCAATGTACAGGGTGAAGAGGTCAAAAAACTTGATATTTTCGCCAACGAAAAAATCATCTCCGCCATCGGCCAACACGGACGCTTTGCCATTATGGGTTCCGAGGAGAATGAAGAGATTATTATTCCTCCAAAAAATGAGAGCGGCAACTATGCTCTCCTCTTCGATCCGCTTGATGGCTCTTCAAATATTGACGTCAATGTGAGCGTCGGCACCATCTTCTCCATCTATAAACTCAAAGGGGATGATCCAGGCCAGGCAAACATCAACGACTGTTTGCAGCATGGATACGAGCAGGTAGCCGCTGGTTATGTCATCTACGGCTCATCAGTCGTCATGGTCTATACCACCGGCCACGGCGTGCACGGCTTCACCTACGATCCGAGCATCGGAGAGTTTCTCCTTTCGCACGAAAACATCATCACCCCGAAAAGCGGCAAGTACTACTCCATCAACGAGGGCTCCTACGCGCAGTTCAACGAGGGAACAAAAAAATATCTCGACTATATCAAGGAGGAAGATCCGGCAACAAACCGTCCATACAGCACCCGTTACATCGGC
>SESG01009193.1_pt1 | contig 22833 bp, 18 predicted proteins | sample 3171421 | NCBI WGS metagenome assembly SESG01 (sample SAMN10866946, study PRJNA518727) | freshwater metagenome | biome: subpolar coniferous forest; feature: holomictic lake; material: water; isolation source: holomictic Lake 227, 6 m and 8 m depth | place: Canada: near Kenora, Ontario | collected...
ACAACCTACATCAGGTGTACAAAGGCTCCAACTGCCGGTAAAGGCAGTGAAACATTTCACGCCGCAGGGCATGGCGCTCATGTTGCACGTGATCGGGCAGGAATTCGCCCAATGACACGGGAATTGGACAGGACTCACGTATTGATCCGCCATCGAGACCCAGTCGCGCCAGACGCGCTGCACCCAGCGCGGGACCAAAATCTCCGCCCTCACGGCGCACCAGCGGGCGGTTGATGATGTTGGCCAGCATCTGAGCCCAGTAGTCACTGCGCGACCCTCCCCCCACCAGCACAATTTCGTTGGCCACAACGCCGCTAGCCTCGACCGCCTCGATACCGTCGAGCAAGCCCTGGCCGACACCCTCAAGCGTGGCGTTGGCAAGATCCGCAGACTCCGTGCCGGAGTCAATGCCGAAGAAGACAGCCTTGGCCGCTGGATTGTTGTGCGGCGTGCGCTCGCCGTTCAGGTAGGGCAGGTAGTAGGGTGCGTTGTCGGCAAATCCGCGCTGTTCTGCAGCGGTGAGCAGACTCTGCACGTCGACTTGCCCGGTGAGGCGCTGCGTGTGATCCAGGCAGGACGCCGCCGACAACATCACAGACATCAGGTGCCAGGTATGCGGCAAGGCGTGACAAAAGCTGTGCACGCCCTGAGCCGGGTTAGCCCGAAAGCCATTCGTGGCAACAAAAAATACCCCCGATGTTCCAAGTGACAGCATGGCCTGGCCTGGTTGAACCACCCCCATGCCGATGGCGCCGGCCGCGTTGTCGCCAGCGCCAGCCATGACGGGAATCGTGCGCAAACCAAAACGCCGGGCTATATCGGCGCGCAGCTTGCCCGCAATTTCTGGTCCTTCGTAAAGCGTGGGCATTTGCTGCCTGCACAGTCCGGTGGCCGCCAGCAAATCGTCGTTCCAGTCACGCCGGGCCATATCCAGCCATAGCATCCCGGCCGCGTCAGACATGTCCGTCGCGTATTCTCCGGTCAGCCGCAGGCGCAGGTAATCCTTCGGCAGCAGCACCTTGGCAATCTGAGCAAACACTTGGGGTTCGTGCTTGGCAACCCAAAGGAGTTTGGGTGCTGTAAACCCCGGCATCATCTGGTTCCCGGTAATTTGCTGTGAGGCGGGTACCCGTCGTTCAAGTTCTGCGCATTCAGCGTGCGAGCGTCCATCGTTCCAGAGTATGGCCGGGCGCAGCACCTGCTCAGCCGCATCGAGCACGGTCGCTCCATGCATCTGGCCCGACAAGCCGATGGCCTCGACTTGCTCCGGCCCAATCCCCTTCGTGGCGGCGTCACGCAATACCTCAGCGAGCGCAGCTTCGCAGGCGTGCCACCAGTCATGCGGGTTTTGCTCCCGCCACAGCGGGTGCGGTTGTTGCACCGTCAACGGCGCCGTCGCGCTGGCGCGGATCTTTTGTGCGCGGTCCAGCAGGACGACTTTCAGCCCTGACGTGCCCAGGTCAATGCCCAGGAACATTTCCGACTCAACCTAGAACCGGCAGTTGGACATCATCACGGCTGAACACCGGGATGCGCTCGAGCGGCGCGGCAACTTCGATGCGTTGACCACCTTCGAAAGACTGGCCGGTCCAGACATTGGTCCAGCGACTGCCAGCTGGCAGGTAAACCGAGCGCGTGCGCGCCTGGTAGTCCAGGACGGGCGCAACCAGCAAGTCGGGGCCGAACAAGTGTTGGTCCTCCACAAGCCAGGCCTCTGGATCATCCGGGAACTCGAAAAACAAGGGTCGCAGCGGGGGTGCGCCGCTGGCACTGAAAGACGCCATTTGCTGCATGGCGTAGGGCCGCAAGCGTTCACGCATCAGCATGAAGCTCTTCAACATTTCGTAAATTTCCTCTCCCCAGCACCAAACCTCATTGTCCCCGCCGGTGTCGGTGAACACCTGCACCGAATCTTTGCCGTACGGCTTATTGGGCGCCAGCGCCATGGTTGACACATCGTTGGGGATTCGAAATCCATGAAGCCGCATCACCGGGCAGAATACCGCCCACTGGAACCAGCGAACCAGCAGTTCCCGGAATTCCGGCTTGGCACCATTGCCATCGTAGAAGCCACCAATGTCAGTGGTCCACCAACCGATGCCTGACAGACCCGCATTCAAGCCACCCCGAATCTGATTGCGGAAGGACGCAAAGTTCGACCAAATATCACCGGACCACAATAAACATCCATAGCGCTGGCTGCCGGCCCAGGCTGAACGACACAAAAACATGGCTTCTTTTTCACCGGCCTTTTCCATGCCTTCAAAAAACGCCCGGGTGTGGAACAAGGGATAGGCATTGAGCACTTCAGACCCGGTGCCGGCGTGCAGTCGCATCAACTCCGGATGGACGGGGCGAACTTCAGGTTCACAAGAATCCAGCCAGTAGCCCTTGATCCCGTAATCAAGGTAGTTCTTCTTGATTTGCTCGAACATGAACGCCCGTGCGCCCGGATGCGTGGGGTCGTAATAGGTCACCGCCACCTTGTGATTCGGACCGGTATCGGTGTCGATAAATGGTTTGAGCAGATTCATGCCGCGCGATGTCTGCACCAACCAACCTTCGTTGTGAAGCGTGTTGTACGTGTCAGCGTTGGGGTTAACGGTAGGCCAGACCGACACCATCAACTCAACACCCATTGATTTGAGTTCCGCCACCATGGCAGCAGGGTCAGGCCATGCTACCGGGTCAAATTTCCATTCGCCCTGCCGTGTCCAGTGGAAAAAGTCAATCACGATACAGGCCAGTGGAATCTGACGGCGCTGGTGTTCACGCGCGACGCTCAAAAGCTCTTCCTGATTGCGATAGCGCAACCGACATTGCCAGAAGCCGCTGGCCCATTGTGGAAAGTCGGGCGCGTAGCCAGTGACTTCGCCATAATTTTTCATGATCGTGGCCGGGGTTCCGGCCGTGATCCAGTAGTCCAGTTGCTTGGCTGCATCGGCAACCCAGCGCGTCAGATTGCGCCCAAATTCAACTCGACCAACCGCCGGGCTATTCCATAAAAAACCATAGCCCAAACTGCTCACCGCAAATGGAATACTCACTTCTGCATTGCGTTGCAGCAGTTCAAGCGTGCAGCCTTTTTGATCCAACAGGCCGTGCTGGCGTTGCCCCATGCCATATATTCTCTCGTCGGGAGCGGACTTGAAAGTCGCATCCACGCGCCAGCTTTCGTGGGCATTCGCCGAAAAGGCGCGCGAACCCGGCCAGGCAAAATGGCTGCGCTGCTCAGAAAGCAATTCGCGCCCGGTCATCACGTCAACAAAGCGCAAATGCAACTCTTCGCGGGGCTCACCGTGTGGGTAAATCATGGTGACTTCGCAGCGAACACCTGCTTGCGTGACGCTGGCGCTGAGGCCATCCACCGTTACCAGGGGATTGGCCCCCATGCGTGGCAACAATGCCTGTATCTCATCATCTCTGAAATCATTCGCGAGTGTGGCGCGTACCCGCAATCCCGATCCCCAGCTTTGGATCAGGATGGTCTCGCGGTTCATACGGCATAAAAGTCCGTCGGGTCGGATGGTATAAAAATCAGTCATCGCAAATGTTCTCCAATAAATGAACTACTTAAGCGCACCTGCCGTCAGGCCGCTGACAATCTTCTTTTGCAGCGCAATAAAAATCAGCAAGACCGGCAACACCATCACGCTGGCAAAGGCCATGGCGTTGCCCCAGTCGGAATAGTCGGCGCCGACAAATCCATACAGACCCACCGTGGCCGGTTGCATGGCCTGTTTGTTCATCAGCGACATCGGATAGACGAACTCACCGTAGGCCTGCAGGAAAACCAGTGAGCCGACGACGATGTAACCGACCCGCGCCAGCGGCAGTGTCACCTGCAAAAATGCCATCAGACGGGACGATCCGTCTACGCGCGCCGCTTCTTCGATCTCGATTGGAATTTGCGCGAATGTGGTTCGCAGCATGATCACGGCAAACGGCAAGGTCTTGGAAGTGGTCGCAAGAATCACGGCGATGTAGGTATTGACAAGATCGAGTTGGCGCAGGATCACAAACATCGGGGTTACCAGCAAGGGTGGTGGCAGAACCTGGGACAGCATGACACCGACCAGGACGGCATCCATCCATATCGAACGCACACGCGACAAGGCATAGGCAGACCCGGTGGCCAGCAGCAGCGTCAATGCGGTTGAGCCGCCCGCAATCAAGAAACTGTTGGCAAGGTAGCGCCCAATTTTCTCGCGCTCGAATATCCAGCGAAATGCATTCAGGGTTGGCTCATGCGGAAACAGGGTCGGTATCGCCGCGTTGACTTCATTGGAGGTCTTCAGGGCTGAGACGACCATCCAGTACACCGGGAACAAGTAGGACGCGGCGATCAACAAGCCAATCGCCAACAGCACCCACTGACGCAGGGGAATTGAATCTCGTTGAGGAATCCGAACTGCGTTCTTCATGGCAGCATCAAATCCTTGCCTCGGCGCGCACGCTGCGAACAAAAACCAGCGCGACCAGGAAGACAATGACCAGCATCGCCGTGGAAATTGCTGCACCGGTGCCGAAGTCGAAGATCTCGAACGACAGTCGGTATGACCAGACCGGGAAGATGTTGCTCGAATCGACCGGACCGCCATGGGTCATCGTCCAGATCAGATCGAAAGCGCGCATGGTGTAGATGGTTGTCAAAGCAACCAGCGAATACAGTGTTGGCGCCAGCAAGGGCAGCGTAATCGAAAAGAAACGGCGCACCGGGCCGGCACCGTCGAGGGCAGCAGCCTCGAGAATGTCCTGCGGAATGCCGGCCAGGCCCGCGGCAATCAGGATCATGTTGAAGGGCAGCCCGAACCAGATATTGGCGACCATGACCGAAATCAGCGACATCGCGGGATCGGATAGCCAATAAATCTTGCCTGAAACCAGTCCAAGAGACTGCAGTGCAAAGTTGACGACACCATTGTCCGAGGTCAGCATCCACTTCCAGACTGCGCCGATGACCAGTGGCGGCATCATCCATCCGGCCAGTATCACGCCGCGCAGCCAGCCAGAGCCGGGAAATCGCTGGGCAAAATACAGCGCCAGCGCAAGTCCACCGAGGCATTGCAGTACCACGTTGCCGATGACGAAGCTTGCCGTATTGCGTGCGACCACCCAGAACAGGGGGTCGTCAAGCAGTTTGATGTAATTGGCCAGTCCAACAAAGGGCCGGTCCATGCTGCGCAGGTTGCCGACATTGACTTCCTGGAAACTCATGACCAGGTTGTAAACGACCGGATATCCGATGAAGACGGCCAGAAAGATGACCGTTGCCCCCACTAAAACCGGCCAGATCAGCGCCGAATCCAGGGCGCGGTCGAACCGGTACCGCAGCGACAAGCGGTCAGTACCCAAAGCAGATGCGACAGGAATGGATGGCACGGATGGACGAGAGTGGTTTCAGGCAGGGGCGCAAGGCAGACAACCGGTAGCGGTTGTCTGCGCCGGTTTGATATGCCTTATTGCGCTGCGGGTACCAGGGGGTTCTTTTGCAGCAGCGGTGCAATGACCTTCGATGCCTTGTCAAGCGCCTGCGCCGGTTTGGCGCGCCCCGTCAAAGCTTCCTGAATGGCCGTCTGAACTGCGGCTGAAATGGCTGGCCACTCGGGATGTGGGCCACGCGGCCGCGCAAATTCCATTTGCTTCTTGAACGCAGCATACGCGGCCGGAAACTGTGGATTGTCGATCACCACATTGGGCGAAGGCGGCAACCGGCCGCCGAGCCACGCTTGTGCCATCTGCGGCTGCATTGACATGAACTCGATGACCTTGAAGGCGCCCGCCTTGTTCTTGGCGCCCTTTGGAATTCCCCACACAAAGCCACCCAGCGCCGAGGCCTGAATGTTCTTGCCATCACGCACCGGCAGGGGTGCAACACGCCAGTCGAACTTGACGTCCTTGGTGCGCTGCAGTTCCCACGGACCACTGATCACCATGGCAGACCCACCGCCGACCCAGGCGCTGGCCACTTCGAACTGCCGTTTGATCAGCACATCTTTTGACACCTGCTCTTTCGCAACCAGGTCGGTCCACACTTGCAGCGCGGCAACGGCCTCAGGCGAATTCAGGTTGTTCAGACTGCCGCCGGCCTGCTCCAGCCAGGGCAGCCACTGGAAGGTTCCCTCTTCACTCTGAACTGCGGAGAAACCGAGTCCATAAACGTTCTTGCTCTTGTCGGTCAACTTCTCGGTGGCTACCAGCAATTCGGACCAAGTCCTGGGCGGCTTATCGGGGTCCAGTCCTTTGGCTTTGAACATATCGGCGTTGTAATACAGGGCGATGGTATTGGCCTCGCCCGGAACCGCCCATTGGCGCCCCTTCCACTGTGATACCGCCCAGCTACCCTTGTAAAAATTATTGGCTTTGATAACGCCCGATTTGCTCACAAGGTCGGTCAAATCTTCCAGTGCGCCCTGGCTCGCAAAGTTTGCAGTGGTCGGATTGTCAATTGTGATCAAGTCCGGTACGTCGCCGGTCGCAATGCCCTTGATCAACTGCTGCGAGAGTTGCCCGAACGGAATGAATTTGTGATCAATCTGGGCGCCCGGGTTGGCGTCGTTCCATCGCTTGATATTGATCAGGCCAGTCTCAGTCGGTTGGCCAAAAATGTGCCACATCGTGATGGTCTGTGCGCTTGCGGGAACAGCGACCAGCGCGGCGCTGGCTAAGCTGACTCCAAGTGCGGTTCTGCGGGTCCAGGTAATCATGGTCTTGTTTCCTTTGGTTTTGAGTGATGGGGGGTGAAATCGGGTACGGGCCTCAAGCGCGAATGGCTGCGCCGCTCACGGCATCAAAATATTGCAGGCGATCTGGGTCCAGTGCCAAGTGCAGGGTGTCTCCCCGCATCGGTCGTGTGCGCTCGCGCACGCTGACGGTCAACAGGGTTTCATTGACTTCGCAAACAATATGCGTGTCCATGCCGGTCGGCTCGACCGATATCACGTGGGCCGCAAAGGCGTCTGTTTCCTGCGCGCCAACCAGACGCACATGCTCAGGTCGTACACCCAGGGTGATGCGCCGGCCCACGGCGATGCCAGGCAATAGTCGCAGACGAAGCCCGCCATCGACAAGCAATACCGAACTCTCCTGCGCGACTCCGGTCAGGAAATTCATCGATGGCGAACCGATGAAGCCAGCCACAAAGAGATTCGCAGGGCGGTCATACAGATCTTCAGGGCTTCCGACCTGTTCGATGCGGCCGTTGTTCATGACAACGATGCGGTCGGCCATCGTCATCGCCTCAACCTGGTCGTGCGTCACATAGATGGTGGTGCTCCCAAGTCGATGGTGTAAGGCCTTGATCTCGGTACGCATCTGAACGCGAAGCTTGGCGTCAAGATTGGACAGTGGCTCGTCGAACAGGAAGACGCGCGGTTGCCTGACCATGGCGCGCCCCATCGCAACGCGCTGGCGCTGTCCGCCAGAAAGCTGATTGGGCCGTCGCGTCAGCAAGGAACCCAGGTTCAGCATCGCGGCCGCCTGTTGCACTTTTTCAATGATCACGCTGGCAGCCAGGCGACGCAGACGCAGCCCGAAACTCATGTTCTGCTGCACGTTCATGTGGGGATAAAGAGCGTAGCTCTGAAAGACCATCGCCACGTCGCGATGCATCGGCGCTATATCGTTGACGCGTTCACCCCCAATGGCAATGTCACCGGCGGTGACGCTTTCCAGCCCAGCGATCATGCGCAGCAGCGTCGACTTGCCACAGCCCGATGGTCCAACCAGGGTGACGAACTCCTTGTCGGCAATTTCCAGATCCACGCCAGGCAAAACAACGACGCCGCCATAGCGCTTATGGACCCCGCGAATGGAAACTGATGCCATCGTGTGCTTGCTTCTCTTGTGTGTGTCTGTTTGCGAAGCCTGCGCGGTTCAGCCGAACAGGGCCTGGTTCACCCTGGCCTCGATCATTTCCTGGCGTCCACTGACCGGTCGCGGCGCAAGACCGCGCTCGCTTGCCAGAGCCGTCAAAGTGGCCAGACTGTGCCCGCCTTCGAGAATGGCCTGGCCAAGCCCGGAGTTCCATTTTGCATAACGCTGATTGCGGAAGTCACCCAGAAAATCGTGCTCCACCATTTGAACGGCCTTTTCAAGTGCCAAGGCCAGTGTATCCATGGCGCCGATGTGACCGTAGAACAGATCTTCCAGACCGAGACTTTGACGCCGCACCTTCGCGTCGAAGTTGAAGCCGCCCTGACCCAGGCCGCCCCCCTTCAGGATTTCGTAGACCACCAGAGAAAGCTCTTCCACGCCGTTTGGGAACTGATCGGTATCCCAGCCGTTCTGGGGATCGCCTCGGTTTGCATCGACACTGCCAAAAATACCCAGCGCGATCGCCATCGCTATTTCGTGATGAAAACTGTGACCCGCCAAGGTCGCGTGGTTGGCTTCGATGTTGAGCTTGATTTCACGTTCAAGACCAAACTCCTGCAAGAACCCGTGAACTGTGGCGACATCGCGATCGTATTGGTGCTTGGTCGGCTCATGCGGTTTCGGCTCGATAAGCAATTGCCCTTTGAAACCGATGCTGTGTTTGTGTTCGACAACCATCTGCATGAAGCGCCCAAATTGCTTGCGTTCACGCACCAGGTCGGTGTTGAGCAAAGTGTCGTAGCCTTCGCGTCCACCCCACAGCACGTAGTTGACTCCGCCAAGCCGCATGGTCGCGTTCATGGCGCTGAATACCTGAGTTGCGGCGCAGGCAAAAACTTCCGGGTCCGGATTGGTCGCGGCGCCAGCGGCGTAGCGTGGATGGCCAAACAAGTTGGCTGTGCCCCAGAGCAACTTCAGGCCGGTGCGTTCCTGCTGCTGACCCATCAAGTCAACGATTTCATCAAGATTGCGACGGTATTCACCCAATGTCGCACCCTCGGGCGCGGCATCGGTGTCATGGAAGGTGTAATAGGGAACGCCGAGCTTCTCAAAGAATTCAAATGCTGCCTCGGTCTTGCGTCTGGCCTGGGTCATCGGCTCAACGTCGAACCAGGGGCGAAGAAACATGGCATCGCCAAAAACATCGGCACCCGCTGAACAAAAGCTGTGCCAGTAACAAACGGCCATGCGCAAATGGTCGCGCATCGTCTTGCCCAGCAACACGCGGTCGGCATCGTAGTGGCGGAAGGCGAAGTCCGATTGACTGCCAGGTCCTTCGTAACGCACACGGTCGACGAAATTAAATACGCTCATGTCAGATTGACTCCTGGTCCCGGGTGTCGCCCAAGCGGACGGTGAATGGTTTGTCGGTGCAAGCGATGCGTGCTCTCTGTCCCTCGACAACTGCAGTGATCTTAGGGTCTGGCGTTCCTGGCGACTATTGTGAAATTCGCCGAATATGGTATCGTTTATGGCGTAATCCCTCTCGGTTAAACCCTTGCCAACTCACCCTGTTAAGAAACGCGAATCCAGTCGCAGTCAGCAACGACGCCCGCACCACGTCGCCCTGCTGTTCAATGCCAACAAGTTCTACGATCGCGAAATCATCGCCGGCATTGGCGCTTACGTGCGCTCGACCCGCGAAGAATGGGATTTGGTGGTGGAGGAGGACTTTCGTGCGCGATTGACGGATATTGCCCAGTGGCAGGGAGACGGTTTCATCGCTGATTACGATGATCCTGAAATCAGCAAGGCTTTGGCCGGCACCAAACTGCCGGTGGTGGCGGTTGGCGGTTCCTACGCTGACGCCTCCAACTACCCCAAGGGCATGCCATACGTGGCCACCGACAATTTCCTGATGGTCAAACTGGCGCACGATCATCTTGTCGAAGCGGGTTTGCCACGACTCGCGATGTACAGCGTACCCGAGGCAGCGGGAAACCGCTGGGCCCAAGAGAGAGAGACGGCGTTCGCCCGTCTGGCGCCGCAAGGTCGCATCTACTGCGGAATACAGACCAGCGCGGTTCAATGGAACTCTGCGATCGAAAACCTGGTCGATTGGATTTCGTCACTTCCCAAGCCTGTGGGCATCATTGCGATCACGGATGCAAGGGCCCGCCACCTGATGCATGCCTGCATGGTCGCAGGCTTGGCGGTTCCAGAACAAGTGGCGATTATCGGGATCGACAACGATCCATTAACGCAATCTCTAACCCGCATTGGCCTGAGTTCGGTTCGCCAGGGCACGCACGAAATGGGGCGGGCGGCGGCGCAATTGCTGCACCAGATGCTGCATGGCGCCAAATTTCCGGACAAACGGGTGTTGGTTGCGCCTGTTGGCTTGAATGCGCAGGCATCGAGCAAACACACACGTCCTTTCAGTGGTCATGTGATGAAGGCGCGCTTCTACATCCGCCAGTATGGTTGCCAGGGCATCAAGAACGAACAGGTTGCGGAGTACGTCGGCGTCTCACGCTCGACACTCGAACTGTGCTTCCGCGCAGAACTCGGATCAACGGTGCATGCCGAACTGTTGGCACACCGGTTGGAGGTCGCCAAACAACTCTTGCTCGACACCGATCTTCGTGCCGCCGAGGTAGCGCAACGCGCTGGCTTCACGACACTCCAGTACATGTACGCCGTATTCAAGCGGGAACTTGGAATCACCCCTGCCGAATACCGGCGTGGCGAACTCTCGCTGCTTAAATTTTGATGATATCTAACACAACAAATCATCTGCGACGCGATGCTCAGACCCGCGCTGGCACATCCCTCGCCGTTTCAGGGCGGTTCTGCCATGCCTCAAACAGGGCGCTCAGCAAACATTCTGCGGCCTGATCGGGCGTCATGTCCCCTTGCTTGACTGACTCTGCCAGCCCGGACAGCGAAGAGCCTGAATTCTCGGGCACAGACTGCGCCAGCAGGCGCCCAGCCGCACGCCGAAGAATATGTCCCTCAAGCCGCTCGGCCCGGCGTCCCTCCTCGCGACCACTGGTCCGCTGCCATCCAATGAACTCGTCGACCGCGGTCGTCAACGCCGCGACACCTGCGCCGTCGACGCTGCTCAGCTTGAGCACCGGCGGACGCCAAAACGGGAGTCCCTCAGCTGCACAGCCATGACGACGGCGAACCGCCGCATTGGCATTCAGAGCACCATGTCCGCGCGTTTGTCCGGGCGCGTTAATGCCCGACTGTCCCGGGTAAATGAGGTCAAGATTGGCCTCGAGATGCCCAGCCACGGTATCCGCTCCGGGCAAATCACGCTTGTTGACCGCATAGATATCGCCGATCTCCAATATCCCGGCTTTAGCCGCCTGGAGTTGGTCGCCCAACCCTGGAACGGATACAACCACCACGCAATCTGCCAGCGTCGCGACCTCGACATCGGCTTGACCGCTGCCAACGGTCTCGACAATGACCCGATCAAAAGCCAAGGCCGCGAGCACGGTGACGACATCCTGCACCGCACTGCTCAGCCCGCCGACCTGGCCACGCGATGAAAGGCTGCGCACAAACACGCGCGGATGGGCGCTGGCCCGGTCCATACGAAAGCGGTCGCCCAGTACGGCACCGCCGGTAAAAGGGCTCGAGGGATCAACCGCAATCACAGCGACCCTTTCACCCTTCTCAGCCCAATGCACAGCGAGTCGATCCAGCAAAGTCGATTTGCCGGCCCCTGGTGGCCCTGTCACGCCCAGCACCGGGATACGGCGTGCCAGAGCGTAAGCCTCACGCAAAACAGACTGCGCTTGCGGGCGCCGGTTTTCAACCAGGCTGAGTGTCCGCGCCACGCGCCTTATGTCGATTGCGTCTTCCATCATTGGATCACCCCTCAACCTCGATCAGCAAACCGTCACCCTGCCCGAAGCCACCGCAGATTGCAGCAACACCACGGCCGCCACCACGGCGGATCAGTCCATTGATGAGCGTCATCACGATACGCGCGCCGCTCGCACCCAGTGGATGACCGAGCGCTACGGCACCGCCATGCACATTGGTGCGATGGCGCAGTTGCTCAGCCTTGTGAATGTTGCCATCGGCAAGCGCCAGTGTGCTGACAAGCGGCGTGGCGGCATAGGCTTCATTTATTTCAATCAGATCCCATCCGAACACATCGCATTTATTGCGTTCGGCGAGGCGAACCATGGCAACTGCTGGTGTCGATGTGCCCGATGTCGGTCCGCCGCAAACCTGGACATAGTCAAGCACCCGCGCCAGCGGCGCAAGGCCGTGGGCTTTGGCGAAATCACGACGACAAAGAACCAGGAAGGCTGCGCCGTCACTCAGTCCGGGGGCATTGCCGGCGGTAACGGTCTTGCCACCATAGACCGGTTTTAGCTTGGCCAGTTTCTCCAGCGTTGTGTCGGGGCGCGGCGATTCGTCTATTGCGACCAGCGTGCTCGCACCTTTTGCAGCGGGTACCTCTACCGCAAATCGCTCGAAGTCAAAATATCCCTGCGCCTGCGCCTTCGCGTAGCGCTGTTGACTTGCCAAGGCCCAGGCATCCTGCTGCTCACGGTCGACACCACGGCGAACCGCTTCGTCACCGGAATAGACGGCAATCGGTTGGTCCACGACGCGCCCGCGTATCAACAACGGGTCTTCAACGGCAACATTGCCGATGCGTTGTGCGCGCTGGCGCGGCCACAACAACGGCGTGCGGCTGAGCGACTCAAAGCCACCGCAAACAACCACGCTCGCCTCACCCAGTCGAATATCCTTGAACCCCATGCCGATCGCGGTCATCCCCGAACAGCACGCGCGATCAATCGTTGCCGACGGTGTTGTCTCAGGCAATGTGGAACTCAGCACCGCCTGGCGCACCGGCGTCAACATCGCTGAGGACAACATCCCAACACCACCATAGACGGCGTCTATGGCATCGGCTGCGATGCCCGAGCGCTGAACCGCCATGTCGATCGCGAGCGCGCCAAGCGCCGGTCCGTCAAGGTCCCGAAGCACCCCGTCAAAGCGACCGAACGCGGTCCGTGCGACCGAGACAATCACCACATCCTGATCAGACATTTTCGGTCTCCCCTAGGGTCAAAGCTTGCGCTTTCAACTTTGGTTTATCGACTTTCCCGTTCGCATTCTTCGGCATGGTTTCAATGAAACGAAAGAGCCGCGGCGTCTTGAAACCCAACAAAGGTTTGCAGTGCTCCACCAACTGCGCAGCCGTAAGGCTCGCGCCAGGCACTGCTACAACGAATGCCATCGGGATCTCGCCCCATTGCGGATCCGCGATGCCGAGGACAGCCGCTTCAAGTACGGATGGGTGGTTGGTCAGGACGGCCTCGACTTCAGCCGGGTAGATGTTGAAACCACCGCTGATCAGCATGTCTTTGCTGCGGCCCGATATCGTGATGAAACCCTGTTCATCACAGCGCGCCAAATCGCCAGACCATAACCAGCCGTCGCGCAATACCTTATCCGTTTCTTCAGGACGCCCCCAGTAGCCCTGCATGACATGCTCGGAACGTATGGTGATTTCGCCCACAGCACCGACCGGTACCGGCTGGCCGTCTTCACCCCTTAACACCACCTCAACAAAGGTATACGGCCGGCCGATGCAACCCACGCGCGGCGTCAACTTGGCCGCGTCGGAGCCCGCCACCAGATGATCGCCAGAACCGAGCGTTGTCACGGTCATCATGGCTTCGGTCAGGCCGTAGTTTTGCGTCAGAATCGGACCAAAACGGTCAAGCGCCTTTTCCAGTGTGTTGGATGGAATCGGCTCGGCACCATAGCCAATGGCACGCAGACTGGACAGGTCGAATTGCTCAATATCCGGGTGGTTCACGATGCGTGTCAGCGCCGTCGGCACGCACGTAAACACAGTGATTCGTTCGCGCTGAATCGCTTCAAGCAAGGCCTCAATCGTTGCGCCCTCGACGATGACGTTGCGCGCACCGCGCAAGTACCACGGGACGAAATAAGTGCCGCTTGCGTGGGTGAGCGGCCCAACATGTCCGACCACATCGTCGCGACGGATGTCCCGATCAATCAGCATATTGCGATAGAGCGCCGCCCAATTGCGCTGCGTCAGCATCACACCCTTGGGCTTGCCCGAGGTGCCGGATGTGTAGTTGATCGTGCACAGGTCCTCAGACTTTCCCAAATCCGGCACTTGCCCGACGCTTTGCATGACAGTCGACCAGTTTGCCTCGCCAGTGCCCTCATTTCCATCGACTTGGCACCACCACAGTTCCGACATCCTGGAAGCCAGCGCAGAAGCACGATCAAAGGTCACGTTGTCAAAGAAGACCGCTGCCGCGCCGCAATCTTCCAGAATGGCTGCCACCTCATGGCTGGTAAAGCGCATGTTCAACGGTACGCGCACCAGACCGGCCCGCTCCAACGCGAATTGCAGCAGTACGTACTCGGACCGGTTCGCCATGAAGAGCCCCACCCGGCTGCCTCGTGCGAGCTGCGCAGCCAATCCGGCAGCAATAGCACTTACTTGTCGGTCAAACTCGGAAAACGTCCAATGCTGGTTGCCGTAGGTCAGGCACGCGCGCCCTGCGAAGTGACGGGCCGCCTGTGCAGCCAGAGCGCCAAGAGAAGCGGCTGTGTTCATACTCGATCGCCGTAGCGCTCCGAAATGTGATTGACGATGTTCTGCACGGTAGTTCCGGATAGAAAAACCTCCGTCACACCCGCTTGCTTTAAAGGCTCGATATCTTCCTGCGGTATGACACCGCCAGCGATCAGTCCAATATCGGTCGCACCGCCTTCGTCAAGCAATCGCCGCAGACGCGGCAGCAGTGTCAAATGGGCACCCGAAAGAATGCTGACGCCGACGACGTCGACGTCCTCTTCGAGCGCAGCACGCACCACCTGCTCCGGCGTTCGACGCACCCCGGTGTAAATGACCTCCATACCGGCGTCCAGCAGGCCACGCGCAATGACGCGCGCACCCACGTCGTGGCCATCAAGCCCGACCTTGGCGATGAGGACGCGAATTTTCCTTTCTGATGCAGACATGCAGTCTCCCCTAAAAGCTTGTTGATGGTTCAAAGACGCCGAAGTGTTGTCTCCATCGTTCACAGATTTCACCGACGGTGGCGTAGGCTTTGACCGCTTCGATCGTTGGCGGCACCATGTTGGCGCCGCTTAGGCAAGCCGCGTCAATCGTTGCCAGTGCCGCTGCCACTTGGGCCGGATTACGCTTGGCTTTGATGTCGGCAACGCGCCGCCCTTGTCGCTGCACCGTCTGCGAATCGATTCGAAATGCCGTATGGGGCACGTCCGGCGTTTGCGGCCATTTGTTGACCGTAATCCAGGGCCGGTCACCGCTGTCGAGCGCGCGCTGACGCCGCACTGCGCCTTCGGTCATCCACCTTCTGCCCAGGCCCGTGCTGATGACTGCCTTCGCGCCGCCCACTTCGTCGATTTCCCTCAGTGCGTCACGTATCTGCTCCTCGATCTGATTGGTTAATGTCTCAACAAAATAGGAGCCGCCGAGCGGGTCCACGGTATCCGTAAAACCATGTTCATCGGCGATGATCTGCTGCGTGCGCAGGGCCACTTTGACGGATTGTTCGGTCGGAGTGGACACCGCCTCGTCATAGGAGGCAAGGTAGACATAAGAGGCGCCGCCCAACACATAGGCCAGCGTGCCAAAGCCGATGCGCACGATATTGTTCAGAGGCTCTTGCAGCGCTTCCTGACCATGACCGTAGACCGTCAAGCGCAAGGCCATGGCCTGCGCCAGGGTCGCGCCGTATCGTTCTTTCATCAAACGCGCCCAGGTGCGACGCAGCGCCCGCAAATTGGCGACCGAGACGAAGAAGTCATGACGCTCATCCGGGAACATGTGCAGCAAAGGAGCAACCTGATCGATGCTGTAGCCCTTTTCCAGAACCAGGTCGATGTAATGCATGGCGTTCGACAGCGCAATGGCCGTTGCCCTGATGGAGCCGGCACCGCCCGCATTGATGTGATTGACGCACACCGTCATCGGCGACCAACCCGGCGCATGCTCGACACACCAGGCGACACAGTCTGCGGCCAACCGCGCTGCCGGACCGACGGGCAGGATTTGCGTTCCGCGTGCGATGTATTCCTTGAGCGGATCGTTTTGCAGATTGACCGTGTATTGGCTCCAAGCCAGACCACGCCGTTCGCCGAGCGCGGCAAACATGGCGAGCACAATCGGACCAATCGAATTGCCCAAGGTTCCAACGCGCTTGATTTTCTCGAGATCAATCCCCTCGAACAAGGCCTCCATGTCGGCCAGGGTATCGATGGCGACGCCCACCTGCCCCACTTCGCCGGTCGACATTTCATGATCGGAGTCGTAGCCGCATTGCGTCGGAAGGTCCAGCGCCACAAGCAGCTGCTCGGCACCCCAATCCACCAGCGTGCGAAAACGGTGGTTGCATTGCTGCGCTTCGCCAAAGCCGGAGTACGCGGAGATTACAAAATTCTCGGTTCGAAACATCCCGGCCCGGTCACCGCGGGTAAACGGATATTGCCCGGGAAAACCGATGTCTTCAAGATAAGGGCGACCGCTCTGTGCAACATCCAGCGGCGTGTACACCGGCTTGACCTCAATCCCGACATCGGTCACAAACGGACGCCGCTCCGGGGTTTTCAGGATTTCGCGATCATAGTGCTGCTCCCGCCATTCGTTCGCGGCGGCTTCCATTTGGGTCTCGTCCAGCAAATCGGTCGAACCCTTGTCAAGCTTGCTCATACATCCACCTTGTCACTGAACTCATTTAGTTTCGTTTGTTTGCCACTTGGCGCGAAGATTGCCGCATGGAGATCCCTTTTTTCGCTACCGATCCGGCCCGGGCACGTTCCGGGTGCGCGCGGTCAAGCAGATGGGATGGGCGACCCGTTAGGCGAATCGAGTATAGGGACGCGGACCGTGCGCCATGCGGTGCGAAATCGAAATTGATTTTTTCTCAAATCGAAACAGAAGAATTTTTGAATACGATTTAGACGGCTTTCTTTTTGCCACTGACTTCGGCTTGCCATTCAGCCGTGTTCTTGAAGCGCTCCTTGAGAAATTCGAAAAACAGCCTGACCCGGCCCGGCATATTTCGTCGACTCGGATACATGGCATAGATGTCAAGTCCGGTGGGACGGTAGGCCGGCAAGACGATCCTGAGCCGACCCTCCTCAATGTCGCGTGCCACCATATAGTTTGGATGCATCGAAATGCCGTGCCCAAGAATTGCGGCATGTCGCAGCGGTTCGCCGAAGTTGCAGCGCATCGAACCGGAAACCCGCACCGATTTGTTACCGCCCGGTCCGGTAAATGTCCAGAAATTGGTGGGCGACTTCAATGCATTGACGAGGCAATCATGCTTCGACAGGTCGTGCGGGGTTTGTGGCTTCCCCTTGGCGACCAAATACGATTCCGCGGCCACCAGCAACTGCGGAACACTGCCCAACTTCTGGGCCACCAAACTGGTGTCCTTCAGCGCGGGGGCAATGCGCAAGGACAAGTCCAATCCTTCGCCGGCCATGTCCAGCCTGCCGTCGTCCAGATGCATGGCAAACTGAATTTCTGGATGCATGGCTGAAAAGGTGGTCACAAGCGGAACCAGATGAACCGCGCCAAACGAGGGTGGCGTGCCGATCCGGATCGTTCCTTTCGGCGCACTGATGGCACCGCGAACCTCCGCCTCCACCAAATCGAAACGATCGAGCAATTCCTGTCCACCTTCCAGAAGAAAAACTCCCGCATCCGTCAGGCTCACGCTTTTGGTGGTGCGGGCCAGCAGCTGCGCACCCATCTGCTCTTCGAGCCACTTCACGTACTTGGTAACGTTTCCTTTGGCCAGTCCAAGCCGCTCGGCCGCCGCGGAAAAGCTTCGTCCGCGCGCAACTTCAGAAAATATCTCAATCGCTCTTAATCGGTCCATGCCTAAACCACTGTTTCTAAATCGAGAACAATATATTCTTGTTCACAGTCCATGTCCAGCGAAAACCACTACGTAGAATGGATTCACCATCATGATCAGTTCCTCAATCGGCTGCTTCAGACAGCAATGCAAAACCAAAGGGCCGGGGAAGCAGCCTCATGCGAGTTCCGGCCATGAACTGTGCAAGGCGCGTCGCCCATCATCCGCCGGACATGCAGAGGGCTAGCTCAGTGGACGAACCAACTCCTTTCATTCACCAATCTTTGCGGACGCGCGTGGTGTCCAAACCCGGCGCCGTCTTCGAACTGGGAAAAGAATTGGCCAAACTGGGATGCAGGCGACCGCTCATACTGTCGAGCACGCGGATGGCGTCCAGCACGGTCTGCGCCGATGTACGCGACACGCTGCGGGAATTCGAATTCTTCGAGGCCCATGGTATTGAGCAACATTCGAGTGTTCAGACCGTGTCCCGGATTGCCGACCTGGCACGCGATAACGGCATCGATGCCCTGATCGCTATTGGGGGCGGCAGTGTATCGGATACAGCCAAGGCTGTTGCATTGCTTCTTGCCGAAGGAGCGCCGCTGACGCAACACGCTTCGCGCTTTATACCGCCCGACACGGTAGTGACGCCCGATCTGGTGCGGGTCAAACTGCCCATCCTCTCAATTCCGATGACGGCATCTGGCGCCGAGGTAACGCCATCTTTTGGCATCCGGACAGCGCAGGGCACAAAGCTACTGTTCTGGGACGCTCAACTTGCCAGTCGCGTTGTTCTTCTCGATCCTCTTGCGAACCTTGCCACGCCTGCTGGCATCATGCTGTCGACCGGCATGAATGGACTGGCCCATTGCATCGAAGGACTTTACTCAAAAGGCCGCTCTCCCATCGCATCGGTACTGGCACTCGACGCCATCGTTCAGTTTGACCATGCCCTGCGCAGTGTGGCGCGTGCGCCGGACCAGATGGGGCCGCGGGCCGAACTCTTGCTGGCAGCACACGTTTCCGGCATGGTTTTGGCGAGTGCGCGCAGTTGCCTTCATCATGCGATCTGCCATGTACTGGGCGCCACATTCGGTGTCGCGCATGGGGCCGTCAATTCGGTCATTCTGCCGCATGCAGTGCGGTTCAACGGGCCTTTCGCCGCCAAGGAACTGACAACCGCAGCACGTCGTCTTGGCATCGCCGGGGCATCCGACGATGCAACCGAAGCTTTCGTCAATTGGATCGTCTCTATCCGGCGCAGTACCGATGCGCCCACCAGGTTAAGAGATTTGGGAATCGACCGGGACGCCCTTCAGGCGGTGGCAATCCGAACGATGCATGAACGCGGCCTTGCCTACAATCCGCGCCCGGTGTCAGACCCGGCAGAAATTGAGTCAATCCTGTTGGCGGCTTGGTAATTTTCGACCCTGGAAGAAACGGAAAAATGAACATGCAATTTGCAAGAACTTGGCTGTCAGCTCAAAGCCAATCGTTTCGTTGTGTAGCGTAGGGCATGAAACTAATCACGTACCGCACCGACCGACAAGCCCTTCTGACCGGCGTGGTTGTCGATGAGCACGTCGTTGATATCACGGCGTGGATTGCCAAGCTGCCCTTGACGGTCGAGGCTCAGCAGCACAATGCAGCAGCGGGCGTGTCAGCGCCGGGCGGTGGCATCATGCGCTTGCTGCAAGCTGGCAGCGAGTCGTTCGAGGCACTGGCTTCCCATTTGCAATCAGAACTGGCAAATCCTGGCGCCCGGTTTGATCTGCTGAAGGACATTCACCTGTATGCGCCCGTACCGAGGCCGGGAAAAATCATCGGGATTGGTCGCAATTACGCGGATCATGCCAAGGAAACGGGCTTCTTGACCACCGAGACGCCACGCATCATTTTCAAGATGCCGTCTTCAGTGGCGGCGCCGGGCGCTGCCGTTGCGCGCCCGACCTCTGTGACCAAGATGGACTTCGAGGCTGAACTGGCGGTCGTGATCGGCGCTTATGGCAAGGACGTGCGAGAGTCAGATGCGTTGTCGCTGGTGGCAGGTTACACAATCCTGAATGACCTGAGCGCCCGCGAATTCCAGTTTGACGTGGCGCCGGCACAGACCACTTTTGCCAAGAGCATGGATGGTTTTGCACCGATGGGGCCGTGGCTTGTGACACGCGATGAAATTGCGGATCCGCAGTTGCTTGACGTATCGTGCTGGCTAAACGGAACCCAGATGCAGCACGGACACACTGCCGACATGATCTTCCCGGTAGCGACCTTGATCGCCTACATCTCCCGGTTCATGACATTGGAACCCGGCGACGTCATCAGCACCGGAACGCCCGCTGGCATCGGCGCGTTCAGGCAGCCACCTGTCTACCTGCAACCAGGTGACCACCTGCGATTCATGGTGAGCCAGGTGGGAATGATGGAACACCTGATTGCCTGAGGGCGGTCCACAGCAGACTTATTTCGTTAGTTAATAAAAGGAGACATCGCTTGAAGAATTTACTATTCAAACTCATTGCTGCGGCAATCGTCACGGCTAGCGGCCTGTTACCCGCACATGGCGCAGAAGCCTTTCCAACGAAGCCTATCCGCGTCCTTTTGGGATACGCGGCGGGCGGGCCAACCGACGTCATTGCGCGAGTCCTGGCCAGGGACATGTCGGTAACTTTGGGGCAAACCGTCTTTGTCGAAAACAAGGCCGGTGCAAGTTCGATGATTGCGACCCGAGAAGTAAAAAATGCGGTGCCCGATGGCTATACGCTGCTCTTTTCTTCACTGGGAATGAACGTCAATCCGATTTTGGTGGGTGAGCAGGCAGGATACAACCCGAAAACCGACTTCGCACCCATTTCCAATGCCGCAACACTGCCGATGGTGCTGGTCAATGCTTACGATTCGCCGATCAAAACAATAGCAGAATTGCTTGGCAAGGCGCGCACGAAAGTGGAAGCGGTCAGCTTTGGTTCCTCCGGCAATGGCGGTTCGGGACATCTTGCCGGAGAACTGCTGGCTACGCTGACCAAGTCGAAAATGCTGCATGTACCGTTCAAAGGCAACGGTCCTGCACTGCTTGAAGTGATGGCGGGTCGGGTCGATTTTATGTTCTACCCGGTGATCGGCATTGCCGAAAATGTCGCGGCCAAGCGCATCAAAATCCTCGCTGTCGGCACGGCCAAAAGACTCAGCCAGTTCCCCGACGTGCCGACGATGTCGGAAATCGGTTTCTCTGGCTTTGAAGAAACAGCACCCTGGGTGGGCATGCTCGCACCGGCCAAGACACCGGTCGACGTTGTGCACCGATTGAACGACGCCATGCTCAAAGCATTGGCCAAACCGGACGTAAAGGCCCAGCTGGAGAAACTGGGCGCAGTCATCGTCGCTGATTCCCCGTCTGAGTTCGCCGCCTACCTGAAACGGGACTACGAGCGCTGGGAAAATGTCATCAAGGCTGCAGCCATCAAGGCAGACCTCAACTGAGTCCGGATAACGCCAGCATGGGGTCTGTCAATACCCTGACAGACCCGTTGCGCGTTAGCACCGAAGACGAACAATTTATCAGCCATGAAAGCCATCTATTACGAGGCGAAGGGGCCCGCTCTGCAGGTTCTGCAAGCCGGGCAACGCCCGCTGCCCGAGCCGCAAGCCGGCGAGGTACGGGTACGCATCCAAGTCTCTGCGGTCAACCCGTCCGACACCAAGGGACGTGGCGGCAACCTCGGTACGCTGGCCATGCCGTTTCCGCTGATCATTCCACACCAGGATGGCGCCGGCGTGATCGACGCGGTGGGCGCTGGTGTGGCCGTGGAGCGGATCGGACAACGCGTCTGGGTTTACGAAGCGGCGCTGGGGCGGCCGTTTGGCACCTGCGCCGAATACAGCACCGTGCCCGCGCACCAAGCCGTGCCCATGCCTGATGCCGTCGATTTCGGGCTTGCTGCCTGCATGGGCATACCCGCGATGACCGCGCACCGCTGCGTGCTTGCGGACGGGCCCGTATCAGGCAAGTCGGTGCTGGTGCAAGGTGGTGCGGGTGCCGTCGGTTTTTATGCGATTCAGATTGCCAAACTCGAAGGTGCCCAGGTGATCGCCACGGTCAGCCGCCCTGAGCAGGCAGCGCAAGCGCTGTTAGCCGGCGCTGACCATGTGATCAACTACAAGTCCGAGGACGTGGTCCGCCGGGTCCAGGAAATAACGGGCCAGGACAATGGTTTGCATCGCGTCATTGAGGTGGCGTTTGGTGCCAACCTGGCCACCGATGTGGCGCTGCTCAAGACCGATGGCGTGATCGCCACCTATGCCTCAGATGCTGTTCAAGCGCCAACCCTTGCGTTCAGGCCCCTGCTGGTCAAGAACCTCACCGTGCATTTTGTGCTGGTCTACGCCATGTCGCGCCAGGCGCATGACGAGGCCACAGCTTACATCAGCGATGCCTTGCAGGCGGGCAAGTTCAAGAGCCCCGTGTTGAAGCACTTCGGCTTCAGTCTCAAGGAGGTGGTAGCGGCGCACGAAACCACTGAGAGCATGACACACATCGGCAAGGTACTGATTCACCCAGGATGACTACACCAAGGCGATCCCTATCGGACACTGTTAGGTATGTGAACTCGTCAATTCAAGACACAATAACCCATGATCCGAGTGACCGCTTCGGCATCTCGGACCACAACAGCGAACAGCTGGTTCCGAAAATTATGGCTGTCAGCAAGGGCACACATACGTCCGCACGCGGTTTTTGGCGTGTGACGGTTGTCTCAATTTGTTGGGTCAGGGCGAGAAAGTTGATCAACTTTTTTTACCGCCGCCTCCAGAACACAAACTGGTCGTTCAGGCGCTACTTTCTCAGCGAGTTTCGCGCTCCCCAAAGCGGGAGCAAGCCGCTGGCAACTTGCAACGGACGATTTCGGTGATCGTGCGCCCTAGGTGGAGCGCTGCAGATGCGGTAGGAATTTGCCGCGACTGTAAACACGGTGTAGCAATATAGCGTCTGCCACCACCCACACCAGCAGCGCCATGGTAGATGCCTCAATGCCATAAGCCGCACCACTGAGCCACTCGGGTCCGATCAAGGAGCCGCGTAGCCAGCCGTTGGCCTCGT
>SESG01000465.1_pt1 | contig 22828 bp, 21 predicted proteins | sample 3171421 | NCBI WGS metagenome assembly SESG01 (sample SAMN10866946, study PRJNA518727) | freshwater metagenome | biome: subpolar coniferous forest; feature: holomictic lake; material: water; isolation source: holomictic Lake 227, 6 m and 8 m depth | place: Canada: near Kenora, Ontario | collected...
AAAAATCGAGAGCAATTACATCTGCGCCGGCATCAGCCAACGGGCGGCTGGACGAACCTGTCCCTGCGGCAATATCAAGAATCCGCATACCTTTTTTTGGAGCGATAATTGAAGTAGCTACTTTTCGCCATGCTTTTGTACGGTTGAGACTCAAGAGGTCGTTAATAAAGTCGTAGCGCTTTGCAACGCCATCAAACATTGCCGCTACTTCTTGAGGATCTTTATTCAGATCAGCTTTCTTACCCACGCGTATATTCTCGTGGCAGTAGGCTTTCTTTACAAATCCAGAGAGGCCGACATGACCACCCAATTTCAACCGACCCTGAGATATGCCCTTCTTTCACGCTCAACCTTGGCGACTAATGTTGCGCTCGCTATCGGCGGAACCGCTTTTATTGCGGCCATGGCGCAAATCTCATTTCCACTGCCTGGATCCCCTGTTCCATTTACCGGACAAACTCTGGCCGTTTTGCTTCTTGGAAGCGCATATGGCGCAAATCTCGGAATAGCAACGCTTTCACTTTATATTGCTGCAGGAGTTGCCGGTTTGCCAGTTTTCACGCAATCAACGCATGGTCTTTCGCATTTAACAGGTGCGACTGGTGGTTACCTCGTAGGAATGGCTTTCGCTTCCTACATCTCGGGCTTCTTGGCTCAAAAGAAATTTGATCAACGTTTTTCAACTGTGATTCCCACCATGGTCATTAGTAATTTAATAATTTTCACATTCGGAGTGTTGTGGTTACAACACGTCACAGCGCAATCTTGGAATTGGACTATTGCGCACGGTTTCACTCCGTTTATCGCGGGTGAAGCGCTGAAAATTGCGATTGCAAGTACTTCTCTTCCAGTTGTGTGGAGATTAGTAAGCCGCATAAAGTAAGGGTGTGTCCATACGTATCACTACTGAGATCCTTGGTGAATTACCCAAACTCAGTGAGATAGCCACATCCTCTTCGCTTACAACTTCATGGATTCGCGGTGGCGACGGACTCATCGGATTTGGAAAATACAAATCGCATTCCGTACGGGGACCAAAGCGATTTGCCGATGCTTCTCTCTGGTGGAGAAACGAACTTTCGCAGTTATCCATTCACAACAATGTTCACGGAAGTGGCACTGGTCCAATTCTCTTTACATCATTCTCCTTCTTAGAATCTGAAGAATCAGAGTTAGTAATTCCAGAAATAATTGTCGGCCGCAAGGGTGGCAAATCTTGGATTACATGGATAGGCGAAGAACAACAACCAAGTATCGGGACTCGAATTCTTGAAGAACAATCTCTCGAACTTAATTGGGGAGCTGGCTCTGTTTCTGAAGTTGAATGGCAATCGCGAGTTTCTCGTGCTGTCGAAAAAATCAAGAATGGTGATCTTGAAAAGGTTGTTCTAGCTCGAGACTTGAGCGTCGCAACAAATCGAGAGATCGACGTGCAAACCCTTATTCAACGACTCGAATCGGAATATCCCTCAACCTGGGTTTTTCTCGTGGAAAACCTTGTAGGAGCTACACCAGAATTACTCGTACGACTTAGCAAGTCTCTTGTCACTTCTCGCGTGCTCGCCGGGACTATCCGTAAAACGGGTGATGAGGCAAAAGATTTAACACTTGCTGCGACTCTTGCGAAATCTTCAAAAGACTTAGAAGAGCACGAGTACGCAGTGCGTTCGGTTGCCGATGCACTCGCCCCATTTTGCTCATCAACAAACGTTCCTGATTCACCCTTTGTGCTTCACCTTTCAAATGTTATGCACTTAGCAACAGATGTCACGGGAGTTGTAAACGACTCGGCTACACCGGTCGATATGTTCACAGTTATCAAAGCTCTACATCCATCTGCCGCAGTTTGCGGCACTCCAACCGATGACGCCCGCGACGTAATATCCGAGATTGAAGGAATGAATCGCGAGAGATACGCAGGACCAGTTGGATGGATTGATGCACGCGGCGATGGTGAAGTTGGAATCGCCCTTCGATGCGGACAGATCGCTCCCGACAAGAAAAAGATTAGGTTATTTGCAGGATGCGGAATAGTCGCCGGCTCAAATCCAGATGACGAGCTCGCCGAAAGTCAGGCTAAGTTGCTGCCAATGCGAACTGCACTCACAACACTCTGATGTAGTTCTTTTAGAACTCTTGCATTTTCTTCGCGATTTGGAACTTCTACTACAACAAAGTGAAGGCCGTTTCTATTGAAAGCTCTATCTAGGTCGCTTAATGTTTTAACCTTCTCAACTGAATAACCAAAGCCCTTAATTACAGATTCAACATCCAAATTGTGTGGTGTTCCAAAGATTTTCTCGAATCCGTCGGCACCAGATTGTGGAAGAGTTGAAAAAATCCCTCCCCCATTATTATCAATTATAAAAATTGTGTGGTTTCCGGTCAGCGTATTGGCGAGTGCCGACAAATCATGTAGGAAAGTTAAATCACCAAGAATTGAATATGTTCGTTCAAATACTGTCGAAATGCCAAACGCTGTAGAAATGTTTCCATCAATTCCAGCCAGACCCCGGTTGGCAAAAACTTCAACGCCAGATCTTGGAACTGCAAATGCTTCAATATCTCTAACAGGTCGAGATGATCCTACAAATAAAGCGCAATCCGCTGGAATTGCTCGCGCAATCTCTCGCACGACTAGTTGCTCAGACCACTCAAGATGCAGTGAGTTTTCTGCATATTTTCCGGAAGAGTTCCATAATTCAATCCACTTTTTATCAACCTCTGCCGGGACGAGAACTGGGAGTGATGTAATTATCTGAGTAGCTTCTCGATTAACATCGATCATCTCAACTCGGGGGTCGATTACAGCAATATTTTCTGTCTGTGCAATAAATGCATTGATACTTCGAGAGAGTGTTGTTCTGCCAATTACGACTATTTGCTCGGCTTGTAAAGATTTTCTCAACGCCGAATCAGCGAGAAATAGCGCGGCATGTGGAATAGCACGTTCGAAAGAGAGAGGATCTTCGGCAATTACCGGAAATCCTGCTTGCTCAACAAAATCTCGGACAAGTTCTTTTGAAAGTCCTGCGCAATCATGCCCAATGACAATCACACTTCGCGGCTTTAAATTCAAGAGATTCTGGTGAAGTGCTGCTTTCTTAAGTGGGCGAATTGAAACTCCAGCCAACCAATCAACGTTTGTCTCAGTTTCAAGTAAGGGTTCATCAAATTGGAGGTTTAAATGTACTGGTCCTCCATCCAAAATTGCCGAGCAGTCCACTAATTCAGCGGTATCAATTGTTACCAATGGGGAAAGTATTCCGTTCTGAATTGTTGTTTGATTTGCTCCAGTATTTCTTAATCTCGCAGGACGATCTGCTGTTATGAAAAGCAATTTATTTCTCGAGTGATATGCCTCGAGTGCTGCTGGATGATAATTTGCGGCCGCCGTTCCACTTGTGCAAATTAGAGCGACATATTTATTTGAAGCCTTCGCGGCGCCAAGTGCAAAGAATCCTGCACCACGTTCATCGATGCGGACATGCAAATCAATTAAACCCGCTTTAGAGGCTTCATAAAGGGCTAATGAAAGCGGCGCATTTCGAGAACCGGGCGACAAGACAAAGTCACTGACTCCTAATTCAATAAGTTGTCGGACCGTGGAACGAGCAAGCCTGGATGCAATCACAATTGCCACTCCTTCCAAATCTCTGTAACCCGATTCTTCCACCAATTTTCTCGATCCTCGCTCGCGCGATACTTCTCAACAAGCGCAAAATCAGGCTCAGCTCGAACAACATCCAGATTTCCTTTTTGGGGCACAAAAGCAGGTGTACAAATATCTGATTCGAGGAGCGCTACCGTTCCTAAGCCACAAGCGAAATTCAATTCTTCAAACGATGCCGCGAGTGCAAGTGAATGCGAAATTCCGATACCCGTGTCAAGAGCGCTCGAAACAACAACCGGAAGATTCACTTGGCGAGCGATTTCATGAGCAGCAACAAAGCCTCCGCTAGGCGCCCACTTAATAATTGCTACATCAGCAGCTTCACCAATTCGAGAAAAGTCGCCACCAAGATTCTTGCGAATTGACTCATCAACCGCAATTTTCACCGGTACCTCAGATTTTAATCGTGCTAGATCTTCAATCGCTGTACATGGCTGTTCTATATATTCAAAAACGTTTCCAAATCGAAGATTAAAATCGTAAAGATAAAGCAGGGCTTGCTCTAAGGTCCAAGAACCATTTACATCGAGACGAATTTTTGCATCAGGTAAAAGATTTAGCGTTTCTTCAACTAACTCAGCCCCGGTTAGAAAATCGTCAACCTTGATTTTTACGGTGGAGCATCCTTCGAAATTTTTCAAAATCCCTGCAACTTTATCTATAGCCACCATGGGAAGCGTTGCATTTACTTCAACTTCTTTTCTAAATAGCTTTGGCCACGGCGTATTTGCGCTCTCTACGGCGGCACGCAACCACGTCGAGGCTTCATGTTTCCCATACTCCACGAAAGGAGAGAATTCACTCCACCCTTCGGCGCCGCGAAAAATCGCAGCTTCGCGAATAGAGATGCCGCGAAAATTTGTGCGCGTGGGTATAGCAACAACTTTGAAATCAGCGAATACTTCAGATGGGAAGGAGCTCATATCGTTTAAGGGCGCTTTGGAAACTTTCCGAAGTTTGGTTCACGTTTTTCTTGAAAGGCATTTCTACCTTCTTGGCCCTCTTCTGTTAGATAAAAGAGAAGAGTTGCATCGCCGGCTAACTGCTGCACTCCCGCGAGCCCATCATCGGCGGCATTGAGTCCAGCTTTTAATAATCGCAGCGCCATTGGTGAATGCTTCAAAATTTCACGGCACCAGGAAACAGTTTCGGCTTCAAGCTCTGCAAGTGGCACCACTGTGTTCACTAGACCCATGTCCAACGCCTCTTGAGCATCATATTGACGTGCCAAGAACCAAATTTCACGAGCTTTTTTCTGACCAATATGAGCTGCGAGAAGTCCTGCGCCGTATCCTCCGTCGAAAGATCCAACCATCGGACCTGTTTGTCCGAATTTCGCATTGTCTGCAGCAATGGTTAAGTCGCAAACAACATGAAGTACGTGTCCGCCACCGATTGCCCAACCAGCGACCATTGCAATGATTGGTTTGGGAGTACGTCGAATCTGCACTTGAAGGTCGAGGACGTTTAGACGGCCAATTCCTTTTTTACCAAGAGAATCTGAACCGATGTAACCATCATCTCCTCGAACATTTATATCCCCTCCGGAACAAAATGCTTCATCTCCTGCTCCGGTGAAAATAATTACGCCTACTTGATCGTCGTCGCGAGCTAAATCAAAGGCAACTCTCAGTTCTGCAAGAGTCTCGGGGCGAAAGGCATTTCGAACCTCAGGGCGATTAATTGTTATTTTGGCAATGCCTTCAGCGACTAGGTAAGTAATATCCTTAAAACCTTCGCCGCCAACACCTATTTCCCATGAAGGGATGGTGCGTCTACCAAATTCTCGTTTTATTGGCTTGCTCATAGAGGTAGCCTACGGGGGTCATGGATAATTTTTCGCAATATGAGTCCGAGCTCCCAGCAAGAGAGCTCCTCCACATAACCCCTGATTGGGAAATCCCACAGGTTCTTGAGGCGCTCAAAGCCGCCCTCCAAGGGACAGGTCCAGCGATAACCGTCGGGCACACATCCCGTGAATCAGTTCCCGCTCATTGCGCAGTTGTCATTCCAACGAGTGGGTCAACTGGCCAACCTAAGGATGTAGCACTTTCTGCGGATGCGCTGATTGCAAGTGCTCGCGCGGCACACGAATATTTAGGAGCGAAGCCAGGCGAACGTTGGTCTTTGCTTCTTCCTATTACTCACATCGCCGGAATAAATGTTTTGGTTCGCGCACTAGAGCTAGGAACAGCTCCCGTGGATATGAATACAGAAGCGGAATTTACCGCGGTAGTTCCAACACAACTTCATAGAGCGTTGCACGGTGAGGAGAAATTGCTAAAACACTTGCAAAGTGCGAAAGCTGTTCTCGTCGGAGGTGCTGCTTCGAGTGGCCCACTCCTAGACCAAGCTCGTAAAGCCGGAATTAATCCAGTTACTACATATGGCATGTCAGAAATGAGCGGCGGTTGCATTTATAACGATGTTCCATTGCGTGGCGTAAGAGTTCGAATAAAAGATACTGGCGCAATTGAATTAGCTGGCCCCATGCAGGCGATTGGTTACTTGAACGCTCCTGAACTTTGGAATGAAGTTACGGAAGATGAGTGGTTTATGACAAGCGATAGCGGTGAAATTCAAGGGGAGAAAGTATTTATAAATGGCCGCCTTGATGATCAGATAAATAGCGGAGGTAAGAAAATTTCGCTCTCGGTTATCGATAATTTTCTTCATGACAAATTTCCTCGTCAACGTTTTGCAAGCCTTGCAATCCCAGATAAAGAGTGGGGCGAAAAATTAGTTCTTGTAGTTGACGGCTCTCTAGAACCGAATCTCATCAAAGACTCACTTCGAGAGGAATTTGGTGGCCACGCGGTCCCTAAGCAATTACTTTTTAATACAGAAATCCCGCTAATTTCTATCGGCAAACCAGATAGAAAGAAACTTCGAGAATTTTTTGAGAAGATTGTTTAATGAACTCAACTTCTAAATGGGTTGCTGGGGCTAGGCCTCGCACCCTTCCAGCCGCGATCTCTCCGGTTTTAATTGGTACAGCACTTTCTTATCGAATTGCGACCCACGTCAGTTATTTAAATTCTTTTCTTGCGCTTATAGTCAGTCTTTCTTTACAAATTGCCGTCAATTACGCAAATGATTATTCCGATGGCGTAAAAGGAACTGACGAAGAAAGAGTTGGACCAGTTCGATTAGTGGGAAGCGGATTGGCTTCGGCTGCAGCGGTAAAGCGTGCGGCATTCATAACATTTGGTGTCGCTGCAGTTGCTGGAACTATTCTTGCGACTCGAACTTCGTACTTCTTAATCTTGGTTGGAATCATTTCCATAATTGCGGCATGGACCTACACCGGCAGCTCTAAGCCTTATGGCTATCGAGGGTACGGAGAAATTTCGGTCTTTTTGTTCTTTGGAGTTGTTGCAACAGTAGGAACCTTCTACGTATCAACCCAAAGTTTTTCTTGGAAAGCCATACTGTTTTCCATTCCTGTCGGTGCTCTCTCTTGCGCAATTCTGGCAATTAACAATCTCCGAGATCTGCCCAAAGATAAGGCCGTCGGTAAAAAAACTCTCGCTGTTCGAATGGGCGATCAGAAGGCGCGAGCTTTTTTTAATTCACTAATTTTGATTGCACACGCAACAAGCTTGCTGGGAGTTCTAGTCAGCCCTTGGTCTGTTGCGACTCTCGCCCTAGCCCCATTTTCTCTTCAAATCATGCGCTCAATCAAAAACGGTGCACAGGGAGTGGAATTGATTCCACTCTTAGGAAAGACCGGTCGCGTGCAACTACTTCTATCCACAACGCTAGCAATCGCTCTTCTCATTTAAGGGATTAAAATAACGCCATGGTAAAAATCGACGCTTTCGTACTCATCATTTCAATAATCCTGCAGCTTTATTCTCTATTTGATTGCGCGCGAACTGAACAAGAGCAAGTACGTAAACTTCCAAAGTGGGCTTGGCTCATCGTTATTTTGCTTTTTGGTGGCTTCGGTGGACTTATGTGGATCTTCGTAGGACGCCCTAAAACTCAAGGAAAAGGCAGAGGTTACGGTCAAAAGCCTCGCATTATTCCGCCGGATGATGATCCAGACTTCTTGCGTAAACTTTAATTAGTTAATTCGAGAAGGTTAGAGTCCCGAATATGTGTGGCGGCCTGTACCCCAAATATTTACGTAAACATAATTAAAGAGGAATGTCGATCCCGCAAAGAGACAAAGCCATGCAGCCCTGCGGCCACGCCAACCAACTGTTACGCGAGCATGTAGATATGCAGCGTATGCAATCCACGTGATGAATGCCCAAGTCTCCTTTGGATCCCAACCCCAGTAACGTCCCCATGCAGATTCGGCCCAAATTGCACCCGCAATTACAGCGAAGGTCCAAAGAGGGAATACAAAAGCCACAAGGCGATATGAGAGTTGATCTAGGTATTCAAGGCTTGGAAGTTTTTTAGCCCAAGCATTTCGTTCGCCACGTGATTCGATGTGATCAAGAATCAAATATGTAGCGGCAATCGAGTTTGCAAGTAGAAAGACGCCACCAGAGACAATCGCTGCTGAAACGTGGATTATCAACCATGTAGATTTCAAAGCAGGCACAAGTGGCGCGCTTGGTCGATAGAGAACTGCAACCGCGGTTCCTAAAGTTAGAAGTACGGCAATTGAGACTGGAAGTCCTAGCCAACGCAATTTATATTTTATAAGAGCAAATAAATATGCTCCGGAAAATGCCATCGCTCCAGTTATTGAAAACTCGTACATGTTGCCCCATGGAGCGCGATGAGCAGAAAGACCTCGCAGTAAAACACCTGACGTCAAAAATATTTGGCCAAGAATCATCATTGCAGTTCCGATGCGACCAGCTTTATCAGTTCTAGCAAAATCGAATTTTGTAGAGTCTTCAGCATGTCGAACGGAGAATGCAACTTCCACAGCATGAGAAAAGAACGCAACGGTATATACAAACATTGCAGAGTAGATTGCATAGTTCGAGAGGTAAGCAAACTGTCTAGAGCTCATCTTCCATCCAATTCTTAAGTTGAGCGAGTTCTTCAATCAAACCTGGTGCGCTGTTCTTCGCTAAGCCAGCTATTTCTACCTGATTACTTCGCTTCACCCAAATTCTGCGCTGCCTTGTGAAAAGAGAAAGTAATAAGCCGAAGATAGCGAAAATTGCCCCCGTCAGCGCATAAAGCTTGCCTGGATCATCAACTATTTGAAGATTCACCCATGAACGCCAGCCGTCAAATGTGATGGAACCCTCACCAAAGTTCAAAATCTCTCCGAGTGATAACTGCTTCAACGCAATCTTCGTCATCTTAGAAGTATCTAAACGATAGACCGATTGAGGAATTCCAGTATCTAAACCTAAGTTTCCTTTCCACACCGAAAGAAGAAGTCTTGGATCTAAAACTTCGGGGAAAGTTGAGAATGCTCCGCGCCTTGAATTTCTATCATAAGTTGGAATAAACGATCCGACAAAGCCTATTTGAGGGGTCATATCTGGAACTTTAATTGCACCTATAGATGTGAGGTTTGCATCTTGAGGAAGAAATGTCACGGGGCCATGGAAGGTGATGTTCCCTGACTTATCGCGCACAGTTACGACAGGAGAATATCCATTAGCTTGCAAATAAATTTTTGTATTTCCATAAGTCAGTGGACTGTTTACTTTTATAACAACTTTCTTTTCAGAACTACCTATTGGTCGAGCTGCCGCTACGGTCAAGGTGTAATCCTGAGGTGCATTTGTTGCTGGATCATACTTTGCTGAGAAATCAGTAACTCGTAGTGAAAAAGATTGCATGGATTGATCAGATTGAAATTTTCCAAAAGCTAAACTGTCATAGGAGGTCGGCGTATTGATAAACCGTTCTCCAACATTAACAATTGCCTCGCCTTTTGATCCAAAGAGCGAGCCAACTCCTACTGCGACTAAAATCAGAATCAAAGAAAGATGGAAAAGTAGATTTCCCGTCTCGCGCGAATAACCTTTCTCTGCCGAGATTGAGTTTTCATCTCTGCGAATTCGAAAGCGTTTTTTTCTGAGCCAGGCTTGTGCTTTATCGAGGTCTCCTGCAGAAAGAATCTCGTAGCCCTCCATGCGATCTAGATTTCGAGGAGTGAGTGGTGGAGCTTTTCCAATCGCCTTTAGGTGTTCCAAGGTTCTAGGCAGCACACAACCTATGAGAGAAATAAATAGGAGCAAGTAGATTGCACTAAACCATGGTGAACTGTAAACATCAAAAAAGCGAAGTCGATCTAACCAAACTCCAACTGAACCGTGAGATGCTAAATAATCACGAACTTTCATGGGATTTTGAGTTCGCTGAGGAAAAAGCGAACCCGGGATAGATCCAAGCCCAAGCAACATCAATAGCAATAGCGCTGTGCGCATGCTTGTTAATTGGCGCCATAACCAACGAAATAGCGCAAACCCACCAAGCGGCGCTTCGATATTTGTCTCCTTCATTAAACGACCGGAATAAAGCCTGAGACAAGGCTACGTAATGAATTCATAATTGAATCCCAAGCTCCTGTGATTTGAAGAATTCCAATAATAATTAGGAATGCTCCCCCAATTTTAGTAATTAAATCCCCTCGATGTGAAAGAAACCTGCGAAGTTTGGCGGACTGATCGAAGAAGAGGCCAACAAAGATAAATGGCAATCCGAGTCCAATGCAATAAGCAACTGAGAGAATTGCTCCCCTTGTTGCACTTGAACTTTGAAAAGAGAGGGCTTGCACAGCCCCTAGCGTTGGCCCAATGCAGGGAGTCCACCCAACACCGAACAAGAAACCTAATAACGGTGCTCCAGCGAGCCCTGCTTTTGATTTCCATGTTGGTTTAAAAGAGCGGTAAAAACGTTGACTAAACAAAAATACAACACCCATCACAACTGTCAGCAAACCCAAAATGATTGAAATAGTTCTGGAATTTGAAGCAATATGTGAACCAAGAGATCCAAATAAAGCTCCGTATGAAATAAACAGAAATGAGAAACCAAGAACAAACAAGATTGCACCAAGTGCGACTCGACTTCGATTCTTTACATCACTCATGCCTGCGGCATAAGAAAGATAACCCGGTACTAGAGGAAGCACGCATGGTGAGAAGAAAGAGATAAGGCCCGCAATAAGCGCGATAAAGATTGCGACCAAGACATTGCCGTTAAAGACTTGATTCACGAAGAAGTCATGCATTTTGCACAACCTTGTTGATCATATTGTCCAGAAGCGCGTAAGTAACTTGGCCACTTATGCGAACGGCGACTCGACCATCCGAGTCAATAATAATTGTGGTGGGAATTGCATTTGGTACAAGAGATCCTCGGAAACCAGCCAGAACCGCGTCATCGGTCAATATTGGATACGTGATTTTAAAGCGCTTTACAAAACTTTGTGCAGCAGTTGGATTATCTCGAGTTAATATTCCAATAAATTGAATCTCGGTTCTCTTTGTAGCAAAGTCCTCAAGAAGGGGGGCTTCGGCACGACATGGTGAACACCAGGAGGCCCAGACATTTACTACTGTGACTTTGCGCCCTCCTACAAAATTTAAACCAGAAAGCGTTCTTCCGTTTAAAGAAGGGGCCATTTTACGATCGGCTTTTTGAACATAAATCGCTACGCCATCGCCTGATACAAATGCGCTTTCATTTGGTGCTGATGTGCCAGCGCCGGCACACGCTGTTACTAACACCAATGGCAGGAGCGCGAAAAGAATTCTTAGTTTTTTCATTTCTGCGGAAGAAGGGCCTTCGCGGGTTCGGAATAAGTAACCCCACTAATCATTGAATCCTCATCAAAGTGAAAACTTGTGACCGAAGCCAGCGTGCACTCCCGTTTGCGGGGATCATGAAGAAGGCGGCGACCTTCTACGGCCGAACGTAATATCCAAATAGGCAATTGGTGGGAGACGCAAAGTGCATCTTTTCCGTCACCGGAAAGTTTCGCGGCCTCGTGTGCAGAAAAAACAGCTGCAAGCATTCTAGAAATTTGCTTCTCATACGGTTCGCCCCAGGAAGGAACCCATGGCCGCGTTAAGTGACGCCAAGAGCTTGGGTGCTTTAAAACCCCGCTACCCAATTCGAACTTCTTTCCTTCGAAAATATTTGTTGCTTCTATCAATCGGTCGTCGGTGGTTATTTGCAGGCCATGAATTTGTGCAACAGGTGTAGCTGTTTCTTGTGCCCGTTGAAGCGGGGAAGCATGTACAACGCCGATATCAAATTTCTTTGACCAATCTGCAACAACACCAGCCATTTGATGACCGCGCTCTGACAAATGCCATCCAGGTTGTAATCCATAAAGGATTTTTTCGGGGTTAAATACCTCACCATGACGCATAACATGAACGGTTGAAGCCATAAGAGAAGCATAAAGGAGGTGAAAGGTCCGAGATTTCCACCAGCAATCGCTAGGCTTACGGCCATGGCTCTCCAACCCAAGCGAGCGGCCTTTTTTGATATCGACAATACTTTGATTAGAGGGTCTTCACTCTACTTTCTCAGTAAAGGCATGTATCAAAGGGGCTTCTTCAACAAGCGCGATATCGTCGCTTTTGTTCTCGCAAATTTGCGCTACCAACTTGTAGGCGAGCGCAATCAGGAAGAAGTCGATCGAATCCAATCTGCAGCCCTTCGAGTCGTTAAAGGTCACGATGTCCGCGAGCTGCTGGAGATGGGTAATGATGTTTATGATCGCTACGTCTCCCCTGCACTTTGGCAAGGAACTCTTGAAATCGCACAAGAGCACCTAGCGCGCGAGGAAGAGGTATGGCTTGTAAGCGCTACCCCGGTTGAAATTGCTAATCTCATTGCCAAGAGATTGGGATTCACTGGAGCTTTGGGTACTTGTGCTGAGGAAATAAATGGCGAGTACACCGGCAAGATAAACGGCAAATTACTGCATGGCAGTGAAAAGGCACGCGCAATCAATGCGTTGGCTATTGAGAAGAACATTGACTTGAGCACTTCCTATGGTTACTCCGACAGTCATAATGACATCCCTCTCCTTGAAGTAGTTGGGAAACCATGCGTGATTAACCCGGATGCGCTACTTCGCATTCGTGCTGCAAAAGATTCCTGGCCCATTTATGACTTTCGTCGAGGGCGCTGGTTTAAAACAATCATTGCTCCGGTTATAAATCGCGCAGCGGCAATTGCAGGCGGTCTTCACCCAGCTTTTAGGCGTCGAAAGGCTTAGTAGGGAAAGGGTATTGTTGGCAGGTTATGTCGAGCCCATCCTTTGCAGAAGAACTTCGCGGTCGCGATGATAAATCGCTTGCCGAACTCTTTTCGGCACGCCCTGATCTACTCTCACCTGTGCCATCGGATGTTACTGCTCTTGCAGCACGAGCAAATTCAACCCCGAGCTTACTTCGCGCTCGCGATGTACTAACTCAATGGCAATTCGACGTTCTTACCGCGATGGTTATTTTGAACGAGCCATTTAGCGAAATTGAAGTCCTTCAATTGGTTGGCAAAGAAGCAATTAAAACAATTGAATTATTATGGCAACGAGGATTTGCATATAAAGATGGCGAAAAATATCGAATCCCGTCAAATGTGCGCGCTGTACTTGGTGACTTTCCCGCAGGGCTTGGACCAGTTTCACTTGAAAAGATTTCATTTAAGGAATTAAAGGATGCGCCTGAAGGTGCCTTGCAAATCTTGGAACGAATGGCATGGGGACCTCCACGTGGTCAAGTTGCAGATATTAAGAAAGCAAATGCAAATTTAAAGTGGCTGATATCAAATAAATATCTTCAAGCCATCGATTCGCAAAATCTGATTCTGCCGCGCGAAGTAGGACTTCATCTTCGTGGGGGCAAAATCTTCAAGGAACTTAAACCAACTCAACCAAAATTAGCTGGTATAAAACGCAAGCAGACCAATATTGATCAAGCTGCAATTGCAAACATCTCCACGATGATTCGTTGGGTCGAAGAACTTGCACATAATTGGTCAGATGAACCTCCAACCGCGCTTCGCTCTGGCGGATTGGGAGTTAGAGATCTAAAAGCAACTGCTGAACATCTTGGAGTGAGTGAAGAGTGCGCAGGTTTTGTCGCCGAGATTCTTTACCTCGCGGGGTTAATTGTCATAGATACAGACGACCAAATTCTCCCAACTGTTGCCTTTGATGCTTGGCTAAGCAGAGAACCAGAAGAGCGCTGGCATAACCTCGTAATCTTGTGGCTGCAAACCTCCAGAGTTGCAGGACTTATTGGAAAAGGCGACGGTAAAAATGTTGCTGCGCTCGGTCCAGAGTTAGATCGATCAACAATTGCTGCGCTCAAAAAGATGACCCTCAATGTTTTAGCTGAAAATCCGGAAATTGATCCAGATGTTGAATCGCTTTCCGAATTATTAAAATGGACTTCACCTACTCGTGCGAATTCCGAATACATGCAATGGATTTTGCGTGAAGCTGAATGGCTCGGAATTACAGGGCAAGGTTCGCTATCAACTTTCGGAAGCGCTCTTCTTGAAGGTAGAGACTTAGGCGTCAAACTGGCACTTCCTTCGCCGGTTGACCACATACTTATTCAGAGTGACAACAGTGCAATTGCACCTGGCCCACTTACTGTCGACTTAGCAAATGCAATTGGAACAATTGCTGATATTGAAAGCCGTGGCGGGGCTACTGTCTATAGATTTAGTGAAGGTTCTATCCGAAGAGGACTTGACCACGGACAAACTGGCGAGCAGATTAAGGATTTCTTGAAGAAGGTTTCGCGAACTCCTGTACCGCAACCGCTCGAATATTTAATAAATGATGTCTCAAAGCGACACGGTCGACTCCGGGTTGGTGTTGGAAGTTCATACATTCGTTGCGAGGATGAAGGACTAATCCAACAAATTATTCACGACAAGAAACTAGAAGATATCCACATTCGCAAACTTGCTCCGCAGGTACTCATTTCTGAGACAGATTTGCATGATCTAATTAATGCTCTTCGCGATGCTGGATATTTACCTGCAATCGAAAATGAAACTGGAATCCTAATTTCGGCGCCTGCAATTAGGCGTTCCAAGTCTCGTCCAAAGCCTCCACGCATTATTGGCGATCCATCGGTGCCATCGCCCGCGCTTATTTCTTCCGCTGTAAAGGCGCTTCGAGCGGGCGATAAAGCAACATCCAATAAACCGAAAGTTGTACCTCGAACCACTGCGAATGAAACTCTAGATATTTTGAATCAATATATTGAAGAGCAGGCAAGTGTGACCATCGGGTATGCAGATAACAACGGTGGAGTATCCCAAAAGCTCATCGACCCTATTTCAATCTCGTTGGGCACGCTAGTTGCGAGGGACCATGGCACGGGCGAAGTGGCATATTTTAGAATTCCACGAATAACTGGCGTCGCGCCAGCAGAAAAATAGGGCAGACTTACACCATGACATTCCTTGCTGAGTTAAAAGAACTCGTTGAATGCCAATCACCCACAGAAGATCTTTCTGCCTGCGAAAATGTCATTAATTTGGCGAAAGAAATCGTTGACCGTAATCTCTCAATCCCGTCAAGAACATTTGTCGAGAACGGACGCCCAGCGCTCTGGTGGGGAAGTGAAAATCCAAAGATCGTATTGTTGACGCATCTAGACACTGTCTGGCCAGTAGATTCATACCTCCCATTGTGGAGAGTCGATGGCGACAAAATATTTGGCCCTGGAACATTTGATATGAAGGCAGGATTCCTGCAAGCTGTTTACGCGCTTAAAGAGATAAAAGGTGCCGAGAAGTCAGTTGCACTGATCGCCACCTCCGATGAAGAAGTCGGAAGTCAAACATCTCGCGCACTCATTGAGCGGGTCTCAAAAAGTGCTGCAGCTGTCTTGGTCTTTGAAGCTTCGCTGGACGGAAAAGTGAAAACTGGTCGCAAGGGAACTTCGATGTATCAGATCAAGGTTCATGGTCGAGCATCACATGCGGGGTTGGAACCGGAAAAGGGAATTAATGCTTCGGTTGAAATCGCACACATCATTTTAAAAATGACTGCGCTAGAAAATACAGAATTTGGAACAACGGTTGTCCCAACCACTCTTCATTCCGGTACTGTCACAAACACTGTCCCGGCACTTGCCGTGCTTGATATAGATTCACGCTCATTCACAATGGCCGAACTTCTGCGGATTGACGCTGCTATCAAAGATTTGCAACCTACGAACTCTGAAGCTCGTCTGGAAATAACAGGGGGAATAAATCGCCCACCTCTCGAGTTATCTTCTACACAAGCACTTTATGAAACTCTCGAGCATGTAGCACGCGAAATAGGTATGGCTCCAATCGGCTCTGCTTCTGTGGGGGGCGCTAGTGATGGCAACCTTGCAGCTGCAACAGGTGTTGAAGTCTTAGACGGTCTTGGCGCAGTTGGATCAGGAGCACATGCTCCGCACGAACATGTTCTTGCTTCCTCAATTCCGGCACGAATTCATTTAACCGAGAGCTTTATTAAGGAACTTATCCGTGAGTGATGGACCTCTGATTGTTCAGAGCGATAAGACACTTCTTCTTGATGTAGATCATCTTCTTTCAGATGAATGTCGTCGTGAGATTGCGCCTTTCGCTGAATTAGAAAAATCTCCAGAACATATCCATACATATCGACTCACATCACTTGGATTATGGAATGCAAGAGCTGCTGGCCACGATGCTGAAGCGGTTATCAATACTTTGCTCAAGTACTCTCGATTCGCCGTCCCACATGCCCTTTTAGTTGATGTTGCAGAAACGATGTCTCGTTACGGCAGATTGAGGCTAGAAGCCCATCCCGTCCATGGTCTGGTTCTTGTTTCCAACGATCCCGCCGTATTAAAGGAAGTCACACGTGGCAAGAAAATTGCTCCCATGTTGGGGCTTCCATTAGATGATGAAACAATCATTGTTCACCCAGGACAACGTGGCTTTTTGAAGCAAGCGCTCTTAAAGCTCGGGTGGCCTGCAGAAGATTTCGCTGGTTACGTTGACGGCGAAGCGCATGAGATTTCTTTAAATCAAGATGGCTGGAAAATACGCCGATATCAAGAACTCGCTGCTGAAGGATTTTGGCATGGTGGATCCGGAGTCGTAGTACTTCCTTGTGGCGCAGGTAAGACGATTGTTGGCGCAGCGGCAATGGCACATGCAAAAGCAACAACACTAATTCTGGTAACAAATACTGTTGCTGCACGACAATGGCGAGATGAACTGCTCAAGCGAACATCGCTGCACGAAGATGAAATCGGCGAATACTCTGGAGCCAAGAAGGAAATTCGTCCTGTCACCATTGCTACATATCAGGTGATGACGACGAAGAAACAAGGAATTTACGCTCACCTTGATCTCTTTGACGCAATCGACTGGGGATTAATTATTTATGACGAGGTGCACTTACTTCCTGCTCCTATCTTCCGCTTTACTGCTGATATTCAATCGCGTCGCCGCCTTGGATTGACTGCAACACTCGTTAGAGAAGATGGAATGGAAGGCGAAGTCTTTTCGCTCATCGGTCCGAAGAGATACGACGTACCATGGAAAGAAATTGAGTCTCAAGGTTACATAGCTCCTGCGGACTGCGTTGAGGTAAGAATCAATCTGACTGAATCAGAACGTATGAGTTACGCAACAGCTGAGCAAGAAGACCGATATAGATTCTGTTCAACTACGAAGACAAAGCATGACGTCGCAGTTGCCCTTGCAAGAAAGCACGTTGATGAACATGTGTTGGTGATAGGACAGTATCTAGACCAACTCGATGCTCTCGGAGAAAGTTTGAACGCTCCAGTAATCAAAGGTGAAACTCCAGTAAAAGAGCGTGAGCGTTTATTTGATTTGTATCGCAAAGGTGAGATTAAGTGCCTCGTTGTATCAAAAGTTGCAAACTTTTCGATTGATTTACCTGATGCGACGATTGCAATTCAGGTTTCCGGAACTTTTGGATCTAGACAAGAAGAAGCACAGCGCCTTGGAAGAATTCTTCGCCCTAAGGCCGATGGCCGAGGAGCGCGATTCTATTCTTTAGTCGCCCGCGATACGGTGGACCAAGACTTTGCTCAGAATCGTCAACGCTTCCTAGCCGAGCAGGGTTATGCGTACAGAATCATCGACGCTGAAGAAGTGCTTTCCTAAATCTGTCTGGCGAGACCTTCCAGAAATCATGTGGCGAGCCATCTATGTAGGTAACCGGCACTTGTTCACCAAACTTCTTCTCAAGTTCGGGATCCCCATCGATAAGATGAATTTCTAGTTCGAAGGCAGACTCCTCTGCCAACTCATTCTGCAGCTTTTCTAAGGTTTCTAGGGCAATATCGCATAGGTGGCACCCGGAACGAGAATAGAGGACAACCTTGGTCATGCTGAAAGCCTATAAGATTTTAACCATGCGCTTCTCGGCAAAAACGGTGACACCACTCGCGATTGTTGGGGTTCTCGTCGCTTCGATTCTCACATCAATTGCTCCCGCCCAAGCCCTCTCTTTCGATTCAATTCCAGCAGGCTGGGTTTACACATACGCAACTCCTAATCACGGTGGTACAGCGGCTCTTACCAAGAAACCGGTGCTCAGTGAAAAACATGCGAACGCAAAGAGCACATTTATAGTCAACTACACAGGTGTCCCAGAAATAGAAATGCCGGCGATTCAAGCGGCGTTAGATGCGTGGTCCGGAGATTATTCATCTGCTGTACCAATTCATGTTGAAGCGACTTTCACCCGGCAGGGATTCGGTGGAATCCTCGCATCGGCGACTCCTGCAAAATATTTCCATGCATTCAAAGGAGCTCCAGATCCTGATCTTTGGTATCCATCAGCAATGGCAAATGCGCTTGCAGGTAAAGACTTAGATCCAGCAAACCCAGAAATAATTATCCATATTAATTCCACAATGGCATCTCAGTTTTATATAGGGACTGATGGCGCGTGTCCGCCGAACCAATACGATTTAGAATCAATTTTGCTACATGAAGTAGGACATGGTCTTGGTTTTCTTTCAAATGATTCCTACGACACAACATATGGTCGAGGCGCGATTGATCAACCAACGCCATTTGATGCATATGCACAACTTCCTGACGGCCGCAGACTTATGGATTTATCTTCGCCATCTACAGAGCTTGGCACCGCTCTCACGAGCACACTTGTTTGGTCTGGTAAGAACGGCGTTGCCGCTAACAATGGCGTTAAACCAAAGCTCTACACACCAAACCCGTACCAGCAAGGCTCATCGGTCAGCCATTTAGATGAGGCAACATTCTCATCAAGCGCGGCTGATTCTGTGATGACTCCAAACCTCAGTGCTGGAGAGGTATTTCACGCCCCTGGTCCCCTCGCACTTGCGATGATGGCAGATATGTTCTTAAAGCCACCGGCCGGAGTTCCGACGGGCATACCTACCGTTGTGCGAAATGTTAAGGCGCTTATTGGAGATAGGGGAGCAATAATTGCCTTTGATCCCCCAACAAATTATCGAGCTTCACAAGTAACTTCATACTCGGTGAAGGTAAATCAAACAGGCGCAATTGTTAAATCGACAACAAGTCCCATCGCAATTACTGGATTGAAAAATGGAAGCAATTATTCCTTTACTGTGACAGCGTCAAATACATTAGGGACTTCAGATCCTGCGACTACTAACGCGATTATGCCGCAAGCAGCATGGTCGTCGTCTGTCATAGACACTGCTGATGCACATCATTTACAGTCCGGAACCCTCCTTGGAAAGCAATATATCGCCTATAGCGACTCCAAAACTGGTGATTTAAAATTTGCGACACTGAATGGAAAAACTTGGAGCAAATTAACTATTGATGGAAATCTTTCAACTGGTGGTAAAACAAAAGATGATGTCTCTGGATATCTTTCCTCATGTATTCAAAAAAATGGAAAGAGCGAAATCCTTCATCTCTTTTACGGAGATTTAACAGAGAAGGATCTTCGCCATGCATCTTTCAACGGCAAAACTTGGAGCTATGAAACTGTTGATGGAAACGGCGCCGCAGTAAATGATTACAAAGATCCGATCCGCGTACGGACTTCAAGTGATGTCAGCGTTTCGAGTGCTTGCGCATACACTCCAGCCGGATTACAAGTCTTTTATCGTGATGAATCTCAAGGAATCCTTTTAGGGGCTTCGCTCATCAGCAATAAATGGAATTATGAGTTAGTAGATGGAGATAAGGACACTTCTGGTCGCTCAACAGGCGATGTGGGATTCCATGTTTCTGCCCTTGCCCTTGGAAACACCGTTTATCTAACTTACGACTCTGTCGCTTCAATGAATCAAGATAGAGCTGCAACCCTTGGTGAATTAAGGCAGGCAGTCCGCTCAACGATCTATCCAGAAGATTGGAAATATTCGAGTATCCAGCCAAGTGCAAACGGAGTTGCCGTAGCCGGATTCGCAGTTTCTTCAGCTGTTGCAGCAAATAAAGTTGTAAATGCCTGGCTAGCAGCTAGCGCTGTGGCAATACCGGATGCTGATCAAGTTCAATGGAATACATCCACAGGAGAAATAAAGAGCGTGACTCCTGACGCTTTTGGTACGCCATCGTTGCCACTCACAACAAATGGAAATTCTATTCTTTTTGGATGCAACCTTCGTCTTTGCGCCATTAATACTTCGGATCAGACTATTTCCTTAGTATCAGGGGGCGATTTTTCTTCAACTTCACAAGTTGCATGGATAACGATTTTAGGAAAGAGATATGCACTTGCTGGAGTTGCTGGAAAGTTATCTCTCTTTAAGAGCAACTAGTTATTTAACTATTGCCAGTGAGTAGCCCGTCGGATACGAGAGAAGGGCGACAACTCCCAAACTCTTCTCCCATGAAAGAGTGACTATTTCTGCGGTAGTTTGGTAGGCAGCCATAATCGCTTTTGTTTTAGCATCGTAGCGAATTAGGACTTGAGAATTATTTTTTGGCTTCCAACTTGGTAACCCTTTTATTGGGAGGGTTGTCATAAATGCTTTCCATGTGGACAAGGTGGTCTTTACTTCAATGGCGCTAATAGGCGCGGCGCTTTTCACACTTACAACTCGTGGGGCAGCAAAAACACCCGTCGAACCTAGAGAGATGCTAAATCTGGAAGAATTTTGCGCTGCAATCTGACCGCCGACGGAAACTATGCCACCTTTGACAGAGATTGAATCAGGAAAAATTACGGCAGGCATTGCCTGGGTATAGCTAGATACGAGTAAACCCTTTGAATTCACTTTCCAAATATCAAGTTGTGTCAGGCTAGATATCGCTGTCGATGTATCTTGAACAACTCCTGATGGGTTCAACGTTCCTACAGGAAATGGTGCAGGGGTGCTCGATGGAGGAGTTGCTGCGCTAGCGCCCACCACCCAGACAGTTCCTGAATTTTCTCTAAAGAGAGTTGTCGCAATCGCATCACTCGAGTCGCTTCCACCAAGACTAAAATTCCATAATTGAGTTAAACCTGTTCGATCGTATGCTGAAATAAATCCAAGTTTTGCAGATGTTCCCACAACCAATATTGAATTTGGAGTTGCGAGAATAGAACTGACTTGATCGGAGGGATCACCGGAAAGTTGAATTTGCGAAGTGACTTTCAACGCAAGCATCTTTACTGGAGTAAGAGCGAAAGATGAGGAGGCCGTAAAGATAGAGAATAAAACTAATATTGCTATCGAATTTGTGCGCTTCACGCTAATTCCTGAGAGCGCTTAGCTGATGCTTCCATAGCCGCTTGGACCATTTGGGTTAATCCCATTTTTTCAAATGTCGCCAAAGCAGCGAAAGTAGTTCCGTTTGGACTTGTTACGTTTTCGCGCAACTCTTTTGCTGATTTACCCGAACTCTCCAACATTCCAGCAGCGCCTGCAATTGTTTGTGTGACGAGTTCTGTCGCAACTTCTTCAGAAAGCCCGAGCTTCTTAGCACCTTCTACCATTGCCTCGACGAATGCAAAGAAGTAGGCAGGGCCCGATCCACTTGTTCCTGTAATTGCTGCCTGGAGTTCCTCTGGAACTTCAACAGCGATTCCACTTGCGCTTAGAAATTTCTTAACAAAACTTAATTGCTCTTCGGTTACGCCCACGCCGCTTGATATGCCAGCAGCGCCTTTGCCGATAAAAGTGGGAGTATTTGGCATTACCCGAATGACTGCCACCCTTTGTCCGACTATTGATTGGATTCCTTCGATTGTCTTTCCTGCAGCAACTGAAACCACGACAGCTCCAGGTTTCAAATCACTCTTAATCTCTTCACACATCGAAGCAATATCTTTAGGTTTAACACACAAAATTACGACATCTGCTCCTGCCACTTCAGACAAGGGTTTTCTAGCCACACCATATCGTTGAGAAATATAGCTTGCTCTCTCATCCGACCTCTGTGCAAAGCTCATATCACCAGTCGGTGTTCCGGCCAAAATTAATCCAGCGAGAAGGGCTTCGCCCATATTTCCAGCACCGATAATTCCCACTGTTGTCATAGGGGAACTCTACCGAATGTGCTTTATTTTCGATTTAGCCCTACCCTTTAACTCTATGTCTGAGGTTAATCCACACTTTGCGCGCGATTGGGTTGAATTTTCCAACCCCGAACAACCAGAAGATATTTTCCGCTGCGATCTGACCTGGCTGACTTCATATTGGAATTGCATCTATGGAAATGGTTGCTGCGGAATTGATGCCGACAAGCCAGATGCGGGCTGTTGTTCTGACGGGGCGTACTACTCCGACAGCGAAGATGAGGCACGCACTCTTAAAGTTGCCCAGCGCCTAACACCTGAGATGTGGCAATTTTTTGACGAAGCTCGTCCGAAGAAAAAGGGTGGAGCGCTTCAAGTTTCAGAAGTAGGTCTAGATAAAGATCGGAAGACTCGAATGGTTGAGGCTTCATGTATTTTTCTAAATCGAAAAGGTTACGAGTCTCCGGGATTCACAGGCCAATTTGGCTGCGTACTGCATCATCTTGCACAAAAAGAAGGCGTTCATTTCGTGGAAACGAAACCTGACGTTTGTTGGCAACTTCCGATACGTAGAAGTTTTGAAACTCGCGAATTCGGTGAACGCGAAATCCACGTCACTGTTATAGGAGAGTACGAACGACTTGCGTGGGGCGATGGAGGAGCAGATTTCAGTTGGTACTGCACCGGAAATACAGAAGCACATAATGGTGCGGAGCCAGTTTATGTTTCAAATAAGGCAGAGCTTGTTGCAATGATGGGCGAAGAGGGCTACG
>SESG01019082.1_pt1 | contig 22821 bp, 16 predicted proteins | sample 3171421 | NCBI WGS metagenome assembly SESG01 (sample SAMN10866946, study PRJNA518727) | freshwater metagenome | biome: subpolar coniferous forest; feature: holomictic lake; material: water; isolation source: holomictic Lake 227, 6 m and 8 m depth | place: Canada: near Kenora, Ontario | collected...
GCCTTTGTTTTAAAAGAATGTTTTTGTTGATCTGTAGTCATTAAAACAAAGCAAGTTTCTTCATTTGCTTTAACAAAGTGCTCATAAAGTTTTTCATAGGCACCCAAGGCCCTACTGACGACCAAAAGCTTAGTTCCTGGTATATCTATTTTTTCATACTTAGAACTAATGGTATTTGTATTTTTTAGACTAAGCCTTCTAATGCAATGATCTATAAAGTCTGTTTTCTTTCTTATTGGTTCAACCATAGTAATTTTGTTTTCAAGACAGACACCCAAAATTAGACCAGGGAAACCACCCCCACTACCTATATCCATGACATCGTATCCTTGATAATTTTCTTTGATATATGAAACAAGACATAAACTGTCCAAAACGTGTTTAACCCAAAATCCTTCCTTGTCTCTTATTGAGCTTATATTTATAGCGCTATTCCACTTCATATATTCTTGTTCGATAAAAGAAGCCCTTTCAATAAAGACCTTTTTATCCATCTCTGGTAAAAACTTATCTAAAAATTGTTCCACGTGGAACATTATATTAAACCTCTCTTCTTATATATTAGTAAGGTATCTATAGCTGCTGGCGTAACGCCAGATATTCTGGATGCCTGCCCAAGCGTTTGTGGTTTTACTTTATTAAGCTTTTCCCTAACTTCCACAGATAGGTTTTTTAAATCATCATATGAGGTCTCTAATGATAGTTTTATTGATTCCAGATCATCCGTATTTCTTTCTTTATTCTGTACCATCTTTATATAACCTTCATACTTTACCTCTATCTCTATTTCATCTCCATACTCTTTTGGTATATCAATACTGATAAAAGCCATTAGGGTTTTAAAGTTAAGCTCTGGCCTTTTTAAAAGGTCTTTTGCTGATATAGGATTAGAGAGTTCGGTGCTTCCAAGATTTCTTAATAGTGTATTTCTTTCTGGGCTTGGCTTTATTTTAGTCTTTGCCAAGAGCTCAATTACCATATGGATGCTTTCCCATTTATCTTTTATTTTGTTATATTTAGACTCATCAATCAATTTGTTTTCATTAGCAAATCCATATAATCTATAGTCTGCATTATCTTCTCTAAGGTATAATCTATTTTCTGATCTTGAAGTAAACATCCTATAAGGCTCATCCACCCCTTTAGTTACTATGTCATCAATCAGAACACCTATATAAGAATCTTGTCTCGGAAATATTATCTTGGGAAGTCCCGCGATCTTTCTTGCAGCATTTATTCCTGCAACAAAACCTTGAACACCCGCTTCTTCATAACCAGATGTTCCGTTTACTTGACCTGCAAAAAAAAGTCCTTTAATTTTTTTAGACTCTAGACTTAGATCAAGATCCTGGGGATTAACACAGTCATATTCAACAGCATAAGCTGGCCTGATTATTCTAACATTTTCTAAACCTTTAATAGTCTTATAAAAGAGCTCTTGGATATCTATGGGTAGTCCAGTAGAGACTCCATTGGCATAATATTCAACACTATCAACGCCTTCTGGCTCTAAAAATACTTGATGGGAGAGTTTATCAGGAAAGCGAACAACCTTGTCTTCTAATGAAGGACAATATCTTGGTCCTTTTGACTCAATTTTACCACTGTATACTGGTGACAACCCTATGTTCTCAGATATTACTTTATGTGTTTGTTCATTGGTTCTTGTCAGATAACAACTCTCTTTCTTTATTTGATTATCTACGTGTTCTACAGAAAAGCCCTTAACCTGTTCATCGTGTCCTTGCTTTAGTAATGTACTAAAATCTATTGACCTAGCATCCAGTCTTGCAGGGGTGCCTGTTTTGAATCTAAAGATATTATGTTCTGTCTCTTTAGCAAGAAACTCACTAAGCTCTTCACTCGCTTTTTCTCCAGATCTTCCACCAGCTACAGTAGCTGAGCCATAGTGTAATCTGCCTTTAAGAAAAGTTCCTGGGCAAATTATGACCATATTTGCAAAAAAACTAACACCCTCACAAGTATTAACTCCTTTGATTTCATTAGATTTTATTATTAAACTAGAAACTTCTGCCTGAAAAAAATGAATGTTGTTATATTTGGACATTTCCTTTTTCATCTCAATTGAATAAAGGACTTTATCCGCTTGAACCCTTGTTGACTGGACCGCTCGGCCTTTTTTACTATTTAGTTTTCTAAATTGGATTCCCGTAGAATCTATTACTTTAGGCATTAAGCCGCCAAAGATAGCTAGTTCTTTAACGAGGTGTCCTTTGGCAAGCCCACCTATAGCCGGATTACAAGACATCCATGCAAGTCTATCCATGTTTATTGTTATTAATAGAACTTTTGCCCCAAGTGTTTGTGCGGCAACAGCAGCCTCACAACCAGCGTGACCAGCCCCAACAACTATAATGTCATATATTTCCATATTACTTACCTATACAAAACCTTGAAAACAACTCGTCCAGTGTATCATCTGATTGGCTTTCTTTACCAATAAGAAGATTGATCGTTTTTATGGCATTTCTTATCATAAAGGAAACTATATCAATCTCCGTTTCTTTTTTTATTGAATCAATACTTCCGTCTAAAAAAGTCTTTAATTCTAAAAGAATCGTTTTTTGTCTTTTTGTAAGTAAAAAACACTCTGCTCTGTTATCTTTTACACAGAAAAGCTCTTTTAAACGAGCTTCTATTTGCCCCTTAAAAGCCATTATTGTCGATTGATCCATGGCTGAGGTATATATGAGCTCTTTTTGTTGGTTTTTGGGCTGTTTTTTATCGATTTTGTTTCTTATTTTTAGTGAATTTTTATATTTGAACTCATAATCATCCCTATCCGTCACTTCAATAAGCAATAAAGCAGATTCGATCAGGTCATTTATTTTATCTATACCCATTTTTTCTATTTCACAGTTTGTCTCTTTTCTAAAACCCGCCGTATCAATAAGAGTTACTTCAAGTCCTCCCATAAAAAGGTCTGCTTCTATATAATCCCTGGTTGTACCTGGATATTCATGAACAATCGAACGATCTTGTTCTATTAATTTATTAAACAATGAAGATTTACCGACGTTGGCCTCTCCAACGATTAGAACATTTATGTCCTTGGATAAAGTCTCTATCCTCGAGAATGATTCAATAATACCGTCTATTCTAGTGTTAATTTCCTCAAGTCTTCTGAGTGCGTTCTTTTTATCTAGCACACCTGCTGCTTCTTCCTCAAAATCTATTTCCAGTTCAGTAAAGACACTGATGTCTAAAAGCTGATCCCTAATCTCGTTCAGCACTTTTGAAAAATTACCCTTAAGTGTTTGGTTCCTGTATTTAATAGCAATCTCGCTGGAAGAATTAATTATATCAGTAACAGCCTCTGCTTGTATGAGGTCCATTTTGTTATTAAGATATGCTCTCTTGGTAAATTCTCCTGGGGTTGCTATTCTTGTCTTGAATTTTTTGTTCAGTAGAACAGTATCTATAATACTATTAACGATCGCTGGATTTCCATGACAAAAAATCTCACACACTTCTTCACCTGTATAGGAATTTGGTGCTTTATAATAAAGAACAACTACGTCATCTAGCTCGCTTCTAAAATAATAAGCAAATCTTGTTTTAGTTATCTTTTCTCTGAATAGTTCTTCAATTATTTCTTTGGCATTAGGACCGCTGACCCTTAAAGCAGAGATCGCAGCTCTCCCCGGCGGGGTCATTTCAGCGATTATATTGTCAGAAAAAGTTAAAATCATTCTTCCGAATTTGGTACATTGCCATTAGGTTTGGCTAATTTGGATATTTTTACTTTTTTATACAAACCATCACCCAAGGATTCGCTTGTAAGATCACCTTCTGCTTTTACCAGAATATGTACTAGGCGTCTTTCGCTTGGATTAAGTGGTTTAAGTATATAAGGCCTGTTGGTCTTTCTGACGGTTGTGCATATCTTTGTAGCATAACTTTTAATATAGTCTTCTCGTTCTTTCTTAAAATCGTCTGCATCTACGACTATGTTTATGCCGCCTTTTTCTGTGTTCTTGTTAACAGATTTAACAAGTATGTGCTGTATAGAATCCAGTAATTTTCCTTTGTCCTCTGTAAACATTGCAGTATCTTCACCAGACAAGATATATCTTATAGCGTCGTCCTGCATTGTCTCACTTGTAGAGACAGCAAAATTACCTTCTTTAAGTATTCTGTCCAATAACTCTTTGGATTTTTGTTTCATACTTATATATTCTTCAGAGATTTCTTTTATCTTAGCTTTTATTCTAATATCTCTTTTACCAGTTATCATCGTCATGAACTTAGGTGGGAGTAGTTCATATTCTATGTGATTAGAATTAAAATAATCCCTGGCTTTTTCTTTTGCTTCTTCTAATGTGCTGCCAACAAACTCTTTGAAATCTTCCATATATATCTAAAACCTCCAGATTTATTTGACCGTTTTTTTGTTCATCATATGCTGCTGAGCTATTCCAAGAACTGTACTAAAAAGGATATACAGGGTTAAACCACTTGGAAGGCTAATCATAAAAACAGTGAATATGATCGGCATAAAGAATAACATCATTTTTGCCTGTGTTGGATCCATTGTAGGGTTTGGGGTGATTTTTTGCTGTACGAACATCATAATCCCCATAAGCACAGGAAAGATATAGTAAGGATCCTTCATAGAAAGATCTGTTATCCAAAACATAAAAGGAGACCTGTATAATTCTACGGCGTTAGCCAAAACTTTATATAGAGCAATAAACACTGGTAACTGTATCAACATAGGCAAACAACCGCTCATTGGGTTAACCTTATGTGTCTTCATAAACTGCATCATTTCTTGGTTAAGTTTTGCCTTGTCATCTTTATACTTTTCCTGAATACCTTTTAGATGAGGCTGAAGCTCCTGCATCTTCTTCATGGACTTCATGCTCTTGTGCTGTAATGGATACATTATAAGTCTTACAAGCAATGTAAGAAGAAGGATCGCAACGCCGTAGTTAGGTATAATCTTATAAAAGAATTTCATAACTTCTAACATCGGAACTGATATAACAGCTAACCAACCATAGTCTATGGATTCAGAAAGAGTAGGTTCTGCTTTTCTTAAAAAGCTAACATCTTTTGGTCCAGCATAAATAGAATAATCATAATTACCTTTATCTGAAACTAAGCTAAATTCCGTCGAATAAATTGAATTTTCATTCTTTTTATCAGCAATAACATCTGTAAAACTAGCGTCTTTTGATGGAATAACTGAGAACAAAAAGTATCTATCACTAAGACCAACCCAATTAACGTTGTTCTGAAAAGAGATAGTTTTAACTTCGTCTTTGGCTTTTACAGGTATCTTTTCCATCTTTTCCTGTGAATATACAAAAAAGGACCTGCTCCTAGTCTCTGGGTCACTAGAATAACTATACTGATTTTGGTCTTTTGTTGCTGTAGAAAGAATAACAAACTTAAGCTTATCGCTGTTTGCCATTTTAATATTGGCTTTAATTACGTATGGATCATTATTACTAAGAGAATAATTAATTATAATACCGTCTGAGTTGCCATTATAGGCCAAAAAGATTGTATCATCTGTTTTAGATTTAACATTAAAAGGTGCATGCTCTAATCCAACTATTTGTAGAGCTCCCAGAGCCTTTATTTCATCATTAAAAAAGCTAAGATCAGCCTTTTTATCGTTTTTATATTTTTTAAAGAAGACTTGTTTTATCTTTCCACCAATTGAGCTGATCTCTATCTTAATGTGATCGTTCTCTATAGTAGAAACAAGTTCCTTAATCTGTGTCTGATTGTTTGTTATCTTAAGGTCTTTACTGGCTGTAGAAGTTTTTGTAGCTGTATTGTTTGTGCTACTTGATCCAGTTTCAGTACTTGTTTGTGTTAATGAATCTTGTGTTTTGTTTTGTGGTACTTTTTTATTAAAAATAAATGGCCATGCTATTAATATCAACATGCTAAGTGCCACAGCCAGGAACATTCTTTTTTCCATCGTTAACCTCTTTATTTATTTTACAGGATCGTATCCACCATCACTAAAAGGATGGCACCTTAATATTCTCCAAACTATCCTATGTATTCCCATAAAGGAACCGTACTTATTTAGCACATCCAAGGCATACTGAGAACAAGACGGATAAAACCTACACCTTGGACTTACAAACCTTGAATAAAGGTTTCTGTATAGTAAAATACAGCCAATTAGTAGTAAGGAAATTACTCTATCTAATTTTCTGAATAATTGTTTCAACAAGATATTCTAGTTCCCCTCGTAACTCTTCAACATTTGAACCTATCTTAATTCCTTTTTTGGAAATAAGACAAATTGAAAGATCTTTATCCTGTTTACCAACAAGAGAACCCAAAGAACCCCTAACAAGCGATCTAAAGACCCTTTTTATTCTGTTTCTTCTAACGGTGTTAGCGCTTTTAGCACTCAAGCCAAAAAATATACCAAAGCTATATTCTGTGTATCCATAAGCCAAAACAAAATGCTTTGAATAAATCCTGTTTGAGAGCTTAGATTCTCTATTGTTCTTTTCTTTCTTTTTATTTTCCACTTACTTTAATAGAAAGACGTTTTCTTCCCTTAGCACGTCTTCTTTTAATAACTTCCTGCCCACCAGGTGTTTCCATTCTTGTAAGAAATCCGTGTGTTTTTTTCTTCTTAAGTTTGTGTGGCTGATACGTTCTTTTCATATATTAGACTCCTATTCTATTTACGCTGAGTGCATACCTATACTATCTAACTATCTAATATGTCAACTGTAAAATATCTTTTTGAGGCTTGCTAAGTAGCTTCTTTTTTGTTAAAAAACTTCCTCTATAACTTAATAAGGGGATTATAATGACATTAGAAGGCATCCACTTCTGGCCAGAAGTCCTTACTGCTCTGAGTTTAAAATTGAATAATCCTCTCTTTAGACAATGGATAAATCTTACTACTGCCAAGTATAATGGTGCTCAAAACTGTGTCATAGTTTTAGTTCCTAATTCTTTTATAAGAGACCACATGATGGGCAACATGTCTGATTTAAAAAAGATAATAGATGACATTATGTGCAAGAATACAGATATAGAAATAGTCGTTGATAAGAACAGCACAACAACTACTTCTAGTGATTTTTTAGATGCTGAAATAGAGCTAGAAAAGAGACCTTTAATTAAGAAAAATAAAAGTAACTTTATACCGCGTTTTACTTTCGAGAATTTCATCGTTGGTAGTAATAATCAATTCGCGCACGCAGCCTGTTTGTCTGTGGCTGCTAGACCATCAAAATCTTACAATCCTTTGTTTATTTTTGGCTCTTCCGGTCTAGGCAAAACACATTTACTACAGGCTATCGGAAACTACGTCTCCGAGTATCTTGAAAACACAAAAGTACTATATATAACGGGTGAAAGATTCCTTAATGAATATATAAAAGCTATAAGAACAAAAACAACTGATGTTTTTAGAAAAAAATTCAGAGAGGATTTTGATGTACTATTAATAGACGACATTCAGTTTATAGCTGGCAAGGGACAATCCCAGGAAGAACTTTTTCACGCAATATCAAGTGCACATGAGAATAATAAACAGATAGTAATAGCATCTGATAAGTTTCCTGATGAAATAGAAGGCTTAGATGCAAGGTTAAAAACAAGATTTGCTTCTGGTTTAGTGTGTGATGTTAAAGTACCAGAAATAGAAACTCGTCTGGCTATAATAAACAATAAAGCTACTGAACTCAACATTACTATCTCTCCAGAATCAGCAACAAAAATAGCAGAATTGTTTTCAAGCAGTGTGAGAGAATTAGAAGGAGCTATAACAAGTATTGGAGCTTATTCTTCTTTTGCAAACACATCAATAACACCTGATTTCATAGAAGAAATATACCATTCTAAACAATTATCTAATAAAGATAAAAAACAGGTAGATATTAATTATATTATAAAAAAAGTATGCCAGCATTATCATATAAGTGAATTAGATCTGTTAGGAAGTAATAGGAATAAAGATTTTGTTCTTCCAAGGCATATAGCTGTTTATATTGCTAAAAAAATATCAAACAAATCACTAAGTGATCTGGCTAAAATATTTAAAAGAAAGAATCATTCAACAATAATACATGCTTCTGAAAAAATAGAAGAATTACAGAAAAAAGACGTAAATCTTAAAACAGAAATAGATCATTTGATAACTGACATTAAAAAGATATAAACATTACTTGTTTTATAAATGGGTCAAAACTTAAAAAGGATAACTTATAGTAACCTTCTACTCCAACATTGAACAATTGAATGTTTTAAAAAAAACAAATGTTCTCATGTAGTTTTAAAGTTATCATCAATTAGACGAACTATAATAATGGTAGTATAATTTTATATATAAAGGAAAGTAGTATTAAAACTTAAAGCTTGTTGTTTATGCGATTGAAAAAAACAGATTAGTGTGGCATTAATTTTTAATCACATTTAAAAACTAGAGGGGGACCTAATGAAGTTTACTGTTAATAAAGATAACTTTGTAAAAGAACTCGGAAAGATCCAAGGTATAGGCGAGAAAAGACAGACAATGCTTATATTGTCTAACGTTCTAATCTCAGCTGAATCAGGAAAGTTTTCTTTATTATCTACCAATATGGAAGTTGGTATGTTAACTAATTCTGATGCTGATGTAATAGAGAAAGGTAAAATAACAGTATCTGCAAAAAATTTGTATGATATCTGCAAAGAAATGCCGTCTGGAATTATAGAGGTTGAAACAGAAGAAAATCTTCTAAAGATAAAAGGGGGAAAAGCTGAATTTAAGATCCCAACACTACCTGCTACTGATTTTCCAAAAGTTCCACTACCAAGTAAAACTCCAAAAGTAAGTATAGAAAGTTCTAAATTAAAAGAAATGATAGATAAGGTTACTTTTTGTGCATCTACCGACGAAACTAAATATCATTTGAATAGTGTTTTTATTGATAACTCATCAAATAAAAATTGTTTAAGGATGGTTTCTACAGATGGTCACAGGCTAGGTATGATAGATAGTCCTGTCTGTGATCTTGAAAGCCTAGGGGTTAACAAGGGTATTTTAATACCTAAAAAAGGTTCATCAGAATTACGTAAAATACTAGATACTGCTGAGAACATATCGGTAATGATCGAGTCGTCTTATATGTATATATTTGCAGGCAACACAATCCTGCTTATCAAAGAAATGGATTTGGAATATCCAGATTATTTAAGGGTTATACCTACTAATAATGATAAATCATTTAAAGTTAAAAGAACTGATCTTCTTTCTGCATTAAAACGTGTATCTATCGTTTCTACTATAAAATCAAGAACAGCGATGATATCACTTAATCAGGGGTCATTGTTGTTAAGTTCAAGGTCTCCTGATTACGGCGAAGCTACAGAAGAAATGGAAGTTGATTATTCTAAAGCACCGATGGAAATTAGGTTTAATTCAAAATATCTTATAGAGATACTTTCTGCTACTACAGAGGATATACTTTCTTTTGAAATGGGTGATCCACTAAGTCCTGTCGTTATTAAACCGAGTGATGGAAGTTCTGATTGTTTATATGTAGTAATGCCTATGAGGTTATAATTTTAAATAAGTGACTCGAATAGAATTTTTAAGGATCTATTGTTTTAGAAATATAGAGGAGGCTGTTATTAAAATACAGTCTCCTTTTGTCTGCTTTTATGGTCAAAATGCTCAGGGAAAGACAAACATACTGGAAGCCGTTTATCTAATGTCCAATATCCGTTCATTTAGAGCGGGTAGTGTACAAGAATGGGTTCAGGATGGTAAGCAGGAATCAAGTGTTATGGCAGAGGTTAGTGATGAACTAGGCTCATATAAGGCTGGTTTTAAGCTTAAAAACGGCAGAAGAGATTTCTTCATAAATGATAAACCTATAGACAGCGTTAAAGGGATAATAAAAAAGTTAAGAATAATATCTTATAATCCAAGTTCCTATGAGCTAATCCTTGGAGAAGACACAGAAAGAAGGAAGTTCTTTGATAGAGTTGTTTATTCCATTGATCCAGACCATCTTGATGACCTTGTTTATTATAACAAGGTTCTAAAGAATAGGAATATAGCGCTGAAACAAAAACATGATTATAGGCTGTGGGACGAGTTCATTGCAAAGACAGGTGAAAAGATCATAAATAGAAGAATAAGAGCTATAAGCTTAATGCAAGAGTATTTCAAAGATACTTTTCATTTGTTCTTTAACAATAGGAACAATGTGTTCTTAAATTACAAACCATCTGCAGGTGTTAGTACAAGTGATATCTTAAAAAAACTTCATGATTCATCAAAAATAGATGAAATAAAATGTGTAACTAATTATGGTCCTCACCGAGATAAAATAGAGATATTATTCAATAATAGTGATGCTAAAAAGTTTGTATCAACAGGCCAGGCAAAACTTATAGCTTTTCTTTTTAAAGTCGCTAAGACAAGATTTATCAAAGAATTCAGTAAAAAGAGTCCGATATTTTTATATGATGATGTTAGTGCTTTTTTAGATGAAGAGAGGCTTATGCAACTAATTGATATCATTAAAAAAGAAGACATACAAATCATGTCAACTTCTGTTGATAATAACTTGTTTAGAAAGCTATTTTCTGATAGTGTTCAGTTTATCACAGTGAGGGAAGGGAGAGTTGTAAATGACGGATAATGTTCAAGAGAATTATGGCGCGCAAAGTATTAAAATCTTAGATGGATTAGAAGCTGTAAGAAAAAGACCAGGAATGTATATAGGAGACACAGCACAACGTGGTCTCCATCATCTGGTTTTTGAGTTGGTAGACAATAGTGTTGATGAACACTTAGCTGGTTATTGCAAGAACATAAATGTCACCATACATGCTGATGACAGCGTAACAGTAGAGGACGACGGAAGAGGTATTCCTGTCCAAATGCATGAAGAATCAGGCATTTCTGCGGCAGAAGTTGTTTTAACAAAACTTCATGCAGGCGGAAAGTTTGATTCATCCAGTTATAAAGTGTCAGGCGGCTTGCACGGTGTAGGTTTAAGTTGTGTTAACGCATTGGCTGAAGTTTTAAAATTAGAAATAAAGAGAGAAGGACATTTATATTCTCAGACTTATAGAAAGGGATTTCCTGATGCCCCTCTTGCTGAAGTAGGTGTTAGCGATAAAACAGGTACAAAAGTTACCTTTAGACCTGACTCAACGATCTTTGAAGTATTAGAGTTTTCAGTCGATATTCTATCGAAAAGACTAAGAGAGATGGCTTTTCTTAACAAGGGATTAACAATAAATTTCCTGGATGAAAAAGAAGACAAGCTGGTTACTTATCACTATGAAGGCGGAATAGTAAGTTTCATCGACTATATAAATCAAAACAAAAAAGTAGCTCACGATAAAATTATTTATATAATATCACAGAAAGGTGAAGTTATTGTTGAAGTAGCTATGCAGTGGAATGACACATACCAGGAAAATATTTTTTCATTCTGTAATAATATAAATACAATAGAGGGTGGAACTCACTTATCAGGATTAAAAGCGGCCCTTACCAGAACAATAAACCTTTATGCCGCAAAGAGCAATATGCTTACTGGCCTAAAAGAAAGTTTACTTGGAGAGGATATTAGAGAAGGTTTGGCAGCAATAGTAAGCGTAAAAGTTCCTCAGCCTCAATTTGAAGGTCAGACAAAAACAAAACTAGGCAATTCAGATATAAAAGGAATAGTAGAGACAGTTGTTAATGAATATTTATTGCAGTTCTTTGAAGAGAATCCTAGTGCGGCAAAATTAATATGTTCTAAATCAGTAGACGGAGCTAGAGCAAGAATTGCAGCAAGAAAAGCAAAAGAATTAACAAGAAGAAAAGGTCCTTTGGATTTTTCTGGTCTTCCAGGAAAGATGGCTGACTGCCAATCATCTGTAGCAGAAGAATGCGAGTTGTTTTTGGTAGAAGGAGATTCTGCAGGAGGCTCTGCAAAGCAGGGTAGGGATAGAAGAATACAAGCAGTATTACCGCTTAAAGGTAAAATTCTTAACGTAGAAAAAGCAAGATATGACAAGATGCTTGCTTCAGACGAAATAAAATATTTAATAACAGCAATAGGTGCAGGTATAGGTGAAGAAGACTTTGATAAACTTAAACTTAGATACCATAAAATAATTATAATGACAGACGCAGACGTTGACGGATCACACATCAGGACACTGTTGCTTACTTTCTTTTATAGACAGATGAGACAACTAATAGATTGTGGTCATCTTTATATAGCTCAGCCTCCATTGTTTAGAATCAAAAAGGGCAGCAAGCATTGGTATCTAAAGGATGAGTCTGATCTTACTAACATGCTTTTTGATTCTTCCTGTGAGTCAATAAAAGCTATTGTCTCCAGCGAAGGTTCATACAGTACTGACATAAAAGGTCTTGTAAAAAATATTATGAAATTTAATAGGATACTTCATGTTTTTACAAGGAAGAAGAGAGATATAGATGTTATTAGACACACAATTACAAAATGGGGCAACGATGTTTCTTGGTTAAAGAATGAACCTGGTATTACGGAATATTTTGATTATTTGATAGCTCATACAAAAACGTCACACCCAGAAATAGAAGAGTCAAGTTATACAAAGGAACTAGATCCTTCAAGTGGTTTCTGGAAAGTTAATTTTATAACAAGAAGAAAAGATGAAAGACCTGTTACGACAACAATTTCTCCAGAGATGTATGCTTTAACTGAATATGAAGAATTATGTGTGCTTGGAGAGAGTGTTAGAAAGTTAGGCGTTTTACCTTATAAGCTAGACGTCGTGAACCAGGGAATCGTTGAATTCATGTCTTTAGATGAATTGATAAATTTTGTAATGGAAGAAGGCAAGAAAGGTTTTACTATTCAAAGGTACAAAGGTCTTGGAGAAATGAACCCAGAACAACTTTGGGAAACAACCATGGAGCCTGAGAAGAGAAGTCTTCTACAGGTAAACGTACAAGATGCAGTCGAAGCAGACAGAATCTTTACGATACTAATGGGAGATGTCGTTGAGCCTAGAAGGGAATTTATAGAGCAGAACGCTTTAAAAGTAAGAAATCTAGATATATAAAAAGCGAGGAGAAATTTTTAATATTATGGAACTAAACCGTAGCAATATAATTAGCAGCGTTATTAACATAGAAGAAGAGATGAAGGGAGCGTACCTTGATTATGCGATGAGTGTAATAGTAGGGCGTGCTCTTCCTGATTTTAGAGATGGGTTAAAGCCTGTTCACAGACGAGCTCTTTTTGCTATGCACGAGCTGAATAATTATCACGATAAAGCATATAAAAAATCAGCAAGAGTCGTAGGTGATGTTATAGGTAAATACCATCCACATGGTGATGTAGCTGTGTATGATACTCTAGTAAGAATGGCGCAAGAATTCTCTATGCGTTATATGTTGGTAGATGGACAAGGCAACTTTGGTTCTATCGATGGTGATTCACCGGCGGCTATGCGTTATACAGAAATAAGATTAGCTAAGATAGCTGATGAATTCCTTGCTGATCTTGAAAAAGAAACAGTAGATTTTGGACCAAATTACGATGGTACATTAATGGAACCTTTGCTGCTTCCAACTTCAATACCAAACTACATCGTTAATGGATCAAATGGTATAGCTGTTGGTATGGCAACAAGTGTTCCTCCTCATAATTTATCTGAGATAATTAAAGGGTTGCTTGCTGTAATAGAGAACCAGGACATAACAGTGTCTGAACTTTTAGAATTAATACCAGGTCCAGATTTTCCAACTAGAGGTATTATCTATGGTAGAGAAGGAATTGTTTCTGCCTATACGACAGGTAGAGGAATAATAAGAATAAGAGCAAGGGCAGAGATTGAACAAGATAAAAAAGGTAACGACAAAATTGTGGTTACAGAAATACCGTATCAGGTTAACAAAGCGAAGCTTATAGAAAGGATAGCAGAACTTGTAAGAGATAAAAAAATAGAGGGTGTCTCAGACCTAAGAGACGAATCATCAAGAGACGGCATTCGTGTTGTTATAGACATGAAGAAAGGTTTTCAAGGCAATGTTGTTCTAAACCAACTCTACAAATTTACAGCTATGTCGTCTACTTTTGGTATAATAATGCTTGGTATAGAGAACAATCAACCAAAAGTACTTAATCTTAAGAATTATCTTCATCTTTTTATAGAATACAGAAAGGAAATTGTTACAAGAAGAATAAAATTCCAACTTAAGAAAGCAGAAGAAAGGGCTCACATATTACTTGGTCTTAAGGTTGCAGTAGAAAACATCGATGACATGATCGCTATTATAAAGAAAGCGCCATCTCCGAGTGATGCAAAAGACGCCATTATGGCTAATTATGTTCTTACAGAGATACAAGCGCAAGCAATTTTAGATTTGAAACTACAAAGATTAACAGGAATGGAAAGAGATAAGATTATAAATGAATATAATGAACTAGTGACCAAGATAGCAGAACTAAAAAGCATCTTGAATGACGATAATAAAATTATCAGCATAATAAAAGGTGAATTAAAGGAAATTGATGAGAATTATGGTGATAAACGCAGAACAGAGATTGTTGCTTCAACAGAAGAAATAGAAACAGAAGACCTAATTGTTGAAGAAGACGTTGTTGTTACCACTACAGCTACAGGCTACATAAAGAGAATGAGTATAGAAACTTTTAGAGAACAAAGAAGGGGGGGGAAAGGTGTTAAAGGCCAAGACCTTAAAGATGATGATCTAGTTACAAACATATTTACAGCCTCAACACATGATTATTTATTGTGCTTATCTGACAAAGGTAAGTGTTATTGGTTGAAGATATATCAGATTCCTCAGTCTAGTAAGGGATCAAAAGGTAAACACATAATCAACATAATAAACGTGGAACAAGATGAGAAGATAGTAGCAACACTTCCTGTCTCTGAATTTTCAGACGATAAGAGTGTAATAATAGTTTCAGAGAAAGGAATAATAAAAAAGACATCATTGATGAATTTTTCTCGTCCAAGAGCTGGTGGTATAATTGCTGCAACAACAGATGATGGTGATATAATAGAGACTGCACATATAGTAAAAGAAGGTGACCATATCCTTTTAAGCACAAGACAAGGTAAGAGTATTTGTTTTAGTGAGTCAGATGTTTCTAAAGTAGGAAGAACAGCAAGAGGCGTTAGAGGTGTTAGCTTAAGAGATGGTGATAAAGTTGTTGGTGTTGATGTTCTGTCAAACATAGATAATCCTGATTACACCATAATGACTGTTTTTGAGAATGGATATGGCAAGAGGACGGAGGTTGCAGAATTCAGAATACAGGGAAGAGGTGGAAAGGGTGTAATTGCAGGTAAAGTTGGAGAAAAATCAGGGCTTGTAATGGCCGTGTTCAAAGTTAAGGACGATGATGGTCTGGTTATAGTGAGCGATAGTGGACAAACAATAAGAATAAACGTTAAAGACATTAGAGTAATGGGACGATCTACACAGGGTGTTCGCGTTATGAATCTTTCTGGAGAAGAAAAGATAGTAGGCGTAGCCAAGGTAGTAAATGAAGAATCTAGTAATATAATAGAAGTAGGTAATGCATAAAAATCTTTTTATATTTTTGGTAGTGTTTATATCTGCCTGTGGTTTTAATAGACAGGAAGATAAGTTTTTCAAAGAGGCTGTAAAATTTAAGAATGATGGAGATCTTAGTAACTCCATAGATGCTTTTAAAAAAGTTATATCTGTTGCACCAAGAAGTGATAAAGCAAAAGAATCTCTTTATCTCTTGGGTGATGTTTATTATCAGACAGGCGAAGCTAAAAAAGCCATTAAGGTCTTTACTGCCTATATGGACCTGGGCTCACCCAGAGGAAAAAGAAAATTTCTTGTCCTTAGTAAAATTGGAAAACTTTATCAGGAAAAACTTGGGAGTCCAGAGCAGGCCATAGGTTATTATATAAAAGCTCTTGATTATGCATCATCTAAAGAAGACAGATTTGATGTTTTATTAAATATGGGTAACTGTTATTTTAAAATGTATAAATTTGATACAGCAGTTGAATATTTTAACAAAAGTTTTTTAGAAGTAGAACACAGTAGTGATGAAGTCATAATACCAAAAATACAGGAAGCTCTATATTACATGGCTTTTTCTTATTCAATATTAAGGAATGATATAAATGAAACAACCGGTTCAACTGGTTCGAAAAAGCAAGAAGACAGCACAAGTTCTGATCCATTAAAGAAGACTATAGAAATTTTAAATAAGTGCATAAGCTACTCTGCCACATCAAAGTATGGCATTTTGTGTAAGTTCGAAAAAGCAGAGAATCTTATTGAACTTGATGAAAAAAGCAAAGCATTAGAGATGTTTATGGAGCTTAGAGACTCATACCCTAACAAAGCAGTTATAGAGACTAAAATAAAAAAGCTTCAAGAAGGTAAGTAAGTGTTGACAATACCTCGCCTTTTTTATAAATAAATCCAGCTTTTACGCAAAGTAGGAGGTGATTTTTTTGCCAGGTGTTCATTACCGTGAAGGAGAGTCTTTTGAGCAGCTTTTAAAGAGATTTAAAAAGCAATGCGAGAAGGCTGGCGTCCTTTCTGAAGTTAGAAAAAGAGAGCATTTTGAAAAACCTTCTATGTCCAGAAAAAAGAAGAGTCTTGCTGCTCAGAAGAGAATAATGAAGAAGCAGAGAAGATCGTCGTCATCGTCTAGATAAAACAGATAGATAAACAAGGGTGTTTTTAAATTTTTATAAAAGGGTTGGTTGTTCTTGACCCCGGTAAAAATAACTCAGGATGTTGTTGAGGAAATAAAATCCAGACTGGATATCGTAGATATTGCCAGTGAACGGATTGGTTTAAAAAAAAACGGATCCAATTATAAAGGTTGTTGTCCTTTCCATTCAGAAAAAACACCCAGTTTTATCGTTAATCCAGATAAACAAATATTCCATTGTTTTGGTTGCCACGTCGGTGGAGATATAATTAGTTTTGTAGAAAAAATAGATAATATCTCTTTTTATGAGGCAATTATAAAACTTGCAGATATTGCAGGGGTAAAACTGCCAACAGTAGAAACGTCCTATGAAGAAAAAAAACTATTAGATAAAAAACAACAGCTTTTAAATATAAATATCTTTGCCAGGGATCACTATGTTTCCAATATGAACACTCCTGGAAATAAAGCACTAAAATATGCTAGTTTAAGAGAGATCTCTAGTGAGACGATGAGAACTTTTCATATAGGTTATGCTCCTGAATCATGGGATAGTCTTGCTACAGCGTTGACAAAAAAAGGGATAGCATTGGGTAATGCAGTGTCACTTGGGCTTGTAAAGGAAACTAACGGTAAATATTATGATACCTTTAGGGATAGAATTATGTTCCCTATATTGAATCACAGGGGTGACGTTGTTGCTTTTGGTGGTAGGATATTAGAACCAAAAGAAGATTCTCCTAAATACATAAATTCAAGAGAAAGTGACCTGTACAAGAAGGGTGAAGTTCTTTATGGTTTATATCAAACAAGTAAGAACATAAGGGAAACTGGGTATGCTGTAGTTGTGGAAGGCTATATGGACTTTATTAGTTTATATCAGGCTGGTATTAGAAATGTTGTTGCCACACTTGGAACTGCCTTTACAGATAAGCAGGTAGGTTTAATAAAAAGATATACAGACAGAATTGTCCTTTTTTATGATTCTGACGAAGCTGGGATAAATGCTGCCAAAAGATCTTTTCTTCCACTTTTGGAGAATGGACTTAAGATTGATGCATTGTTTCTTGAAGATGAGATGGATCCTGATGACGCAGTAAGAAAACTTGGCAAAGAAGAGCTGGAGAATAGGCTGAAAAAAGCGAAACCATTGATTGGAAAAATAATATCAGATAGATTCTCTCAACAATATAGGACAGACGAACTAGCTAAAATCACAAAAGAAATACTTGGTTATCTTGTATTAATACCAGATAATGTTTCTAGAACTTTTTGGTTAAAAGAGCTCTCAATAAGAAGCGGTCTCAGTACTAAAGAGCTCTCTGGCCTTCTGTTAAATTATGCCAAAAACACAAAAAAAGAAGGAACAGTAACTCATACCAAGGTTATAAGTTCTGCAAAGATTGATCCGCTTTACAGGAATGTTATTAAAACCTTATTTTTAATGCCAGTCCTTTCTAATAGGGTTTTTGATGAAGGATGGGATGAATATATTCCAGATGATCTTAGAGGCTTTATACAGAAAGTTAATAATCTGCTGGCACAGAGAGGAGAAATGACTATCTCTGACTGGCTTTATATATCAAAAGAAGCGGGTTTTGATTGGTTTGAAAGTTTCCTTACTAAGGAATTTATAAACAAAAAAGATAATGATGGCATGAATTTTGAAAGAGAGTTTACCGGTTGTATGGTCAGGTTTAAGATGAAGAATCTTGAAAGAAAGAGGATGGACAGCTTAAATAAAATAAAAGAAGGTGAAAATTCAGAAAATACTTTACGTGAGTATAAGGCAATTGTACAAGAGATAAACCGACTTAAACCAATGTTAGGTGTTCTAGAATAAACTGGAGGGATCTTACTGTTATGACAGGCAGAAATATTACAGAAAAAGAAAAAATGGCTTCTGTTAAGGAGCTTCTTAATCTTGGTGTTGGGAAAGGGTTTTTAACATTTAAGGAAATAGACGATAACCTTTCTAAAACTATTATCGACAAGGAAGAACTAGATGCTGTCTTACATCTTATTGAACAAAATTCCTTAGAGATAGTAGAGAATGAGAAAAAATATCAGAAAACAAAAAGTTCAACAGAATCATATATGTTAGAAGAGAACGCCGATGAGACAGAAACAGTTGATGGCTTTTTTGATGACATAGAAACAATAAGTAGTGGTGTTAGTGACCCGGTTAGACTGTATCTAAGAAAAATGGGCGGAGTTTCTCTTTTATCTAGAGACGGTGAAATACAAATAGCAAGAAGGATAGAAGAAGGCGAAAATAGAATATTAAATGTAGTTTTTAATTCTGAACTTGGCATCAGCGGTATTATAGATCTTGCAGATAAATTAAAAAAAGGACGTTATAGAGTTTCTGACCTTGTTAAAGGTGGCGACGACATGGAAAATGCCGTCAACGAAACAAGTCTGGAAAAGAAAATATTAGAGAGTATTGACCTTATACAGAAGATGTTCGCTACGAATATCTTTCTAAAGGACAAAATAAACACTGTATCCAAACCAGTTCAAAAAGAAAAAATGTTGGAAGAGATAGAGAAGAACAAAGAAAAGATGAGAGAATCTTTTAGGGAGATAAACCTTAACAGAAAGACTATCAATAAGATAATAAGTAAGTTCAAGATCTATCATCAACAGATAAAACAGGCAGAATTTGCAATAAAGAGACAGTTGAGAAAAGTCCAGATATCTAATGTGGTCGAGTTTAATAATCTAAAAACTGCCCTTAGAAAAAACCCAAAACTTGCAAAACAATATCAGGATCAGGCTGGTATAACAGTTAATCATCTTGATGAAATTTCTATACTTATAGAGGAACACCAGAAGGTTTTGGCAAAAATGGAGGCTGATTCAAGGCTTCATTTAGCTGAACTTAAAGTGCTTTGTCACGAGATAGTAGAGGGAGAAAAAATAGCAGATCGAGCAAAGAACGAGCTTGTTGAAGCAAATTTAAGACTAGTTATAAGTATTGCAAAAAAATATACTAACAGAGGTCTTCAATTCCTTGACCTTATTCAGGAAGGAAATATTGGACTAATGAAGGCTGTTGATAAGTTTGAGTATAAAAGAGGTTATAAGTTTAGCACATATGCAACATGGTGGATAAGACAGGCCATAACCCGTGCAATAGCAGATCAGGCTCGTACAATAAGAATACCTGTTCATATGATTGAGACAATAAACAAGCTAATAAGGACACAAAGAGCCTTAGTTCAGGAAATAGGTAGAGAGCCATCACCAGAAGAGATAGCTGACCGCATGGAAATGCCAGTGGATAAGGTAAGAAAGGTCCTTAGAATATCTAAAGAACCTGTGTCGCTAGAGACACCAATAGGTGAGGAAGAAGATTCACATTTGGGTGATTTCATAGAAGACACCTCGGCTGTTTCTCCATCAGAGGCTATAGTTAATCTAAGCCTTTCAGAACAGACAAGAAAAGTGTTAGCAACCCTAACTCCTAAAGAAGAAAAAGTTCTTAGGATGAGGTTTGGTATAGGTGAAGAAAGTGACCATACTCTTGAAGAAGTTGGTCAGGATTTTGATGTAACAAGGGAAAGGATACGACAAATAGAGGCAAAAGCGCTCCAAAAGCTAAGGAGAAGAAGCCGTTCTAAGAAGTTAAAACCTTTTATAGAAGGATCTCAGTAGTCTTTAATAAAAAAGCTTGCAGTTTTTATAACCCTTTACTATAAAAGCATAGCTTGGTCGGGCCTATAGCTCAGTTGGTAGAGCATCCGGCTCATAACCGGATGGTCCTAGGTTCGAGTCCTAGTGGGCCCACCATCACTTGATAATTCTTTCTCATACGGAGGCTAAATAGTGGATATTAACATCTATGATGTTCTATACGATCTAAAGTTAATAGATGAACAAATAAGAGACCTGACCCAGAGAAAGCTAAAAAAGCCTAACCTTCTTTTAGAAACAAGACAAAAATTAACAGAATCAGAAAATAAATTAAAAATAAAAACAGAACAATTAGAGACTGAGAATAAGAAAAAAAATCAGCTTTCTGATATAATTAATGATGAAACAGAAAAATTAAAAAAATCAGAGATCAAATTAAATAGTGTAACCAACAGTAAAGAGTACCAAGCTATATCAAAAGAAATGAGCCAGATAAAAAAGACGATAGCTGGACTTCAGGAACAAGAAAAAACAAGAACAGAATCTCTAAGTTCAATTGAGAAAGAATTTGAACTGATCGAAAGTGAATTTAAGAAGATATCTAAAGGGCATGAATCTGTTCTAGTTAGTATAAAAGACGATATAAACCTTATAGAGAGAGAACTTATTGACGCAAAAGAGCACAAGTACAAAATACTAAAGAACCTTCCAGAAGAACTTAAAAATAGATATATAAAAGTCTATGAAAGCAAGGGTGGTATTGGTATTGCTGTTATTAATGAAAACAGGTGTAGTGTTTGTAACCTTTCTTTACCTAGACAATTTTGTAATGATATCTTGAAGGGCGATAAAATACATCATTGCCCGTCTTGTCAGCGCGTAATTATTTATATAAATAAGGAATAACAAGAAGAGCGGACGGCCGCTTGTTAATAGCAAGAGGAAAGTCCGGGCTCCGCAGAGCAGTGTAGTGGGTAACGCCCATCCACCGTGAGGTGAGGACCAGTGCAACAGAAAGTATGTACAGGGTCTTTCGGGACTGCTGTAGTGAAACCAGGCAAACTCTACACGGAGCAAGACCAAATAGGCGCATGTTTGAGGGCTGCTCGTCCAAGATGCGCGGGTGGGTCGCTGGAGTCATAGGGCAACTTGTGACCTAGAGGAATGGTCGTCGTAAACAGAACCCGGCTTACTGCTCTTCTTGTTAGAGGTTTAATAATTTGGTTAATATACTAAACGGTTTTGTTCTGGGTTTTTCGCTCGCTGCTCCAGTTGGAGCGATTGGATTACTCGTAATCAATAGAACAATTAGAAAGGGACAGTTATATGGTTTTGTCTCTGGTCTTGGTGCTACATTTGCCGATGCTGTCTATGGCGGTATAGCAGGTTTTAGTTTTAGAGCTGTTACTAATATTATTACTGAATATAGCCACATAATAAAACCTATAGGCTGTCTAGCGATGATACTAATAGGAATAAAAATATTCTTAAGTAAAACGAACATGGAACGAATAAAAGTTAAAGACTCCAAGAGTCTTGTTGGCGCATTTAGTTCTGTTTTTTTTCTTACAATAACCAACCCTATAACTGTCATATTCTTTATAGCGCTCTTTTCTGGCCTTGGGCTTAATATCAATGATAAGGATTATTTTGGTATATTTGTATTTATTGTAGGTGTCTTGATCGGTTCAGCAGCTTGGTGGTTGATATTATGTGCCGTAACTGGTGTTGTTAGACATAAAATAAGCAACAAAACCATCTCTATAATAAATAAGATCTCAGGTACTGCGATAATGATATTTGGAATAATTGCTTACTTTAAAAAATAATAAAATGTTTTCATTTAAAAAGACAATAACCATAAATAACAAAGAATTTGGCCCGGTAAATGTGGTCAAAAACAAAAGATCTAAACACGTTAAATTAAAGATACATAATACAGGGGTGGTCTCTATTACAAGTCCTAGCCTGTTTATGGGTGAAAGATATTTTGATACGTTGATAGAAAGCAAATCAGATTGGATAAGAGATAAGATAAAAAAACTCAAGAGTGAAAAAAAGAACATTATATTGTTTGATGTTAACACCAAATTTCAGACAAAAAAACACAGATTGTCTATAAGTGAACACGATGGGCCTTTGACAAAAGTGAGAGTCTCTGAGGGCATTATTGCAGTTAAATATCCAAAGGATAAAGAGGTTTCTACACCAGAAATACAAAAAGAGATAAAGAGTGGAATAGAAAAAGCACTAAAAATAGAGGCTCTTGAATACATTCCTCATAGAGTAAAAGGTCTGTCTAATAAATTTAATCTTAAGTATAATAATATTGTTATAAAGAACATAAGAACAAGGTGGGGAAGCTGCTCATCATCCAATAACCTAAATTTCAATGTACACGTTATGAGGCTTCCAGAAAATTTAATTGATTATGTAATCTTACACGAATTGGCGCATACAGTTGAAAAAAATCACGGCACAGGCTTTTGGTCGTTACTAGGTA
>SESG01011563.1_pt1 | contig 22797 bp, 22 predicted proteins | sample 3171421 | NCBI WGS metagenome assembly SESG01 (sample SAMN10866946, study PRJNA518727) | freshwater metagenome | biome: subpolar coniferous forest; feature: holomictic lake; material: water; isolation source: holomictic Lake 227, 6 m and 8 m depth | place: Canada: near Kenora, Ontario | collected...
CTTCTTGACGATCTTTATACTCTCGCCTACTGGATGACAGGCAGTGAGGATCTCTGTCAGGAGCTTGTCTACAGTACTTACTTATCGGCATATACAGGAGCTGGCGAGGAACTCTTGCTGAAAACCTTTCGTGAATGCTATGTTGAACGGTTTGGGCAAAAAACCGATTTTTATACTGACGAAGAGCCAGGCAGAAGCCATACTCAGCTTGTCGATTCGCTGATGCTGTGGGCTGCAGATATCAAGCTCTCGGTTCTGCTGAGCGAAATATCAGGTATGAAACATGGCCAGATTTCCGAAATTGTGGGCAAACCGATAGAAACCGTAAGACTGTGGCTCTTCTGGGGCAGAAAAATTTTATCGAAAACAAGCCTCGTTGGGATGGGCCACCTCAAGGCAAGTTAGCTTCACAGTGGCTAATAGTACCTCATAATATTCAGAGAGGGTCACCTGTTGTCTACTCTCCCCTGAATCCAGTGAAGCGATCAGCATTGCAGAAAGATACTGCTGCGCAATAAAGCTGCTGCTGACCGCCCTGCTTATGCCGGGGATAAATGGCAGGGTGACGTTTGTATTTATGACGCTCTCTTTTATATTTGACGATCTTTCAATTCAATATCTACCTTTTTCCCCATGATCATTATCACCGGTGGTGCAGGATTTATCGGCAGTGCCATGCTTTGGGAACTCAATCGCAATGGTGAAGAGGAGATCATTATTGTTGATGATCTCGGTTCCACCGCCACCGAAAAATGGCGCAACTTGACAGGACTCCGTTTTGCTGATCTGCTCTCCATAGATCATTTTGCGGAGCTGCTTGAACGAAACGCGCTTGACGGGATTTCGGCCATCATCCACATGGGGGCAAACAGTTCAACAACAGAAACTGATGCCGATCACCTGCTCAACAATAATTTCGTCTACTCAAAAAAAATCGCATCGTTCTGCATGATGCGTGGCATCCGGCTTCTCTATGCATCAAGCGCAGCAACGTATGGTGACGGATCGAACGGCTACAGTGATGCCATTGAAGGGCTTTCCACACTCCGTCCCCTGAATATGTATGGATACTCCAAACAGCTCTTCGACTGCTGGGCACTCAGGCACCATCTGCTCGACCATGCTGCTGGCCTGAAATTCTTCAACGTCTACGGCCCGAACGAGTATCACAAGGGAGATATGAGCAGTGTCGTCTACAAGGCGTTCCATCAAATCAACGAAAAAGGATCGCTGAATCTCTTTCAGTCGCACAGGCCCGACTACCGTGATGGTGAACAGTTGAGGGATTTTGTCTCCGTCAGGGACTGCACCAGAATTATGGCCTGGATGCTTGAAAACCCTTCTGTGGCAGGGATCTTCAATGTGGGCTGCGGAACGCCGAGAAGCTTCAACGACCTTGCTGCTGCGACCTTCTCGGCTCTCAACCGTCAGACGGTTATCAACTACATCCCCATGCCGGAAACCCTGCGTGACAAGTACCAGTACTACACCTGTGCAGATATTACAAAGCTCCGTCAGGCAGGATTCAGTGAAACACTGACACCAATTGAGGATGGTGTAAAAGAGTATGTGCAGCACTACCTCTCCTCGGCAAATCCCTATTTCGATTACAGGGGAGAGTCGACCACTCATACAGCCTCAAGTTGAAACAAAGCGCACGAATCATCCATAGCAGGGCATGATCTCCCCTGGATTGTACCGCTCAAAAAAAGCCATAAATAGTGCAACGTTTTTTTGAGCTAAAAAAAAATCCTATATTAGTCAAAGTTAACCCGAATCGTTCTTTCCTTTTTTTTTATAACCATTTAAGCGAGGAAGTCACTATGGCACTTTACATTACTGAAGAATGCACCTACTGCGGTGCCTGCGAGCCGGAATGTCCGGTCAATGCTATCACGGCTGGAGACGATGTGTACCAGATCGACGCAAACACCTGCACCGAATGCGTAGGATATTCTGACTCACCGGGCTGTTCTGCTGTCTGCCCTGCAGAGTGCATCGTTCAGGCTTAAAAAATCATAAAAAAGCGGACGGGGGAAAGACCATCCGCTTTTTTATTTGGTTCATGATACCTCATAATCCGCAATCCTGCGCTCAGTGGTCACAGCTCCGATAAAAGGCTTCAGTGCTTCATGTTCGGGATTTACCTGATAGGCTTCGAGAGCCTGACGATCAACAAATTCAGTATACAGGACAACGTCACATGAACTGTCGGTTCTGCTGAAATCGAACCCCGCCTCAAGTGAAAGCATACCGGGAATTTTTCCCCTCAACGCCGTAAGTTTTTCCTTGACAAGAGTTGCATTGGTTTGCCGGTCATTGCCATGCGCCGCCTCTTTCAGGCGCCACATAACGATATGTTTGATCATTTTTCTCCCTTCTTGAACGTTGATGTATTACTTGCCCAGACACATTCATCATGAGAGGCTGCATTTATTGACAATCACCAGCGGAGAGGCCAGTGCGACCCTCCTTCTGCTTTTCCTGACTGATTTTGATGTAACAACATCATGATTTTTCAAGCCACGACCTCGCCTCAGCCCGGCAAGCTGACGACTGTTCAAACTTCTGCTGTTTTTCACTCCGGCAACCATAAGCCTCTTCACCCTTCCACTGCCTCTAAAACTTGCAATAACATGATGTTTCGCTCCTCTTCTGCTTCCGGCAATCATGCGTTTCGCCGACTTGTGTCCTGACATCAGCCTGCCATGACCTCTCCTGTCAGCCCTCGCAAGGGCTGCTCTAACCGGAAAGTTCGCTACGCCGGAATCACCCCGAAATACCCGGCCAAACAACTCTGGATTTGGCTGGCTTGCTGAAAATGCTGTATCAAAGATATCAACAGCAACACTCCACCGGTCGGTTTTTGCATTCAGCATCACAAGAAGAATATCGCGGTTATCCTTGACAGCCCTCGCAATCAAGCACCTCCCGGCCTTACAGGTATAACCGGTTTTGATACCAACAGCGTAGGGATATTTATCGAGAAGCTTGTTGTGGGTTTTCAGGCAATAGAGCTTGCGGGTAGTCTGCTCCATAAAAACAGCCTCCTCGAGCTTCGCTACCTGGTTAAAAACAGGATTTCTGATGGCATACTCCGTAAGACGCAAAAGATCATTCGCTGTGGAGGTGTTACCGGCATAGATGCCATTGTCAAAACCTGCCGGATTGGTAAATCTTGAATTTGTCATACCAATCCGTTGCGCCCTGTAGTTCATGGCTGCAACAAATGAATCGACATTGCCGGAAAGATGTATGGCTATGGCAAATGCAGCATCGTTGCTTGAATTGACCAATGCAGCCTTAACCAGATCAATCAGCTTGATTCTGTCCCCCTGATTAAACCCTGCTTTTGATGGCTCAACCATTGTCGCCTCTTTTGTAATCACAACATCATCATCAAGCCTGCCACTCTCAATGGCCATGATACAGGTGAGTATCTTGGTCAAGCTTGCCGGAGAGACCGGCCTCTCGATATCCTTTGCCATCAAGGGTGTGGCACGCCCGCTCTCCTTGACAATATACGAGCTTACCGGACCCTGAAATTGCTGCCAGTCACCTCCTGTCTGCGAGTGCAGGGAGAGTGGAACAAAGGTGGTGGCTGTGACAAGAAAAACAGCGAAAAACTTTATGGGTTGCAAAAACGGGGCTAAAAGCTTCCGAATTATACCGGGCGACTCTTCCCGAGAGCGAAACATCGCGAATATCTGGTGTTTATCTGTCATTGGTCCAGGATACTGTACTTTTATAATGATTCTTCATACGATAATGCGAGGGAGAAACAATCTCTTACCTCATTGTACGTATTTTTGGGTTAAATAACGAATTTATGACGTCCATAATTTTCGCTTTAACGTTTTGATATGGCAAGTTTTATGGCAAGACCAACAAAAACTGCGGCAGCAATCCTGTTGAGCACTTTACGAGCAAGGAGAGAGTTGCGAAATTTATCGCCAACCCCACCGGCAAGAAAACTGATAACACCGAAAACGAGGAGCGTTGCCATGATAAAAACAGCCCCAAGCTGGACGAACTGCACCATCATCGAACCATGACGCGGATCGGCAAACTGCGGAAGAAAGGCCATAAAAAAGAAGGAGACCTTGGGATTGGTCAAATTCATGACAATTCCCCTCCGGTAGAGGCTCCCCCTCGAAAGGGAGGGCAGTCGCTCCTGCCCATCGGCTGAAGCACCTGCCCTGAGCGCCTGCCACGCAAGATAGAGGAGATATGCCGCGCCCAAACCCTTGAGGATAGCGAAGGCAAGTGCCGAAGAGTGCACAACGGCGGCAAGACCGAGTGCAACGGCAACCGTATGACCAATCAATCCTGTAGCAAGACCGAGTGTTACAAAAAGGCCTGCCATCCGGCCATTCTGGGCCGATTGAGCCATGACAAAGAGGTTGTCAGGGCCGGGAGAGAGGGCAAGAAGAGCTGAGGTCGAAAAAAACGCCAGCAGCACCGTACTGTCGATCATAAACTTTTTCGTTTTTGTTATAAAAATAACGCTTGCGCACCCTTACACTGGCTTGGACGCCTGTCGTGACTGGGCTGAAAGTTTGCCCCCGTAATGACCAAGCAGCGTCACAACAGGCAACATGGAAAAAAGCAGCGCGAGATAGATCCAGTGTTCGATACCCTGACGGCTCATGACATCAGGTACGCAGAGCCTGAGAGCAACGGCAGAGGTACACAATAAAAAAAGCAGACCGGAAAGCCTTATTTTGTTTCTAAAAATTGGAGCTTTGGCCGCACGATATTTCGTTTTCCAGTCATGGATACCTGAAAAAAAGGAGACTGGAATGGCAAGCAGGACAATGACAATCAGGTGTTCGACGGTATGCTCAAAATAACTGTTCCCGGTTGAAAGGGTCAAGAGCAGATAGAGTACAGCCACAGGTATCAGCCCATTGCTGAAGTGAGCCGCAATGGCGTGAAAGAGAAAGGTTTTTTTCATCTCCCTGAATAAACGACGACCAACCATAAGAACTGTCTCCTGTTTTCAATCATGATAGAGCAACAAAAAAGAATTTTTGTCCCGCATTAAAAACGTAAGATTAAATTCCTCTATCCAGTTTAAAAAAAAATCTTCAGAATATTTCAGGATATTATGGCATAACAATGCACTTTTATAGCCGATGATTCCTGTTCTTCAGTTTTACCTGTTATTTTCCAACCTGTAAGCTTTTTTCAAACCTAAGTCTGTACGTGTGAGTGATTTTCGTCCCGGCAACAATCCAGAGCCTCATCAGCCAGATCATGGGGAGTTCACAACGCCCTTGAGTATTCGAAAACTGGTTCACGCCCGGCCAATGCCGGTTGAGAATCTCTCCAAACTGGCACTGATCATCCGCTTCCTTAAACCGGTCACCTGGATTCCTGTGATGTGGAGCTTTCTTTGCGGAGCTGTGGCAAGCGGCGCTTTTGGATGGAGAGAGGTTACAGGTATGAAATTTTTCCTCGCCATGCTTTTGACCGGTCCACTGGCAAGCGGAACCTGCCAGATGCTCAACGACTATTTTGACCGTGATCTTGATGAAATCAACGAACCGAACCGCCCTATACCCGGCGGCGCCATCTCGCTCAAAAATGCCACTATCCTGATTGCTCTCTGGTCTGTTCTTTCCGTTATCACCGGCTATCTGATTCATCCGCTCATAGGCTTTTACGTCATCATCGGCATTGTCAATGCACACCTCTACAGCGCCAACCCCATCAAACTGAAAAAACGGCTCTGGGCGGGCAATATCATTGTTGCCCTCTCCTACCTCATCATACCCTGGATAGCCGGAGAGATCGCCTATAACCCAAACTTTACCCTCTCATCGCTTCAGCCATCACTGATTGTTGCCGCACTGTTCACCCTGTCGAGCACCGGCACCATGACCATCAACGACTTCAAATCAATAGAGGGTGACCGTCAGGTTGGCATCAGAACGCTTCCCGTTGCCTTCGGGGAAACCAAAGCGGCACTGCTTGCCGCAGTACTCATCAATGCCGGCCAGCTCCTCGCATCAGCCTACCTCTTCATGATCGGCCAGAGCAGTTATGGAATTATTGTTGCGACCCTCGTCATTCCGCAATTTTTTCTACAATTTGCCCTCGTAAAATCACCAGCAACAATGGATGTCCGCTATAACGCCATTGCCCAAAACTTTCTGGTTGCCGGAATGCTCGTCTGCGCTTTTGCCATCAGATCCACAAAAATATAACCCACTAACCACTAACCGCTCAATAATAAAATTTTTTACATCTCATGCGCTTCAGCTACCAGCCTGAAATATCGGTTATCTTACCGACCTTCAACCGTTCACCACTCTTGATGAACGCCGTTCAGAGCCTCCTTGATCAGGATTTTGAAGACTGGGAGCTTATCATTGTTGATGACGGGAGTACTGACAATACCTTTCAACTCATCAATCCCCTGCTCCATAAGCACAACAACATCAGATACCTCAAACACGGAAACAAAAAACTGAATATGAGCCGAAATGCGGGTATTCAAGCTTCATTTGGCAAATACGTCACCTTTATCGACAGTGATGACCGCTATCTCACCAATCACCTGTCGAGCCGGTACCTCTACATGCAGGAACATCAGGATATTGATTTAATTGTGGGCGGTGTGTTGACCTCTCATGATATTTTTGTGAGGGATTGCTATGATTTAAAACAGTTAATCAACGTCAAGGATTGCATCGTTGGTGCAACACTTTTTGGCAAAAGAAGTTCATTTATTGCACTGGAAGGTTTTAAAAAACTTGATTACGCAGGTGAAACTGAGCTATGGACAAGAGCGGAAACAATGTTTAACATCAAAAAAATACAAGAGCCTGAAACATACGTCTACATCTCAACTGAAGGCAGCATTACCAATACCATGCTTAAAACACAACAGTGAAATTCCATACCATAGTATTTGCACACCCGAAACTCTGCACACCATGATCTCCTCCGTTACCGTCTATTGCAGTTCAAGCAACCTTGCGCCCCGCAGCTATTTCAGTGCCGCCGCCGACCTTGGCCGTGAATTTGCAAAACGGGGGACAGGCTTGGTCTTTGGTGGAGGACGGGTCGGGCTGATGGGCTGCATTGCCGATGCTGTGATGGAGAACGGGGGAACAGTCAAAGGGATCATCCCCCGCTTTCTCGAAGAACGGGAGGTCGCCCATTACGGCCTGAGTGAACTGCATGTGGTTGAAACCATGCACGAACGGAAAATGAAGCTGGCCGAATGGGGAGATGCCTATCTCGTTCTCCCCGGCGGTTTCGGCACCCTTGATGAGCTGATTGAGGTGATTACCTGGAAACATCTCGGTCACCATCACAAGCCGATCATCCTGCTGAACCTGAACGGCTTCTGGGACCCGCTGCTCCTCTTTTTCGACCGTATTGCTGCCGAAAATATGGTAAGCGAAGAACAGGGTAGCTACTACTCGGTCTGCGACACCATTGGTGAAGTACTTGAGATTTTAGAGGGATAGTTAATCCTCAGCAAATCGGGCTATCTCCAAAGCAACGAGCAGGACGGCATATACTCGCTCAAAATCCTGCTAAAACCGCTTCTGGTAGATATGGCAGTAGGGCTGGTGGCCATTCCTTTCGTAATAGTCCTGATGATACTCCTCCGCTATCCAGAAGGGCCCTGCCTGTTCAAGTGTGGTCACAACCTTGTATCCTTTGGCCTTGAGTTCAGCTATGAGCTTTTCAGCCACCGTTTTCTGCTCATAATCGGTATAAAAAACGGCTGACCGGTACTGCGTACCAATGTCAGGGCCCTGACGGTTGAGTTCGGTTGGATCGTGAATCTCGAAAAAAAGTTTTGCGAGGGTCTCGTAACTGACCAATGCCGGGTCGAACTCAACCTCTACGGCTTCGGCATGTCCGGTTTTGCCGGTACAGACCTGCTTGTAGGTTGGATGATCGGTAACTCCTCCTGTATATCCGGATTTGGCGGAGAGCACCCCTTTCAGTCTATTGAAATGGTACTCGACTCCCCAAAAACAGCCGCCAGCAAAAATCGCCTTTTGCGTCACTGCATACATACTATCCTTTTTTTGAAAAGTTGAACGAGGCTCCCCCGTCATAGGCGATGAACCACTACCCGCACATCCGCAGAAAAAAAGAAGCTGGACGAGGAAAAACGCCAAAACACCACCCATCGCACTTTTGAAAGCGGTTCTCACTCTTTTTGCTGGTAACTGCTGCACTGGTACGGTTCAGCCAATCGGTGGCTTCTCTGCGGGAATGCGCCGTTTCGGAGGTGCTGTAAACGCTCTTACCGTTCCGGTAACAACCTTGCCTGCGGCAAAAAGACCGAGACCAACTACGGCTATACCCGTGAGACCATGAAGAACAGGCATTGCGACCGGTGCCAAAAGAGCTGCGGGGGCAGCTACGCCAAGAGCTTCTTTAATCATCTTTTTCTGAAAAGTTTAAATCCATTGCCATTCGATAGTCCAATTTAACAAATCACCGGTCTCAAAAAAAGAGGCCAAGGCGCATCACCTGAAAAAGAATCGGTCATTTTCGCCTATCCTGAAAAAAAATGAGGTCTCGCGTTGCAAAACTGGCTCGTAACTCCTATACTGTGGCTTACTTGTTGACCGGACAATTAGCTCAGTTGGTTAGAGCGTTCGCCTCACACGCGAGAGGTCAAAGGTTCGAGTCCTTTATTGTCCACCACCCTGTTGTATAACCACCTGCTACTTTTTGCCAAGCCCCTCAAAAGTGCCACTGCACCAATGAGGGTAACAAAACCACATCAGAACTCCTCAATATACAACTCTCCCGGATCGTCCGGATGATGCCGTGTGTATCCGAAATTATGGAGCCACTCCGATACATGAGCGACCATCTCAGGCTTGCCGCTGACAAAAAAATGGGTCCGCTCAGGGTCAGGAGAGATGTTGAACTCATTCTGCAAAACATCATTTCTCAACAAATCCTCAATGCACAACCGGTAGCCATCCCAACGATCATCGGCATCAGTAAGCGTCGGCACATAAAAGAAGTTGGCAAAGCTCTTCTCCAGAAAGGTCAATTCGCTGGAGTAACCAAGATCCCAACGGTGAGCAGCACCCTGAATCACCACCATTTTGCTTTCAGGCCGCTCAACAATATGGGAGCGCAAAAAACTGATGTAGGGGGCAATCCCGGTACCTGTAGCAACCATGACAATATCACTGCCGTCCGGCGTCTCATCAAGACGGAAAATACCGCTGATCTTTGTTCCAACGTAAAGCCTGTCGCCAACATTGAGATTGAAAAGCCTCGAAGTCAACTGACCTGACTTGACCTGTGAAATATAAAACTCAAGCTGTCGGGTCTCGGTCTTTGCCGAAGCAATGGCGTAGGGACGCTTGATAAGCAGATCATCAGCAGCAGGCACCAGCTCGGGGTCCGAATTGGACGAGCGCCTCTCGAATCCGTAGAGACCGAGCAGCAAACTCTGCCCCGCTTCAAACTCCTCTCTCGCCTCATCGGTATCAAGGCGAAAAATCATCAGATCAGGGGTGATCATTATTTTTCCTACAACCGTTGCATTGTATCGTATTGTATCCATATCCTGAACTTCCTTATGCAGCCTTACCGGCTGTTCTCTCTTATGTGTTGTATCCATGCAATCCTGAGCATCCCTCTTTTTGTTCCAAATTACTGCTTAAAACTTTATACCCAAAGGAACATACAATTCCAAAAAACAATTCCATGCCGACAAACTCTTTACCGCCATCCACCCCCAAGGGAGCGGTAGAGTTCTGCCTTGGCTGCAAGGTGCTGACGTCTTATGTCAGCAAGAGCAAGCTCCGCCTGCAGTGCATTGGTCTGGGCAACAATCACTTCAAGATAGGTTGCCATACCGCTGCCAAAGAGCAGCCCTGCATTGGAGAGTGCCCCCTGAAGCGTCGCAACCCGTTCCGTCGCAATACGCTCCTGTGAGGCAATCTTTTCAAGCGCGACCAGTGCATTGGAGACCTCCCCTACCGCCTTGAGTAGCGCCTGCCTGAACTCAAGTTCGGCCTGCTCCCTTTTTATTTGAGACTGTTGATACTTTGCCTTCAACTGCCCACGCTGAAAAACCGGCTGAAGCACAGCGCCCTGCACAAGGCCGAAAATAGAGCCTGGAAAGGTAAACCACTCGCTTTTTTTGAACGCCTCAACGCCGCTGGCAGCCGTAACCGTAAGCGAAGGATAGAGAGCTGCTTTGGCTTCGCCCATATCAGCATGAGCTCCCCTGACCGCCATTTCAGCCGCACGGACGTCTGGCCGGTTCTGCAACAGGGCGACAGGGATACCTGCGGGAAGATCATCGGCTATTTTTATGGTAAAAAGAGCCCTGTCACGCCCGATAGCCCCCGGCATTCTGCCACAAAGGGTGCTGAGCGCATTTTCCTGCACCGCTATTTTCTGCTCAATCGCCGGAAGTGACCCCGCTATCGACTGCCGTAAAGCCTCCTGCTGCTGAACGGCAAGAGAGGTCACCTGACCGGCATCGTACTGAAGCCCGATCATCTTGACCGTCGTGTCAGCCAATGCAAGATTTTTTTTGGAGATTTCCAATTGAACATCAAGCATCAGCAAATTGTAATACCCTGAAGCGACATCGGCCACCAGGCGTGTACGCACCGCTTTGCCAGCCTCCTGCGTCTTGAGGTAAGAGGCCAGGGCTGAACGGTTCCTGCTGCGAATTTTTCCCCAGATATCCACCTCCCATGACGAGGTCACCGAAGCTGAGTTATCTTCAAGGTTTGTTTTTACCCCATTGTCTGAAGGATGAGTCTGGGTACTCTGGAGACCGAGATTGAGGGTTGGCAAAAATCCAAGCCTTGACGCATTCAGGGTTTGATGAGCATAATCAATATTTTTAATTGCTACCTGCAAGTCAATATTATTGGTAACAGCGCTGTCAATCAAGGCACACAGCGTTGTATCGGCAAAAAAGCTGCTGTAAGGAAGCATGGCAACAGAACTGTCGGCCTGTGTTCCTTTCGGCAGGATCAAACCGCCACGGTAGCTCTCCGGAAGGGTCACCTCCGGCTTTTTATACTCATGGGTGACACCACATGCCGAGAGGCCCACAAGCAGCAGAAGGTGCACCGCGCCCTTGAATAATCTTCTCATAGTTCAAGCGTTAATTCATCGTTACTCATCATCATGGCTACCGCGCCCTCTCATTTTCCTTGTTGACGACCTCTTCGAGCAGAGTTCCAGCCTCCACTATGGCTGCGGCAGGGCCAGTAATACGCTCCTGAAGATGCTGGAAGGTGACAAAAAGCACCGGAACCACAAAAATACCGAGCACCATGCCGATAAACATGCCCCCAATAGCCGCCGCACCGATGGAGTGGTTGCCCAAAGCAGCCGGACCAGTGACAAACAGAAGCGGAAGCAAACCGGCAACAAAGGCAAGGGAGGTCATAAGAATTGGCCGGAGCCTCGCCTTCGCCCCCTCAATGGCTGCCGCTGAGAGCGAACTTCCTGCAACCCTCCGCTGCAGGGCAAACTCAACAATCAGAATTGCATTTTTGGCCAGAAGCCCGATCAACATAATGACGGCAACCTGCACATAGATATTGTTTTCGACTCCGGCAAGCTTGATGCCGATAAAGACACCGAGCAGCCCGGTCGGAATGGAAAACATTACCGCAAGGGGAAGCAGATAGCTCTCATAGAGCGCCGCAAGCAGAAAGTAGACAAAGACAACCGAGAGCATGAAGATAAAGAGCAGTCCGCCGGTAGATTCGAGTTCCTCTCGGCTCTGCCCTTTCCAGTCGTAAGTATAGCCCAACGGAAGATGGGTTTTGGAAACTGCTTCAACAGCCTTGATGGCCTGGCCCGTGCTGAAGCCTGGTTTGACCGTTGCATTGATGGATACGGCATTGAACATATTGAAATGGTCAACCGATTCGGTGCCATAGACCCGTTTGAGGGTAATGATCGAAGAGACCGGCACCATGTTGCCGCCAGAGTTCTTGACAAAGATGCCGTCCAGGGAGGCCGGTTCGGCGCGCTCCCCCGGCTCAGCCTGCATCACCACCCGATAATACTTGCCAAAACGGTTGAAATCCGAAGCCTGCAAACTTCCGTAATAAGCCTGCAAGACGGTCAGCAGCTCCTTGACATTGACCCCAAGCTGACCCGCCTTGATGTTATCGACGACCAGTTCATACTGAGGATTGGTCGCCTTGAAGGTGGTGAAGGCAAAACCAATTTCCGGTCGTTTCATCAGTTCGCCAATAAAACCCTGCGCCACATTGCCCAGTTTATCGAGCGGCCCTCCGCTGCGATCCTGCACCACAAATTCAAGACCGCTTACGGTACTGAAACCAGGCACCGTCGGCTGGGCAAGCGCAAAGAAGGAGCCCTCCCTGCCTGCCAGTTTCTTTGATATTGTTGCAAGAATCTTTTTGATATTTCCATCCGGCCCGCGCTCCCCGGGATCCTTGAGCTGCAGAAAAAGAAGACCCGAAGAGGGCGACGAACTTCTCGACAACACATTGATGCCCGAAATCGCATTCACTCTTTGCACAGAGGGTATGGATTTGAGGGTAAGGGCGGCCCTGTCCATGACGGCCCTCGTCCGGTCAAAAGAGGCACCCGGCGGCAAGCTGACGGAGACAATCACAAAGCCGTTATCCTCATCAGGAATGAACCCCGTTGGCGTCACCTTGAACATCCAGAAAGAGATGGCAACCAGAAGACCGAGAAAGGAGAAGGTGATACGCTTGTTACGAATCAGATAGACAAGAGAGCCGAGATACTTCCGTTTCAGAAACTCAAAGCCCGTGTTGAACCCGGTAAAAAAACGGTTGCCAAACCCTCCAAACTTGTGCAGCCTCCCCTCTTTTCCCCTGCCATCCTTATCATGCAGATTGGTCAGAAAAAGTGCGCAAAGGGCCGGACTCAGGGTAAGCGCGTTAACCGCTGAAATCAGAATGGCAATGGCAAGGGTGAAGGCAAACTGCCGGTAAAAAACACCGGTCGAGCCCTGAAGAAAGCCGACCGGAAGAAAAACCGAAGCCATCACAAGGGTAATGGTGACAATCGCTGTGGTAATCTCACGCATGGCGGAGACTGTCGCCACCTTGGCCGGATAGTTTTTCTGCTCCATTTTGGCATGAACCGCCTCAACCACCACAATGGCATCATCAACCACAATCCCGATGGCGAGCACCAGTCCGAAAAGGGTCAGCACATTGATGGAAAAGCCAAAGAGGTTCATGAAGAAAAAGGTGCCGATAATGGCCACCGGAACCGCAATGGCCGGAATAAGGGTGGAGCGAAAATCCTGCAAAAAGAGAAAAACAACAAGAAAAACCAGAAGAAACGCCTCAATCAGCGTGTGCTGAACCTGAATAATCGACTCATCGACCACCTTTTTGGAGCTGAAGGGAATCGAGTAACTGATGCCGGAAGGGAAAGAGCCGGAAGCCTTCTCAAGCACCTTGCGCAGCCCCGTTTCAACCTTGTTGGCGTTTGAACCCGGTGCCTGATAAATCGCCAGTACCACGCCCGCTTCGCCGTTTGCCTTGGTATCGACCGTATAGCGATAGGCACCGAACTCGACGCGGGCGATATCACCAAGCTTGAGCAACGAACCATCCGGATTGGCACGAATCACAATATTTTCATAGTCACCCGGGTAGGCATTCTTGCCCTTGTACTTCATCACATATTGCATTGCCTCAGTACTGTTCTCGCCGAACGAGCCCGGTGCCGCTTCAAGGTTTTGGCTCTGAATGGCCGCCGCGACCTCCTGCGGCGTCACCCTGTAGGCCGCCATCTGTTGTGGACGCAGCCAGATGCGCATGGCATAATCCATGTTACCGTAGACCGAAACCTGCCCAACACCGGGAACGCGTGCTAAATCATCGACAATATTGATTTTAGCATAGTTCTGTAAAAAAATCTGGTCATAAGCTTTTGAACTGCTTGAAATCGTTATCAGCATGATCTGGCTGTTCTGACGCTTGACGGTCGAAACACCAATCTGGTTGACCTCAGCCGGGAGCCTGCTTGCCGCCTGGGCCACACGGTTCTGCACATTAACCGCCGCCTGGTCAGGGTTGGTACCCTGCTTGAAAAAGACCGCAATGGAGAGTGAGCCGTCATTGGCTGAGGTTGAGGTCATGTAGGTCATGTTTTCAACCCCGTTGATCGCCTCCTCAAGCGGAGGAGCCACGGAACGGCCAACCGTCTCAGCGCTTGCACCTGGGTAACTTGCCGACACCGAGACGCTGGGAGGAGCAATATCGGGGAATCGGGTGATCGACAGTTGATTGATACCGACAACGCCGAGAATAACCAGAATAATTGATATGACGGTAGCAAGAACAGGCCTTGATATAAAACGTTCAAACATGAATAGGTAAATTTATCGCCTTCAGCCCGTTACGGAAAACTGTTACTCTCTCTCTCATCGCCGCGCCTCTCCTAAATCTCTGGAGCGCTCGTGACCGGCTTGATAACCGTGCCATCGGGCAGTTTTTCGGTACCGGCAGTCACAATAACATCACCCTGTTTCAGACCTGAACTCACGATATAGTTGTTGCCGCTCTTGCCTGCAACCATAATCACCTGCTTGTTTACCCTGTTGCCTTTCCCAAGCAGGAAAACAAAAACCTTGTCCTGCAGCTCAACCGTTGCAGCCTGCGGCACCAGCAGCACATTATGATAGAGTGACTCAATAACCACCTTTCCCGTATTGCCGGAACGCAACAGCCCCCCCGGATTGGGAAAAACTGCCCGAATCCTGACAGAACCGGTTGCCTGATCGAACTGCCCGCTTATGGTACCAATGGTTCCCTTTCGAGAAAAGAGGCTCCCGTCAGCCATAATCAATGAAACCGGAGCCACCCGCTTCAGCTTCTCCTGTACCGTGCCGCCCTCGTACTGCTGTCGGAAACGCATAAAATCCATTTCGCTCATGCTGAAATAGGCATAAATCTCACTGACATCACTCAAAAGCGTCAGCCAGTTACTCTGGTTTTTACTGACCAGACTCCCGAGCCGTAAGGGAATTTTTCCAATGTATCCGCTTACCGGAGCCTTGATGGTAGCGTAATCAAGATTGACAAAGGCAGAACGAGCTGCCGCACTCGACTGCTCCGCCACCGCCGTAGCCGCCTGACGGCTGGCACTTGCGCTTTTAAGCTGAATATCAGCAATCACCTTGTTCTGTACCAGCGGAACAAGCTTTTCCTCGTTAAGCGTTGCAACAACAAGCGAAGCTTCTGCGGCATGTTGAGAGGCAAGGGCGCTGTTATACTGTTCACGATAGAGTCGGTCATCAATTTTAAAGAGTGGTTGGCCCGCCTTGACAAAAGCACCCTCGTCAACATAAATTTTCTGAAGCGTCCCGTCAACCTGCGGGCGAATTTCCACATTGACCTTTCCCTCAAGAAGGGAGGAGTACTCTCTGCTTACCCTTGCGTCCCCCAGAGTAACCGTCATCACAGGCAACACTGGCGTTCCCTTCTTTTCGCTATCTTTACCCCCGTTGCCCGATCCGCAAGCGGAAAAGAGAAGCGGAATGCACATTCCAACAACAACCTGAATGCGGAAAAAGCTCTTTATTAAAACGTTGTTCATCATCTTTATTTAATTATCTGCTGGAGAGGCCACAATCTTTGCCACCCCATCCCTCTTTAAGAACCCTGAAGTACGAGTTCTGAAATCTGCGAGAAACCTCTACCCTAAGAAACCTGTTGAAAATATGCCATTTTATACCGTATAACCTAATGCTGCCTGTTCAAGTTCCAGTAACCTCTTTTTCAACCCAAGTCCGCCACGATACCCGACAAGCGAACCATCACTACCGATAACGCGGTGACAGGGAATCAAAATCGGTAGCGGATTTCTGTTGCAGGCCATCCCCACCGCTCTGGCAGCAAGAGGATTTCCCATAGCGACAGCAACATCCCGATAAGTGAGGGTTTTCCCGTAAGAAATAGTACGGAGAATTTTCCAGACCCGCTGCATAAAGGGCGTCCCTGAAGGAGCAATCGGCACTGAAAACAGCCTCAGCTCCCCGGCAAGATAAGCATCAATTTGCCGAAAAGCCTCCCTTATCAGCTCTGTTTCACCAATTTCTGCTTGTTGCGGCAAAGTCTCTATACCAAAACAGAGATTGGTAATAGCACCGCCAGACTCCGCGACTGCGACTCTGCCGATTGTGGTCTGTTGAACAGAGATAATCATGGTGTCAAAGGAAAACGAACGTTTGGTGAATCAAAATAAAATTGCTTAATTCAGTAAATTGCCTGTGCAACCTAAATAATTTCGGCCAACACGCACTTATTACTGTTTTTTTCAGAAAAAACAACAATAATAATAAACTCTGTAAACAAAAAGCATTTAGATATCAGAACAGAAAAGAATGTTTCAATCATAAACGATCTCTCCTGTAAGTCATTGAAAAAGAATCAGCCATGCGTTAACGGATTACGATCATGAATGAGACACCCGCCGAGTTCAATCACCCCCACATCACCGATGCGGCCTGGTGCCCGGGATGTGGAAGCCATATACTGCACAAGGAGATACTTTCAGCACTGCAGGAACTCCACATTGAGCCAGAAAACCTTATAACGCTCTCTGAGATTGATGAGGCAATCAAGCAGTCAGACAGAAAGCTTGTTGTAATCATTGAATCGGGTGACAGCGATATGCCGGGTGAGGGAGGCAATCATTTTATCCATGCCCTCCGCAAAAACGCTGACGTCACGGTGATTGTCCACAACAACATGGTCTACGACCCCACCAACCCTCAACCCTCTGTCGCATCACAGCGCAGCATGAAGAGCCCTGCACGGGTTAACGGGGAGAAGCTCAAATCCTTCAATCCGCTGGAAATTGCACTGGTCATGAATGCTCCGTTCATAGCAAGATGCCTGGCCGGAGATGTTGAGCAGACAAAATTGATGATCAAGGAGGCAATTGCATTCAAGGGATTTTCTGTGGTCGATATCTGCCAGCCATGCGTCATCTTCAACAAACTCAATACCTGCCACTGGTTCAAGAAAAACCTCCACTACCTGCCCAAGGGCCACGACACCACTGACCACAATGCTGCATTCCGTCTTGCAACCGGATCCGGGAAACTCCCTCTGGGCGTTTTCTTCCGCCATGAAGAGCACGAGATGTGCGAAGATGTAGCGGGTTATCGATCCAACCCCGCTCTTTCAGCAGCAGCCCGATGAAAAAAATTTTCAGAGGATGATTGTGGCCCGAACGTCCCTGCCAACCCCTGACAGGCAGGAACGATCGAAACCCGGAACACCTCACGGATAACAGGATACGTTCAATCCTCTGGCTGCAACACCGGATAATCGGTATATCCCTTCGGCCCGGGAGTATAGAACGTACCCATATCAGGCGCATTCAGTCTTGCCCCGCTTTTCCAGCGTTCGACAAGATCCGGGTTGGCAATAAAAGCCTTCCCGATGGCAATAAGGTCGCATTTACCTGCGCAGAGATCGCTTTCAGCCCGCTCGGCATCATAACCTCCAGAGAGAATCAATGCACCCTTGAAGGTTCGGCGGAACGTCGCCTTCATGCTCTCGGGAACGACCGGCGCACCCATTGACGAATGATCCACAAGGTGAATATATGCCAAAGCGAAATCATTGAGCTGTTTGGCCAGCCAGGCGTACTCCTCCTCCATTTGATCGTAGAGCGGCATGTCGTTGAAAACTCCGAACGGCGAAAGCCGTATACCTGTCCTCTCCCTGCCGATGGCCCCAATAACCGCGTCGACCACTTCAAGCACAAAACGTGCACGGTTTTCCAGCGAACCACCGTAACTATCGGCACGCAAATTTGAATTCGGACGGATGAACTGTTCAAGCAGATAGCCGTTTGCAGCATGCAGTTCGACGCCATCAAAGCCAGCCGCCACCGCATTTCTGGCCGCCTCGGCATATTCGGCAATCGCAGCCTTGATATCATCACCGCTCATGGCCTCCGGCACCGGAAACGACTTGAGACCATCAGCATCCGTGTACATCTCGCCAGCGGCAGCAACGGCTGAGGGTGCAATCACGCGGGCACCAACCGGCAAATTCAGCGGATGGGAGATCCTCCCGCAGTGCATGAGTTGCAGAAAAATCTTTGCCCCCTTCGCGTGCACCGCGTCAGTAATGGCTCTCCATCCCTCAATCTGGGCAGCAGAGAATATGCCCGGTATACGCGGATATCCCAGACCATTCGGCGAGGAGGAGGTTCCCTCGGTAATAAGAAGCCCTGCAGTACCACGCTGTGCGTAATAGTCCGCCATAAGCGCGTTAGGAATATTTCCGGGCGCACGGCTTCGTGTCATTGGCGCCATAACCAGACGGTTCTGCAAAACAATCGGGCCAAGAGTGGTTGGGGCGTAGAGTATCGACATAGCAAGCTCCTCAATATAAATGGTTCAATAAAAGGCCGCATCTTTTGCGTTGTTTACCCATCAACACATGTATGAACTTGAGGGTTCACGCATAGCCGGGTTCGTTGTATGAATGAACGCCATGGTCATACACTCCATATCGCTGTAAAAAAAGTGAATAAAAAGCAAAAAATCATAGATTACTCAAAAAATGGAATTGTTTGCCCACAATAGCGTTATGGTAAGGAGAAAATATAGTAACTGTTCGTAGAGTTTATATTTTTTGCACAGTTTGCTTTTTCTTTTTAACGTCGTATTTTGGAAGTAACTTTTTTTAAATTTTCTTTTTAACCACAATAACCCAGGAGGATCATTATGCGGATTAAAGTTGTTCTGCTGTTTCTGTCTCTTTTTTCCATCACCGTTTTTTCTCAAGCAGATGCCTCGGTAAAACCCCGGATAGGAGTGTTGAGATTTACGAACCACACCTCTGCCGGATGGTGGGAAGGGAGTGTCGGCACCGATCTGCAGGATATGCTCATTGCAGAGCTTGCATCGACAAACAGTTTTCGGGTGCTCGAAAGAAAAGAGCTTGATGCGGTTATCAATGAACAGAATCTGGGGGCTTCCGGAATGGTTAACCCCAAAACAAGATCACGGTTAGGAAAGCTTACCGGTGCCAAATATCTGGTTGCGGCCACTCTTTCAGCCTTTGAACAAAATACGAGCGGTGGCGGTGGAGGTATCTCTTTTGGCGGTATCAGCCTGGGAGGAAATCAGGAAAAAGCGTACATGGCTGTTGATCTAAAAGTGATTGATGTTGAAACAGGCGAAATCTATGATGCCCGGACGGTAGAGGCCACCTCAAAATCGAGTGGTATCAGCGTGGGAGTCTCACGCGGGGGCTTCAGCGGTGGCCTCGGCCAGCACAAGAATACACCTGTAGGGAAGGCAATCAGGGCTTGTATCATGGAAATAGTCGGCTATCTGGAGTGTTCTCTTATTGATGGAAAGGATAGTGATTGCATGGACGAGTATAGATCAAAGGAGAGATCACGCAGAGAGAAGACCAGAGAGGCAATTCAGCTTGATTGAGCGATACTGCAAAGGGGCGGCTGATAAGGTACGCCCCTTTACAGTCAAAAAAATAGTATCACTCTTTATCCGGTTCAAAATCAAGGACGATGGAGTTCATGCAAAAGCGCTTTCCCGTCGGGGCTGGACCGTCATCAAAAACGTGACCAAGGTGTGCCTTGCACCGTCCGCAAACCACCTCTGTTCGCGCCATCCCGAATGAAGAGTCTTTCCGGTAGAGGACGCTGTTCGGGCGCAGAGTTTCAAAAAAGCTGGGCCAGCCGCAGGAACTGGCAAACTTGGCATCGGAACGAAAGAGCCGGTTGCCACATGCCGCGCAGGAGTAGCTCCCCTTTCCCTCATAATCCCAATATTTTCCTGAAAATGCATGCTCGGTCGAGCCGTGGCGTGCCACCTCATAGACCGCCGGCGAAAGCACCTCCTTCCAGACCGCATCAGAAAGGGTGAGGCTTGTGGTGTCGGTACGCGAGTAGTAGGGGTTGAGGGGATGTTGTTTTTCAGTCATGGCTGTCGGTTTTAGGGTTGTTGTCGGACGCGGCTCCCCATTGCATGAACAGAGCACGTTCATAAACAAAAGAATGAGGGGAACCGTTCGAGCCGGTCGGCGGAATATCTGATTCACAGGTGGCGGGATTTTTTGCTGCGCGCTTTTTTATAGACTTTTTTCAGGATTTTATCAAAGTTGACAAGACCATTCTGGAAGGGCTGAAGAGGGCTCTTGTCGAGTGCCTCTTCGGGGATACCACTCTGGACGGGATAAACAAGAATAAAGCTGTTTTTCTGGAAATAGCGGTTAAGATAGGATGATATCCTCGACATCTTGGAGTGATAGGAGAGGTTGTTTTTTCTGCTCATCACAATAATAAGGTTGTCGTCATTTTTTATCACTTTCGACAACAGCAAAAACTCATCCCACTCCCTGAACATCTTGTAATCGGCATGGGCAATGCTCTCGGAGTAGCTCTCTTTCAGGCTCAAAATAGTTTGGCGGGAAGCATGAATCACCAGTTTGCTGCCTGTATTTTTTATCATCGTCACAAGCCTCTCCATCCAGAGCACAAACCCGCTCTCACTTTCCGCCATTTCAGGGATGATAACAATGGTTCGCTTGATGGTGGCGAGGGGCTGTACCGGTTTGTAGATGAAGGTGGTGACATTGCAGCGTCCGAGGATGCTCTCCGATGTCGTGCCGAGAAAACTCTCTGTAAGGCTTTTTTTGTGATGAAGTCCCAAAATAAGGAGGGTGATTTTCTGTTCCCTGATCACCCCGGCAATGCCATTAACTGCATCGCGGTCAAAACGAATCAGCGGCGTCAAGGCATGGTCGGTGGAGGAGGCTGCAACTGCCGCTTTTTCAAGAAGCTTGGATGCACTCTTTTCTGCCGCATCACCGTTGATGCTATTGATTGCTACATGCAGGGCATAGATACTGTTACGAGACTTATGCGATTTAACCGTTATGCCAAGATTGACCAGTTCATCGACGGTGCTGATCTCATTCATGGGAATCAATATCCGCTCATCAGTTGCTGAAAGATCGCGTTCCGGCACCTCATCCATCGCCTCAGCCAGCGCAATGTTCTGCGCCCCTTTTTCACCGACGATGGTGGCAAGGGTACAGGTTACCAGAATAAAGAGGATCGTTCCGTTCAGTACGCTTTCGTCAAGCAACCTGACAGGATCACCACTGAGGGTATAACCAATGATAATATTGTAGCCGATCAAAACGGTTGCAAGGGCCAGTGCGGCATGGGCACTAATCAGTCCAAAAATCAGTCGGCGCTGATCGAGAGAAAAGCCGAAGAGCTTCTGTGTTATCCAGGCTGAAAGGTATTTGGCTATCGTAGCAGCAACGGTGATAACCAGTGCAACTTTAATGGTTTCATAACCCTTAAAAAAGGCCTGGATATTGATCAACATGCCAACACCGATCAGAAAAAAGGGGATAAAGATAGCGTTGCCGACAAACTTGATTCGGTTCATGAGCGGTGATGTCCTCGGAATGAGCCTGTTGAGTGCCAACCCTCCAAGAAATGCACCGATAATGGCTTCGACACCGGCGGCTTCAGCCAAAAAGGCACTGAAAAAAACCAGCGCCAACACAAAAAGGTACTGTTGCACGCTGTCATCAAAGCGCTTGAAAAACCATCGGGCCACGACCGGAAAGAGCAGCAGGACAATCAGGCTGAAGAGCGTTACACCGATAATCAGCCGTATCCAGAATGCTCCCGTCAGCGCTCCCCCCGACAATTCAACCACAACCGCCAGCACCAGAAGAGCAAGGGTATCGGTGATAATGGTACCGCCGATTGCCACATTGACCGCCCTGTTTTTGGCAATGCCAAGCTTGCTGACGACCGGATAGAGAATGAGCGTATGCGAGGCAAAGATACTGCCGATAAGAATGGAGGAGAGCAACGAAAACTGAAGGATATAGAGCGCAACCAGAATGCCGAGCACAATAGAAATCAGAAAGGTGTAGAGTCCGAACAAGATGCTTTTCGTGCTGTTTTTGCGAAAATCAGCGACATCAATCTCCAGCCCGGCAAGAAACATGATATAGAGCAGCCCCACCGTTCCAAAAAGGATGATACTGCTGTCACGAAGCATCAGATTCAACCCGTAGGGGCCAATCAACGCTCCGGCCAAAATGAGGGTGATCAGACTCGGAATCTTCAGCCGGTTAAAGAGCACCGGTGCAAAGAGGATGATAAAAAGCAACAGTGAAAACTGCAACACCGGGTTTTTCAAAGGCAACAGTATCTCTGTAAGGCTCATTAACAGCATCATGTACAATCCAGAAGTTCATCACTGACCAGACAAAAAAACGCAAGGGCAAAGCGCGGCGCACCTTTTGACAAATATGCACATCTTTTCAGTTGAACACAAACTGGCACCCTGGCTGATTGCATGACTACCACGAACGATGAAGGCGGCAGCAATGCGCTTTTTGAGCGACGGGATTCTAAAGCCAACTTTCACAGGTGCGCCTCCTCCACCGTCCGCTCAAAATCGTCACAAAGCTTCTCAACCAGATCCTCAGTCTCTTTGAAGAAATAATCCCCGACGGTTTGGCGATGGAGCGCTTTGTAGCTACGATAGATTTTGGCAAAATCGTTGTAAATCTCCTCTGAGCACTTTCTCATGTCAAAGAGTTGGTGCTCAACATGGATAATGGCCCAGAGTGCAGTGGGAGGCGAAATTTACTTGGCGAGGGATAGCCGCAAGGTCAATGATTGTGAAGACGGTATGTGTTGTGTGTGGATTTGCAGAAAATGCTGATCTGAACGCAGCACTCAATATACAGAGGGCACGACATGCCCTTTCAGCCTGTC
>SESG01009335.1_pt1 | contig 22784 bp, 16 predicted proteins | sample 3171421 | NCBI WGS metagenome assembly SESG01 (sample SAMN10866946, study PRJNA518727) | freshwater metagenome | biome: subpolar coniferous forest; feature: holomictic lake; material: water; isolation source: holomictic Lake 227, 6 m and 8 m depth | place: Canada: near Kenora, Ontario | collected...
GCTCGAAATGACAGGATACCAAGGTGCTCATTATTCAAACGATGCTCAATACGAAATTACGGTATGACTTTTTGCCAAGCACGTTATGCCAGAGGCAGAACAATTCTGAAGCAGCTCCCTTGAGGCTCTCCCGGTTCAAGCTCAATCATGCCGCCATGTGACTGGATAATCTGATTGGCAATACTCAGCCCCATCCCGGTTCCATCATCCTTTGTGGTAAAATAGAGGTTGAATACCCTGCCCCTCTCTTTTTCAGGAATCCCTCTCCCGGTATCGGTAATCTCGATAATCGCACTCTCGGATCGACTGAAAAGCGCAATCGTCATCATCCCTCCCGGCTCAGTGGCTTCAACCCCGTTTTGCACAATATTGAGCAGCGCCTGCTGCAACTGCTCGCGGTCAATGAATACCATCGCACCACTTCCGGTCTGGAGGGTAAAAAGGATCCCTTTAGCATCAGCCTCCCCCTGCAGGATCGGACGATAGCCTGTCATGAAATCATCCAGATTGCTCTTGACCATAACGAGCTGGGGCGGACGGGCGAATTTCAAAAATCGCTGAATAATGGCATTGACGCGATGTACCTCGGAGACCACGGCACGAACAAGCTGACGGTATTCACCCTCATCCGCAGTCGGCGAGAACTCTATATCAAGGCGCTGGGCAAGAACTCCTATTGCATTCAAAGGGTTTCTGATTTCATGGGCAACCCCTGATGCCAGCTCCCCCATTGCGCTGAGCTTCTCCTGTCGATTGATGACTCGCTGCATTGAGCACTGCTGGCTCAGATCCCGCAATACACCCAAAGCTCCTTCGATACGCTGGTTAGCGCCCGTTATGAGCGTGAAATTGCCTGCCAGGGTAAGGCTCTTTCCGCTGGCAGTGCACTCAAACTCTCTCTGCAATGAAGCCCTTTGCTCATCCATGATGAGCGAGAAAAACGCGGCACATTCAGGTAAGAGAAGCTTTGCCTCCTGACCAAGCGCATTGAGAGAGGAAAGCGCGAAAAGCCTCTCCGCCGCGCCATTCATAAGGGTAAGGCGACTATCCGCATTGACAGCCACAACCGCGTCAGCCATACTCTCCAGAATAGTTGATGAAAAGATCTCTGCTCGCTGGCAGGCATGAGCCATTCGCGCCTCACTCCTGCGGGTCATCACCAGATTGAGTATGACAAGTGCACCAAAAAAGGCAAGAAAAGCAAGCATGATAAAGCGAGTACGCAATTTGGTCAGCGCCATTGTGAAATGGTCTGTTTTGAGACCTATGCGCAGCAACCCGAGGTTGGTACCTCTGTAGATAAATGGCTTGACAACTTCAAAAACCTCGCGCCCATCAAAAGTCGTCAATCGGGTTGTTGGTTTCTGCTGCAAGAGCGCTCTGGCAAGAAGAGAATCGGAAAGTAACGGCGCTGCTCCGGTAACATTTGGTGTGGCAGCAAGAATGGCCGTCGTATCCTGCCAGAAAATATAATCAATACCGGTCGTATCCACTCCGATGCGCTGAATAAGACGCCCAACCCCCAGTTGACGGCGAAGATTAATTAACCTTGAGGCATCAATATTGCCGGTAATCGCACCACCCCGGCTTCGGGCAATGGCGACAACCAGCCTCGGCCCCCTGCCAGATGCACTCTCTCGGATCCCGACAATAAGGGAGTCCGTTTCACGTAAAAAAATCGGTTGCAACTGCGTTTTTGGATCGCACTGCTGAGCCATAGGCTCGTGATCGGGCGGAGTATTGTGTGCTATCCTTTTTCCACGACGGTCGAAAATATTAATGCGATACATCGTGCCTGATCCGGCAATTTCGGTGAGATCGGAAGAGCGCAGCGCATTTTTTTTATCGATGCGATCAAGAAGGCGCAGTTGACTGAAGAGACTACCGGTCAACAGGGAGCTATTCTCGTTATACCCTGAAATTGCATTTTCAGCCCCCTCACTCAATGCGTGAACAAGCAGGGATGCCTCTTCACGCATACTATGCTCAATCTCTAATTTCCGGTAATGATACTCAAACAGTGTTGAGCCAAGAAAAATCGCCAGCAGCAAAAAAAACAATCCAGCAAGATAGCCTGGCGAAAGCATCAATGGCCATTGTAACGTTAACCTCTTTTTTTTCATGATAACAACCTCGTTCATCGTCTCATTGCTCAATACGTTCACCATGAATGGTCTCTACCTGTCGGGGTTGATGACTACACTGCAACGTAGCAAAAAAACGACGATCTGCTGAAACCCAGCTTCATGCTCCCCAAGCAGCCTGTCATGACCAGAGAGTACTGAAAGTTGCGAAAAATCCCGGAACAAAAAGAGAAATCACCTGCAAATGGCAGAATTGCTGTAGAAACTTGGGAAACATGGAATTATTGTGTTTTATTGAAAGAGGACTTTCATAATCCGGTAACAACCTCCAAAAGCCTCAACCGACGCAGAGCAGCTCTTTTCTCATCCCGGTTCTTTTTTTCAGTGGCTACAGAGAGAGTATACACCGGTTACCTTTTAGCAAAATTGCAGTAAACGGTATAATTTTTTTATTTATACCGCAACAGCCATTTTCATCAACACTCTTTTCAACAACATAAACAATCTGAATTATGTCAAAAGCTGCTTTAGTAGAGAAGATTGCCGAACAGGCCAATCTGAGCAAAACTGACGCTGATCGCGCCCTCAAAGCATTTATCAACGTCGTCTCAGAATCTTTAAAAGAGGGTATTGATGTTCCTTTGGCAGGATTTGGGACATTCACCATTGTTGACAGGGCTGAACGGGAAGGACGCAACCCCATGACCGGGGCGACCATTACCATCGCCGCAAAAAAAGTGGTCAAGTTTAAACCAGGAAAAGGCCTGAAAGATGAGATTGGCGGATAATTGTCATCTGTTGATTTTGAGTTGACTGTAAGTCCATCCTGTATGTGGTGGACTTTTTTTTGCCTCCCCTGATGCGCCCTCAAAAGCCATTGCCCGCATCAAGGGATTATCAAGCCGGAAAGAACTTCCTGATTCACTATATTGTGCCCTTGAAATCATTAACTCTCACGCAGCAGACCCTCATGAAACGTGGACCCGGAAAAAAACCGGAGTGGCTGAAGATACGATTGACTGGCGGCGCATCGTTTGCGGCAACAAGGCAATTGCTCGACCATCACAGCCTGCACACCGTCTGCCGATCGGCGATGTGCCCGAACCTTCAGGAGTGCTGGTCACACGGGACAGCAACCTTTCTGTTGCTCGGCACTATCTGCACTCGGAGTTGCAGCTTCTGTGCTGTTGGCAAGGGCTCAAACCCACCAGCCCCCGACCCTCTTGAACCAGAAAAGATCGCGCTTGCGGTTCAATCAATGCGCCTGAAACACGCAGTCCTGACCAGTGTCACCCGTGACGACCTCCGTGACGGTGGCGCAGAACACTGGGTAAAAAGCATAAGGGCCATCCGTTCCCTCACCCCTTTGGTGACCATCGAATGCCTGATCCCTGATTTTCAGGGTAATGAAAAGGCCCTTGACCAGCTTATGGCTGAGGCTCCTGAAGTGCTGAACCACAACATTGAAACCGTCCCCTCCCTCTACGCAAAAGTTCGGCCACAGGCAAGCTACCAGGCGTCACTGGAGCTTTTACAGCGAGCAAAAAAACTGCACGCTCTTACCACAAAGTCGGGGCTGATGGTCGGCATGGGCGAAACTGCGGAGGAAGTTGTGCTCTCGCTCAGCGATCTCATCCTTCATGGCTGCGATATGGTGACCATCGGTCAATACCTCCAACCCTCCGCCTCGCACCTGCCGGTCGAGCGCTACATCACTCCAGAGGAGTTTGAGCACTACCGAAATGTTGCCGAAAAAGCAGGCTTCCGAAATGTGCAATCTGGACCATTTGTCCGAAGCTCCTATCATGCCGAAGCATTGACAAAAAACCCGGAAACCGTTTTTTTTACCCACTAAACCACTCTTGAGCCTCATGGACGTTATGATTTTTTTATCACAATTCAAGGAATTTTTTACAGTACCGATAATGATCTCTCTGTACTGGTCCTTTGCATTGCTCATTGGATTCCTCTTTTTCCGGAAAGATATACTCGCCTTCAACCATGAATTCGACCGCAGAAGAATCACCCTGCTGGCAACCTCTCTCGTCGTTGTTGCAATCAATGCATGGGTTTATACCCACTCTACCTCTGATGGCGGACGTGCGCTCGACCCGCTGACCGTGCTCGTCTTCACCATCGGCAACGGCATCGCAGAAACCTTCATGTTTTATGCGGTATTCCATCTTGGCAATGCTCTTGCAGGGCGCTTCACACAAAACTCCTGGGCGCTCTTTATCACCGGCTTTCTCTTTTTTATCCTCTACAGCGGACTTATTCACGGTCTCTTCTGGATCAATATCCTGCCACAACATGTGGTACAGACCAGCCTCTACAAACCCTTTTTCATGCCAATTCAACTGTTGCTTGCTGGCAGTTGGGCCCTCAATTTTTTCTGGTATCGCGACATCAGAAGCGTCATCTTTCTGCACGCACTGGTCGATTTGACCATGGTCTGCAATGTCCGGTTTTCACTCTTCAACTGAACACAAACTGACGAGCCATGAAATCATTTAACGGAACCGTGCTGGTTGTCGGAGCTACCGGCAGAACAGGGCTCTGGGTGGTCAAACGCCTGCAAAGCCACAATATCAAATACCACCTTTTTGTCCGTTCTGCTCCAAAAGCAATCGAGCTTTTCGGCCCTGAAATGATCAACAAACTGACCGTTGGCTCCGTCGAAAATCCTGAAGAGATCAAGGAGGCCCTGAGCCATGCTGAGGCCGTGATCTGCACCATCGGCGGCAAGGTAACCGATTCAGACGCACCACCTCCATCGGCCATCGACCGTGACGGAGTCAAACGAGTTGCGGCACTCGCCAAGGAGCGTGGCATCAAAAAGTTCATCCTCATAAGCTCTCTTGCGGTGACCAAACCGGAGCACCCGATGAACAAATATGGTCAGGTGCTCACCATGAAACTTGAGGGTGAAAATGAGCTTCGACGACTCTACTCGGAAGCAGGATACTCATATACGATCCTTCGTCCAGGGGGGCTGATTGACGGTCCACCACTGATGCACACCCTTGTTTTTGACACCGGAGACAGAATTACTACGGGAATTATCGACCGAAGTGACGTCGCAGAAGTGGCCGTCATCTCCCTTTTTACCCCCGAAGCACACAATCTCACCTTCGAACTTATCCAGTCTGAAGCGGCCACGCACTCCTCACTCAGCCACTTTTTCAAGCTGACGCAATCCTGAATTTCCCCTCAAGCGAACAATCCCCCCATGATATCCGGTTATTTTTACCGACTTCCATGGGGGTGCGCATGCAATCAGCGAGATTTTCCAAGCAGGTTATTCATTATAAAAAGCGGAAAGCGCACCATCATTTTTTAAAAAAAAACCACTTATCACAACAAATATATAAGCAACATATAGTCGCATATATGTGACAAAAACAAACATTAAATTCAAAAAAAATAAACTATGAGCACAAAAAATCAAGAGCAATACAACACAAAAAAGCACACAAAAAATTGTACAATACACTAAAAAAAACAGATCAATTAATCAAAACAATCACATAATAAAGCGATATTAAAAAAAACAACAACAACTATTAAACAGCAAATAACCGCCAGAATCAAATAATATAAAAGTTTTATTCAACAAAGTTTATCTTCTTTCATTAAAAGGATTTATTTATCTTGAAGATATAAATACTCTCAACCAGAAATCATATAATTACGCATACAAAAAACAACCATTATTAACAGTGAAATATTATTATAAAATCGAAACCGAAAGCCCTGTAAATATTACAAGTTCTCTCTTCAGTGGTCAGTCTTTTTTGTGGGAAAATCCTGGGGGTGAGCATTTATTCTATTCAGCAATAATACAATCCGTTCCAATTATTCTATGCAAACTATCAGAGAATGAATTTGAAATTCATTCTACAGAAAACTCTGTTGCTAAAGCACCATTACAAGAGTTTATTAAGCGATACTTTACGCTTGATATCAACACGAAACTCGCGTTTCCAGAAAATTTCAGCCACTTGTATCCAGAACTCTGGCTACTCCTGTCGCCCTATTTTTCACTGCGCATCATGAGGCAGGATCCCTACGAAACCATGATCTCTTTTATGTGCGCACAGGGCATTGGAATGCACCTGATCAGAAGACAGGTTACAATGCTTCGCAAAACGTATGGTGAAACAAGCAGTGTTGTATTCCGTGGCAAGGAGGTTGAGCTGCACCACTTCCCCTCCCCTGAAAAACTTGCTGCTGCCGATCCCGCTCTGCTCAGCCGTTGCACCAATAACAATCGACTCAGGGCTCGCAATATTATTCTTGCATCTCAAGGTGTGGCCGAAGGGAAGATTAATCTCAATGCCCTTTGCAACCCGGCACTCCCCCTCCCAGAGGTGCGCAACACGCTCTGCCAAAATGGGGGGATCGGCTATAAAATTGCGGACTGCATTGCGCTCTTCAGCCTCGGTCGTTTTGATGCCTTCCCTATCGACACCCATGTCAAACAATACCTCGGAGAGTGGTTCAACAGCAGAACCGCCCGTCGCCCGCTGAGCCCGGCCACCTACCTTGCCCTCGACAGAGAGGCTCGTACTCTTTTAAACCCGAATCTTGCTGGCTACGCTGGCCACCTCCTCTTTCACTGCTGGCGCAGGGAGGTAAAAGGACTTCGAACGTTTTAACCGAAAAAATGCTTCACTCTACCAGATTCAAGCCAACCCCTGAAATGAGGAGTCAGAATAAACATGAGCGTCACAAAAAAAGTACTGGTTGCCGGAGCCTCCGGCTATCTTGGCAGATACGCTGTCAAAGAGTTCAAGGAGCGGGGTTTTTATGTCCGTGCTCTGGTGAGGGATCCTGAAAAACTCAAAACAATCGGCCCGCACCTGGAGCCGGCAGTCTACGATCTTGTTGATGAAATTGTTGTCGGTGATGTCACCCATCCCGAAAGCATCAAAGGAATCTGCAAGGGAATCGATCTTGTTTTTTCCTCCCTCGGCCTGACCTCTCCTGACGCGAAGCTGACCAGTTATGATGTCGATTACCTCGGCAACAAAGGCATCCTTGATCAGGCCGTTGAAGAGCATGTTGCACGCTTTATTTATATATCGGTCTTCAATCAGGATAAAATGGCCGAGATACTCTCCATCAAGGCGCACGAGCTCTTTGTGGCGGATCTCAAAAAATCGGGACTCTCCTGGGCTGTCATACGACCCAACGGCTACTTTTCAGATATGGGTCGATTTTTCTCCATGGCCCAGAGCGGCCACATCTTCATGGTCGGTGAGGGGGAGAAAAAAATCAATCCGGTTCACGGTGCCGACCTTGCCAAAATCTCTGCGGACGCAGCCGAGGATGATTGCCGGGAAATTGCTGTTGGCGGACCCGACATCTACACCTTCCGGGAAGTCATGGAGCTTGCCTTCCATGCCTGCGGCAAGAACCCGTGGATCACTCCCCTGCCAATGTGGCTTGCCGAAGGAGGACTCATGGTAACAGGAATCTTCAACCGTAATCTGGCCGATCTTCTCTCCTTTGCTGTTGAGGCGCTCAAATTCGACCATGTTGCACCGGTTTGCGGCACTCGTCACCTGAAAGAGTTTTTTGCTGAACTTGCAGCCAGAAAACCATAGGGGCTGATACCACTCCCCCTCTTGCAATGGAGCTGAAAATCAGGGCCATTTTCCGCCACTCTTTTTTTTCAAAGCATCCCGCTTTTTTCTCAATGTCTAATTCAATACCTTGAGCATCAATTGGACATAGCGAAGAGAGCGGGAAAAAAGAGATCCTCTTTTCGAAAAACTATCTGAAACCTCATAGAGAGCACAAAGGCCTGTACATGTTGAAAATTTTTGAAAAGATCTTCGGCTCCAAACACGAAAAGGATGTCAAAAAAATCCAGCCCATAATCAGCAGCATCAATGAACTGCAGGTTACCATGGCATCACTCAGTGACGAGCAGCTCCGTGAAAGGGGAAGAACTCTGAAACTGAAAGTCAGGGCCGCTCTTGAGCCTTTTGAGCTTGAGAAAAAAACTCTCTCCCTGAAACTCGACAACCCGGATATCAACCTTGAAGAGGCTGAAACCATTAACACCCGGCTTGACGCCTTGACTGAAGAGTACGAACAGGCAACCGCTGCCATACTTGAAGAACTTCTTGCGGAAACCTTTGCTCTTGTCAAGGAGAGCTGTGTGCGCCTTAAAGGACACAAGTATCTGGTCATGGGAAGAGAGATGGTCTGGGATATGGTGCCTTATAATGTCCAGCTTATCGGCGGAATTGTACTCCATTCAGGAAAAATCTCTGAAATGGCCACCGGTGAGGGAAAAACTCTCGTTTCCACGCTCCCGGTCTTTCTCAATGCACTTACTGGCAGAGGCGTGCACGTCGTGACGGTCAATGACTACCTTGCCCAGAGAGACAAGGAGTGGATGAATCCGGTTTTTGCCTTTCACGATCTTACGGTTGGTGTTATCCTCAACACCATGAGGCCAGAGGAGCGACGGGAACAATACGCCTGCGACATCACCTACGGCACCAACAACGAATTCGGCTTCGACTATCTGCGCGACAATATGGCCGGAACTCCGGAAGAGATGGTGCAGAGAAACTTCTACTATGCCATCGTTGATGAGGTGGATAGTGTACTGATTGATGAAGCAAGAACGCCACTGATCATTTCAGGGCCTGTACCCAATGCCGACAACAGCAAATTCCAGGAGATCAAGCCCTGGATTGAGCAATTGGTGCGTGCCCAGCAGCAGCTCGTGGCCATCGCCCTTGGCAATGCTGAAAAACTCCTTAAAACAAAACCTGGCGACGCTGATGCCGGTCTTGCTCTTCTGCGCGTCAAACGCGGACAGCCAAAGAACACCCGCTACATCAAGATGCTCTCCCAGGCTGGTGTAGCAAAACTGGTGCAGGCGACCGAGAACGAATACCTGAAAGACAACTCAAGCCGGATGCAGGAGGTTGATGATGAACTCTATTACGCCGTTGATGAAAAAGGGGGCACCATTGACCTGACCGACAAGGGACGCGAATTTCTCAGCAAGCTCAGCCACCAGGACAGCGATATCTTCATGCTCCCGGATGTCGGTTCTGAAGTAGCCCTCATTGAAAGCGATGCGTCGGTCACCGTTACCGACAAAATCCAGAAAAAAGATGAGGTCTATCGCCTTTTTGCCGACCGTTCAGAGCGACTGCACAATATCAGCCAGTTACTGAAAGCCTATTCACTCTTTGAGCGCGATGATGAATATGTGGTACAGAATGGGCTGGTGATGATTGTCGATGAGTTTACCGGCCGCATCCTTCCCGGTCGCCGCTACAGCGACGGACTGCACCAGGCCATCGAGGCCAAGGAGAATGTCAAGATTGAGGGTGAAACGCAGACAATGGCGACCATCACCATCCAGAACTTTTTCCGCCTCTACAAAAAGCTCGCCGGTATGACCGGTACGGCAGAAACTGAAGCTTCGGAGTTCTATGAAATCTACAAGCTCGATGTTGTCGTCATTCCGACCAATGCAAGCATTGTCCGCAAGGATATGGATGATCTGGTCTATAAAACCCGTCGCGAAAAATATAACGCCGTTGTACTCAAGGTTGAAGAGCTGCAAAAAAAGGGGCAGCCGGTACTTGTAGGCACCACGAGCGTCGAGGTTTCGGAAACCCTCTCAAGAATGCTTCGCGCCAGAAAAATTGTCCACAACGTACTCAACGCCCGGCAAAACGACCGTGAAGCCGAAATAGTGGCCGAAGCGGGTCAGAAAAATGCGGTCACTATTGCCACCAACATGGCGGGACGTGGAACCGACATCAAGCTCGGTGCCGGTGTCCGTGAACTGGGTGGCCTCTTTATTCTTGGTTCCGAACGCCATGAGTCACGCCGCATTGACCGCCAGCTCCGAGGACGTGCCGGACGGCAGGGTGATCCTGGCGAATCGGTCTTTTTTGTCTCTCTCGAGGATGAGTTGATGCGCCTCTTTGGTTCCGACCGGGTCATCTCGGTAATGGATCGCCTTGGCCATGAGGAGGGCGATGTGATTGAACACTCCATGATCACCAAATCAATTGAGCGTGCGCAGAAAAAGGTTGAGGAGCAGAACTTTGCAATCCGTAAACGGCTGCTTGAGTATGACGATGTCCTGAACCAGCAGCGCGAGGTAATCTATTCACGCCGCCGCAACGGCCTGCTCAAGGAGCGCCTTACCAGTGACATTCTTGATCTGCTCAGAGATTACAGTATGCTGGTGATCAAAAAACATCACAGCCAGTTTGATGTTGATGCCATTGAAGAGCAGCTCATGCGCGAACTCTCCATTGAATTCAAGCCTGAGCATGACAGTTTTGAGCGTGAAGGAGTTGACGCAACCGCCGAAAAGCTCTACCAGACCGCCCTCGCCTTCTACCGCCGGAAAGAGGCGGCTGTGCCGGAAGAGATTATGCAGCAGATAGAGAAATATGCCGTTTTAAGCGTCATTGACCTTCGCTGGAGAGAGCACCTCCGCGAAATCGACTCACTGCGTGAGGGAATCAATCTGCGTGCTTATGGCCAGAAAGATCCTCTGCTCGAGTACAAGCAGGAGGCATTCCGTCTCTTCATTGACCTCTTGCACGACATCGAACTCGAAACCCTTTCGCTTGCCTTCAAGCTCTTTCCAGTCAACCCCGATGAAGCGCGGGAGATGGAAGAGCGTCAGAGAAGAGCTGCGGGACGGCAAGACAAGCTGGTTGCCCAGCACTCCCCCGCAGGAAGTGTGTATACCATTGTCGAAGATGGTGAAGACAATCAGAGTGAAGAGAGTGTGCAGCAACCGGTCATCGCCGAAAAAAAACCAGGGCGCAATGACGACTGCCCTTGCGGAAGTGGAAAAAAATATAAAAACTGTTGCGGCCAGCACGCTTGAACCATCACGATTCACATTGCAATGAACCACCCCGAAAGGAGCTATGAAACATACTGAAGTTGAAGTCACCCTTGCCCTTGCCGCAGAACATGGCCTGAACAGTGAAGAGTACGGCAAGATATGTACCATTCTCGGAAGAGTCCCCTCATTTACCGAACTCGGGATTTTTTCTGTCATGTGGTCAGAACACTGTAGTTACAAAAATTCCATTGCCGTGCTCAAAACCCTGCCCCGCGATGGTGGAGCCCTTTTAACCAGTGCCGGTGAAGAGAACGCCGGTCTGGTTGATATCGGCGACAACATGGCCGTAGCCTTTAAAATTGAATCGCACAACCACCCCTCCGCTGTCGAACCCTACCAGGGAGCGGCGACTGGTGTTGGCGGCATTCATCGCGACATTTTTACCATGGGTGCACGCCCGGTAGCATCACTCAACTCGCTCCGCTTCGGCTCACCCAAAGATCCCCATGTCCGCTACCTTGTTGACGGTGTCGTGCGTGGCATCGGCGATTACGGCAACTCATTCGGAGTGCCGACCGTCGGTGGCGAAATCTATTTTGAAGAGGGCTATACCGGCAACCCGCTCGTCAACGCCATGTCGGTCGGCATTGTTGAACACCACAAAACCGTCAGCGCAACCGCCCTCGGTGAAGGCAACCCTGTGCTGATTGTCGGCTCATCGACAGGACGGGACGGCATTCACGGCGCAACCTTCGCCTCCGAAGATCTCAGCGAAGCCTCCGAAGACAAACGGCCAAGCGTACAGGTTGGCGACCCTTTTGCTGAAAAGCTTCTTCTCGAAGCTACTCTTGAAGCCATTGCCACCGGCTACATTGTTGGCCTGCAGGATATGGGAGCTGCCGGAATAACCAGTTCAACCTCCGAAATGAGCGCTCGCGGGATCGAAAAAACCGGGAAGGGCGGCATAGAGATTGACCTGGACCTTGTCCCTATTCGCGAAGCAGGCATGAGCGCCTACGAAATCATGCTCTCCGAATCACAGGAGCGGATGCTGATTGTAGCCGAAAAGGGATTTGAAGAGAAAATCATGGAGGTCTACCGCAAATGGGATGTGCTGGCCGTCGTCATTGGGCAAGTAACGAGCAACAACATGCTGAGGGTCTCACAGCATGGCACGGTTGTTGCTGAAATTCCAGCCGAAACGCTGGTCCTTGGAGGAGGCGCACCGGTCTATATCCGTGAAGCCATCGAAAAAAAACCCGATACCCCTGTCGCACACCTTGAAGCCGACAATACTCTCGATTTCCATGCCATCAGCCTTGAACTGCTCTCACGCCCCAATATTGCAAGCAAGCAGTGGGTCTATCGCCAGTATGACTCCATGGTGCAGACCAACACCGTCACGCCGGTAGGCCATACCGATGCGGCTGTTATCCGTATCAAGGGATCACGCAAGGGGCTTGCCATGAAAACCGACTGCAACGCCCGTTACGTCTATCTGAACCCTCTGGCTGGCGGCAAGATTGCCGTTGCTGAATGTGCCCGAAATATCGCCTGTTCAGGAGCGCAGCCACTGGCCATAACCAACTGCCTCAACTTCGGCAACCCCTACAAACCGGAAGTGTACTTCCAGTTCAAAACGGCAGTTCAGGGCATGGGTGAAGCGTGCCGCGCCTTCAATACCCCGGTCACCGGCGGCAACGTCAGCTTCTACAACGAAACCTTCATCGGTGGTGTACGCACGGCCATCTACCCCACCCCGACCATCGGTATGATCGGCCTGCTTGACGATATCGACAATCTTGTGGGCTCAACTTTCACCACTGCTGGTGATGCCATCCTTCTTCTGGGCTACCCGGAACTCACACTTGACGCATCAGAGTACCTCGTCATGCAGTACGGAACTCCCGGTCAGGATGCTCCATCAATCGACCTGGTACACGAAAAAAATCTCCAGGATTTGCTTGTGACGCTGGCAGCAAAAAAACTGGTACACTCCGCCCACGACATTTCCGACGGTGGACTCTTTGTAGCACTTGCTGAAAAATCCATCATGAACGCAGATGCGCCTCTCGGATTCAGTGTCGATCTGGAAAATACAAACAACTCCCCTTGCTCCATCCAGCAGCAGCTCTTTTCGGAGGCTCAGGGACGGGTCATTGTGAGCATCTCTCCTGAAAAAGCCAAAGAGGTGATCGCGGAAGCAATGGAGCGCCATGTCCCCATTCGCGTCATCGGACAAGTGGTTGCAGAGGATGCCATCATCGCCATGAATGGAGAAGAACTACTTCATTTCACCCTTGAGGAGCTCTCGGGAGCATACTATCACGCTCTTGAGCACTCCCTTCACCTTGACGAACTCTAACCCCTCATGCTGCCTGTTCTAACCGCGCAAGAGATGCAAAGGGCCGACAAGGCGGCAATTGAGCAACTCCATATTGGCGAAACCCGCCTTATGGAGCTTGCCGGTCGTGAATGCCTCCGCATTATCAAGGAGAGCCTCCAACAGGAGTCACTTGCCGGCAGCTCATTTCTTCTGCTCTGCGGCAAGGGAAACAATGGCGGTGACGGCTTTGTGCTCGCCCGCCACCTCCTCAACCTTGAAGCCTCGGTCGATCTCGTGCTCCTCTACCCCGAGTCACTGCTGCAAGGAGTCAACCAGGAGGGGCTCGCCATTCTTGAAGCCTACGGAGAGCACGGCTCAGAGCTGCGCATCTTTGCCAGCCATGACGAAGCACTCCCCTTTGTGGCCGAAACCCGCTACGACGCCCTCATCGACGCCATGACCGGTACCGGCCTCCGCCTCAGCGAACCGGGGATGGAGCTTGCTTCACCCCTTGCGGAAGGCATTGAACTGCTCAACACCCTCCGCGACCGAACGGGCGCCCCTCTTATAGCCATTGACGTGCCATCAGGACTTGATGCAACCACCGGTCACTCGGCCACCCCGTCAATCCTCGCGGATATGACCATCACCATGGCCTTCCTGAAAAGAGGATTCTATCTGAACGAGGGGCCGGAGTGCTGCGGAGAGCTGCATATAGCAGAAATCTCCATCCCCCGCTTTCTCGCTGAGCCCTCCTCCTGTTTACTGATCGACCAGGAATTTGCGGCTGAACAGTTCATCCTCAGAGAGCCCTCAAGCGCAAAACAGCGCAACGGCAAGGTGCTGATCATTGCCGGATCGCAAACCGAGCAAAGCTCAATGGTTGGTGCCGCCATCCTCTCCGCCAAAGCCGCCCTGAAAACAGGCGCAGGGTACGTCTGCATCTCTCTGCCGATTTCACTTGCCGCCATCATCCATATTGCCGTACCGGAAGCTGTGGTGATAGGAAGGGATCTTGCCGCCATTACTGAAAAAGCTCGCTGGGCCGATGCCATTTTGATCGGATGCGGCCTCGGGCGCGATGAAGCAGCCATTGATCTGCTCAGGGAACTGCTTGCAGACTCCATCGTCGCTTCAAAAAAACTGATTCTTGATGCCGATGCGCTCTACGCCCTTTCGTTTATTGGAATAAAGGAGGCGCTGAGCCAATGCGGCGATGTTCTGCTCACACCCCATTACGGAGAGTTCAGCCGCCTCACAGCACGGCTAATCGAGGAGATAGCCTCCGATCCGATCGAGTGTGCCCAGAGCTTTGCCGCTCTCCACCATGTGACGGTTCTTCTGAAAGGGGCACCCACCGTTATTGCGGGAGCTGAAGGGCCCACTCTCCTCAACACCAGCGGCACCGAAGCACTTGCCACGGCAGGATCAGGCGATGTGCTCTCCGGCATGATTATTGCTTTCGCCGCAAAAAGCACCTCCCCCATCAACGCCGCCGCAGCCGCAGCCACATGGTTTCACGGCAGGGCTGGAGACCTCGCAAGCGACGTCGCCAGCCTGGTCTCCTCCGGAATGGTTGTTGACGCTATTGCTGGGGCAATCGGGGAAATTTTTGAGCGGGAAGAGTAACTCAATTGCTGACTTTGGCAAATCAAATGGTCGGCGGTCTGGATTGGCGGGTGCGTTTTGGCTTTTGCAACGCAACCGCCGGAACGGAAGATGCGTAAGGGTCACGCAATACCATGCCCCCACAATTACTATTTATTCGCGCAAGAATTTTTTGATATTCCGCGCAGCCTGCCGAATCCGCTCCTCATTCTCAATCATGGCAATACGAACGTAGTCGTCACCATAAGCACCAAACCCAATACCGGGGCTGACGGCAACCTTGGCTTCGCTCAGCAGCTTCTTGCTGAATTCAAGGCTTCCCATTGAACGAAACGGCTCCGGAATCTGTGCCCAGACAAACATGCTTGCCCTGGGGGATACAACCGGCCAGCCTGCGTTGATAAAACTTTTGACCATGACGTCGCGCCGTTTGCGGTAGACGTCGCAGATCTCCTGAACGCAACTCTGGTCTTCGGTGAGGGCAATGGTTGAGGCAACCTGAATGGGGGTGAAGGTACCGTAATCGAGCCAGCTCTTGATTTTTTCGAGGGCACCGATCAGTTTGGCGTTTCCAACCATGAACCCGACACGCCATCCGGCCATGTTGTAGGTTTTTGAGAGGGTGTAGCTCTCGACGGCAACATCCTTTGCTCCTGGTACCTGGAGGATTGAGGGAGTGACGTAGCCGTCGAATGTCAGTTCGGCGTAGGCAATGTCACTGATAATATAAAAGCGCTCCTGACGGGCAATATCGACCAGTTTCTGATAAAAGGGAAGTTCGACGGTGGCCGTGGTAGGATTGTTGGGGAAATTCACCACCAGATACTTGGGCTTTGGCGACGATTCGCGCAGCGCTTTTTCAATATTTGCGAAAAAGCCCTCTTCGTCAAGGGTGAAATCGTCGTTCAGTTCAAGTTTCAGACGATGGACATTGCCACCGGCAAGAATGAATGCCTGGGAGTGAATGGGATAGCAGGGATCGGGTACCATGGCAAGGTCACCGGGATTGGTGATGGCCTGCACAAGATGGACATAGCCCTCTTTTGAACCCATCGTGGCCACAACCTCACGGTCAAGGTCGAGGTCAACATTATATTTGCGCTTGTACCAGGTTCCCACCGCACCACGAAGCTTGTAAATACCCTTTGAAACAGAATAGCCGTGAGTCCTTGGCTTATTGATGCTTTCAATCAGTTTATCGACAATGTGCTGGGGTGTGGGGCCATCAGGATTACCCATCGAAAAATCAATAACATCTTCTCCGGCACGCCGTTCAGCCATTTTCAGCTCATTGACCGCAGCAAAAACATACTTGGGCAAACGCTTGATCTTGTCAAACTCTATTTCATCAAACATGGTCTTGTAATGAAAAATTATGATATTTAAAATGGGGAGTTGCTGCATCATAAGCAAAAAGAGTATCATATCAATGGTCTTCTGCATATTTTCCCATCTCAGGCGAGCAAAAGAGATCCACTCATCGCACCAAAGAGCAAAAAAAGAGTAAGGAAGAGTTCCTTTGGCTTTTAAGAACTCGCGAACAAAAAATAAAAACAGAGTGAACGCTTTGTTTACGAGCTGCGTTTATTAACAATCGTTGAAAAAAAACGACAATGATGGTGAACCTGCAAAAAAAAAGAAAACTGAGTGGTGGTGCACCTTTCAGAGGTTTATTGCCCTCTTTTCTTCTGAACTGAACAAAAAAAAATGAATCCAAATTATTTGACATTAATGTAATTTTCTTTAACATACTATATTGGTGTCATTTCGCTTCCCGCTCCACGTAAAGTAATCCTGTACCACGTGTCAAAAATCAAGATGACAGTTAAGGATACCCTGAAGCATCAGCTTGAGGAATCCACCGGAAATGACTATAACTGCTGCTACCAGTGTGGAAAATGTACCGCTGGCTGTCCGGCAGGAGCGTTTATGGACAGCCCTCCGGCAAGAATCATGCGTCTCATCCAGGCAGGCCATATCGAAGATGCCCTCAAGAGCGAAGCGCTCTGGTTCTGTGTCGGCTGCATGACCTGCACCTCACGATGTCCACAGAACATGGATATTGCTGCGACCATGGACTCGCTCAGGGCTATGGCTCTTGAGAAGGGTATTGTTTCACAAAACAAGGCAAAAAAGCTGGTCACCGCCTTTCATGTCTCCTTCCTTAACAACGTGCGCAAACATGGCCGTCTTGAGGAACTCTCACTCATCAACAGCTACAAGCTCCGGACCAGAACTTTTCTGCAGGATGCCGAATCAGGCGTCAAGATGATCATGAGTGGAAAGATCAACCCGCTTCATACCCTTATCGGTAAAGGCGGAGTGAAGGCAAAGGGGCAGATCGCAAAAATTTTTGAAGCTTCCAGCAAGGAATCTCATCTGGCTGCTCCGAAACGACGTCCAAAGACAAAGGAATTTGTTGCAACAGCTCCCCGTTCAATCAAGCCGGGCATGACCATCGGTTACTATCCCGGCTGCTCACTGAGTGGAACGGCACGGGAATATGATATTTCGGTCAAAAAAATGTGCGCCCTGCTCGGTCTCAAGCTTCAGGAAATTGAGGACTGGAACTGCTGCGGAGCAACATCGGCCCACGCCACCAATCACAAGCTTGCTGTGCTTCTGCCCGCAAGAAACCAGGCACTTGCCGATGCACAGGGATTGAGTCTGGTGCTTGCACCCTGCGCCGCCTGCCAGAACCGTCAGGTAACCACGCGGCAATCATTGCTTGACTCCCAGGAACTTCGTGAGGAGGTTCGTTCAATTACCGGCATAGAGCCAACCTGCCGTGCTGAATTTATTGGCGTTACCCAGCTTCTTGAAGCAATGGATCCAGAAGAGATCAAAAGAAGGGTGAAAAAGCCCCTTACCGGTCTCCATCTTGCCTGCTACTATGGCTGCCTGTTGGTGCGTCCAATGGAGGCTATGGGTTTTGATGATCCGGAAAACCCGCTCAAAATGGAGGCGATCATGACCGCCCTTGGAGCCACACCGATTGAATGGGCGTTCAAAATTGAGTGCTGCGGAGCCGGGCTGACGCTTGCCCAGCAACCGCTTGTTGAAGAGCTTACGCACTCCATTGCCAAAAACGCAGCCGACAACGGTGCTGAAGCCTTTGTTGTCGCATGTCCCCTTTGCCAGGCCAACCTCGACATGCGTCAAGGGAGCATGAGAAAGCGGTTCGGAGATGTCAAAGAGATGCCGGTATACTATATTTCAGAGCTGGTCGCCATCGCCTGCGGTGCCAACCCCTCGGAAGTAGCTGTGGGAGAGCATTTTGTGCCTGCGCTCGACCTTGTCTCAAAACTTTAGGGTACGACCAAACCTTTGAATACCTGACGAAAAAGCAGGGATTTCAATGGCGTTCCATGCCGGGCCGTTCCGGTCAGCGGCTTCATACTAAAAGATTGAATAATGGCAAAAATCGGGGTATTTATATGTCACTGCGGCGAGAATATTGCTGCGAAGGTTGATTGTACCAAACTGGCGGCCGCCATGGGTGAACACCCCGGCGTTGCTGTCTCTGTCGAATACAAATATTTCTGCTCCGATCCAGGCCAGGAGAGTGTCAAAAAAGCGATCCGCGAAAACAACCTCAGCGGTATTGTCATAGCCGCCTGTTCACCAAGAATGCATGAGGCCACCTTCCGTAAAGCATGTGCGGAAGCGGGGCTTAACCCCTATTTGTGCGAAATAGCCAACATCCGCGAACAGTGTTCGTGGGTGCATACCGACAAGGATATGGCGACCGAAAAGGCGGCCGACATCGTCCGTTCAATGGTCGAGAAGGTCAAGCGCAACAACAAACTCCAGCCTATCGAAGTGCCGGTAACCCGCCGTGCACTGGTCATCGGTGGAGGAATTGCCGGTCTCCAGGCGGCACTCGATATTGCCAATGCTGGCCAGGAAGTTGTCCTCGTTGAGCGTGAACCCTCCCTTGGCGGCCACATGGCGCAGTTGTCGGAAACCTTCCCCACGCTCGACTGCTCGCAGTGCATCATGACCCCCCGAATGGTCGAAACGGCCCAGCATCCCAAAATCAGGCTCCTTACATACGCAGAAATTGAGAGTGTTGATGGCTACATCGGCAATTTCAAGGTGAGGGTTCGTATGAAAGCTCGCTACGTCGACATGAACACCTGTACAGGCTGCGGCGACTGCACCACAAAATGCCCGGTCAAAAAACTCTCAAGTGAATTTGATTGCGGCCTTGGCAAACGTACTGCAATTTATACCCCTTTCGCCCAATCCGTCCCAAATATGCCGATCATCGACAAGGCAAACTGCATCTACTTCAAGAACGGCAAATGCAAAATGTGCCAAAAATCCTGTCAAATCAATGCAATCAACTTTGATATGCAGGATGAATTCATCGACCTTGATATCGGTGCAATTGTGGTGGCCACCGGCTTCCAGATCCAGAATACTGCACTCTACGGAGAGTATGGCTACGGCAAATTTCCGGACGTCATAACCGGCCTTCAATTTGAGCGCCTCGCCTCGGCAAGCGGCCCTACTGCCGGGAAAATCCTTCGTCCCTCTGACGGTAAAGAGCCCGAAACCGTTGTCTTTATCCAGTGCGCCGGATCACGCGACCCTTCAAAGGGAGTGCGCTACTGCTCCAAAATCTGCTGCATGTACACCGCAAAACATGCCATGCTCTACGCGCACAAGATGCACGAAGGCAAGGCTCATATCTTCTACATGGATATCCGCGCAGCAGGCAAGGGGTATGATGAATTTACCCGCCGGGCCATTGAGGAGGATGAGGCATCCTACATCCGTGGCAGGGTGAGCAAGCTCTGGCTGGAGAACGGTAAAATGATGGTGCGAGGTGTCGATACCCTGCTTGGCAAGCCGGTTACCGTTGTGGCCGACATGGTAGTTCTGGCCACCGCAATGGTGCCACAGCCCAATGCAAAAGAGTTTGCAAAAACCATCGGTATCGCCTACGACGAATATGGCTTCTACAACGAGGCCCATCTCAAGCTGCGCCCCGTTGAATCATCAACAGCAGGGGTCTTTCTTGCCGGAGCATGCCAGTCGCCCAAAGATATTCCTGACTCAATCGCCCAGGCATCGGCCACGGCCAGCAAGGTGCTCGCCCTTTTCAGCAAGGAAAAACTTGAGCGGGAACCGGTTATTGCCATCAACAACGAAGCAACCTGCGCCGGGTGCTGGGGCTGCGTTCTTGCCTGTCCCTACAACGCCATTGAGAAAAAGGATATTCGCGACCGTTCGGGAAAGCTCATCAAACAGGTGGCCTACGTCAATCCCGGCCTCTGCCAGGGATGCGGCACCTGTGTCAGTTTCTGCCGCTCGAACAGTCTCGATTTAGCAGGCTTTACCGAAAAACAGATCTTTGCTGAAGTGATGGGGCTCTAAGAAAGCCTCCATTTTTTCCATGAACGAACAGAACTTTGCTACTGGAGTACGCCGATGAGTGAACCATTTGAACCAAAGATCGTCGCTTTTGTCTGTACCTACTGCACCTACGCAGGAGCTGACCTGGCAGGAACGAGCAGGCTGAAATATGCGCCCAATGTGCGCATTGTCCGACTTCCCTGCACAGGAAGAATCAGCCCCATGTTTATCCTCAAAGCGCTGCAGAAGGGAGCTGACGGTGTTCTGGTCAGTGGCTGCCATCCGGGCGACTGCCATTTCACCCACGGCAACTACCACGCACGTCGCCGCTGGATGGTTTTTCGTGCACTGCTCGACTTTACTGGCATACCACCGGAACGGGTCATGTTCTCATGGATCAGTGCAGCCGAAGGAAGCAAATTTGCCGATCTCATCAACAGCGTCACGGAAGATATCCGTAAAATTGGCCCTTTTGATCAGTATCAGGAGTTGATCAAAGAGAGTGAATCACCGGCGACCCTTTAAAAACAAGAGGCAATGATTACACAGGAAAAATACAGAACGACGGTCAAAGAGCTTCTTGCCAATGGCACGATAAAAATGGCGATCGGCTACAGACCGGGATCAACCCCCGACCGGCGGCGTCCACTCTTTATCCGCACCTCGGAAGAGGCCGACCAACTTGTGCTCGACAGTACCTGCATGACGAACCTTTCGGGATACCTTGTCACCGAAGGATTGTTAAGCGATGAAAAAAGGGTAGGCATCTTTCTGCGCCCCGAGGGAATCCGATCCATCAATATTCTGGCGGCTGAATACCAGCTCAACGTAGAGCAAATCATCATTTTCGGATTTGACTCCACAGGCCGTGAAGTCAGACCTCTGCAAGGGCGAAATGCCGTAGAATTTTCAGCACTGCTCAACGAAATCAAGGAGAACCCTCCCGTCATCCATAAAGAGTTACTCCTTGAGCGTCTTGAGAAGATGAACGCAAAAGAGCGTTTCGACTTCTGGCAGGAGGAGTTTTCACGGTGCATCAAATGCTACGCCTGCCGTCAGGCTTGCCCCATGTGCTACTGCCGCCGCTGCATTGTTGACAGCAATCAACCGCAATGGGTCAACACCTCGTCGCACACCCTCGGGAATTTTGAGTGGAATATTGTTCGGGCCTTTCATCTTTCAGGGCGATGCGTCCAGTGCGGCAACTGCGACAGGGCCTGCCCTGTCAACATTCCGCTCCGCCTCATCAACCAGAGAATGGCCAACGAGGTGATCGACGGATTCGACCATTTTGCCGGATTAAGCTCGACCCAGGAGCCAGTACTTGCAAGTTTCAAAAAGGACGACACTGAGACATTCATTCTCTAAGTAACCAACACCTATGACAAGAATCCTTTTCAGCGATAAACTTGACCATTGTGTCGCAAAATGGCGTTCGGCAGGGATGAGCGTGATTGGCCCTGTGCAGGGAGAGTCCCTTTCAAGCTATGCCGCAATTGAGCAAGGCAGCGACCTCTGTTTAAGCATGGTGCTGCCCGACCGCTCACTCAAGGAGCTCTTTTTTCCGCAGACCGAACCAATGCTGCGCTACACCATCAAGAAACATGAGATCGAAACGGCTGATTTCACTGCGCCGACATCGCCAAGAATCATTTTTGGTGCAAGACCGTGTGACGCTTCAGGCCTCGCAATTGACGATCCCCTTTTCGGATGGGATTACAAGGATGAATACTGGTTTCAGCGGCGCAATACATCGGTCATTGTGACCATTGCCTGTACCAAAGCGGATGATTTCTGTATGTGCACCTCACTCAAAGAGAGCCCCGACAGCACCAAAGGCTCTGACGTGCAGCTTCGTCCCCTCGACAACAACCGGGGATGGGTGGTTGAAGAGCTGACCGACCGTGGACGTGAAGCCTTCGCGCTCATCGCCGAATACATCAGGGAGAGCGACGAAACGCCCCTGCCAGTCGCCGAAGTGCATGAAAAGTTCAACATCGACACCTGTATTGCCTGGCTGAAGAACCCCGCCAACTTTGAGAGCAAATTCTGGAAAGAGATTTCGATGCGCTGTATCGGCTGCGCCTCCTGCACCTACCTTTGCCCCACCTGCCACTGTTTTGACATTCAAGATGAGGGCGACACCTACAGCGGTATCAGAAGAAAAAACTGGGACAGTTGCTCCTTTGCCCTCTTTACCATGCACACCTCGGGCCACAACCCCCGCGCAACACAATCAGCACGATGGCGCCAGCGCATCATGCACAAATTCAACTATTTTCCAGGCAAGTTCAGCGTGAACAGTTGCAGCGGATGCGGACGATGCTCACGCCAGTGCCCGGTTGACATGGGTATTACCGAGACTTTACAAGAGATATCAAAATTATAGCCGTGACAGAAACCATCCACAACGCGCAACAGAGCATCTACAAGCCGGCTATCATGAAAATCGTCGCCCGCCACGACGAAGCGCCCGGCGTAAGAACCTTGAGGCTCGAGTTCCAGAACCCGGCCGACCATGAGCAGTTCAAAAAAACCTTCCGGACAGGCA
>SESG01021410.1_pt1 | contig 22727 bp, 14 predicted proteins | sample 3171421 | NCBI WGS metagenome assembly SESG01 (sample SAMN10866946, study PRJNA518727) | freshwater metagenome | biome: subpolar coniferous forest; feature: holomictic lake; material: water; isolation source: holomictic Lake 227, 6 m and 8 m depth | place: Canada: near Kenora, Ontario | collected...
CTGTAACTGGCGGATAATTATTCGATGCATCAAAATAGGCTGAATTTGAAATTTTTATGGTGAAAGGTCCTGGTTGATCGTATATGTTGCCTTGGATAACAATTTTTGGGGTCGAATTCTTTAAGTCTAGTTGGATAATTTTCTCACAGGAGAAGAGACTCAAAATCAGGATCATAGGAAGTACATGTTTCAGAATGTCTTTCCATGGAAAAATATTCAGAGTTCCTTCAGAATTCTTGACGGATGAGGTTGACATGAAGTGAATTCTTTTCATATCGGTCAGAATTTAAAGTTATAAGTCACTGATGGAATCATCTTAAAAAGCGTCGTCTGCACTGCTTCTGTGCGGGTTGGATCTGATTTGCTGTCGCGGAAGGTGATCATATATGCATTGTCACGTCCGTAGGCATTGTATAGAGAGAAATTCCAGCTTGACTCAAATTTTTCACTTTTCTTGTTGATCCAGGTAGCTCCCAGATCGAGCCGATGATAAGCTGGCATGCGATCCGCGTTGCGGTCGGAATAATAAAAGATGGTTTTGCCGTCGATGGCATATTTCCCGGTAGGGTAGGTCACAGCATTACCGGTGTAATAGACCCAAGTTGCGGAAAAAGTCCAGCGTGTGCTAAGCTCATACATTCCGACGAGAGATAAATCGTGCGTCCGGTCTTGTTTGGCTGGGAAATAGTTTCCGCTATTGATCGCATCAAATTTTCTTTCACTTCTAGACAAAGTATAGCTGATCCAGCCATTGAAGCGACCAAATTTTTTCTTGAGGAATACCTCCAGTCCGTAGGCGCGGCCTTTTCCAAAGAGGATTTGTGATTCGACATTTTCGTTAAAAAGCAGTTGCGCCCCATTTTTGTAATCGAGCTGGTTCATGAGCTTTTTGTAATATGTTTCTACAGAAAATTCAAATTTGTTATCACTAAAGTTGCGGTAGTAACCCAACGAAACCTGATCTGCCATTTCCGGCTTTACGATGTTGCTGCTTGGGATCCATAAATCAGTTGGATTACCCGAGGTGGAATTTGAAAGCAGGTGAAGATTCTGCACATTTCGGGACAATGAAGCTTTCACTGAGGTCGTGGGGTTGACCAGCAGATCCAGCGTAATGCGTGGTTCTAGATTAAGGTAGTTTTTTATGAATTGCCCAGAATTATAGGTTTTTAAGCTTGTAATTCTTCCGTTTGGATCGTAGGTATAGATATCTCCGGGACCCAGTGCACTGAAAGCGGTGATCCTGGATCCATATTCCACTTTAAAGAAGTCACTGAATCGGTATTGATGAGAAAGATAAAAAGAGTTTTCCCAATCATATTTATTGGTAAGCTTTTTTAAATCAATGCTGCTGTCAGAAGTAATAACGCCTGGAATAATTTTATGGTATATTGTATTGAATCCGAATTTCAGCGTAGAATTTGTTTGTATGTAAAATTGAAAATCTTGTTTTAGACCATAATCCTGAATCCGTGAGATGATGTTCAGTTTAGTTCCATTGTTGATGAATATTTTGTAGTCATAATTACTGAAAATCAGGGAAGTATTTGAAAATAGTCTATCCGAAAAGAGGTGATTCCATCGCAACGTACCAGATACATTTCCCCAATTGATGCCAAATGTATTTTTGAGCGTAATCAAATCCTTTCCAAAATATCCCGAAAGATAGATCCTGTTGTTGCTGTTGAGGCGATAGCTTGCTTTTGCATTTATATCATAAAAATATAGCCTTGTTTGTCTTCGGGCGGAGTCGGATGATAGCTTTAAAAACAAGTCGGCATAGGTTCTTCGGGCTGTAATCATGAACGATCCTTTCTCCCTGACAATTGGTCCTTCCACACTTATCCGGGATGAGATGAGTCCAATTCCGCCGGAAATTTTCATCTTCTTGTCGTTGCCATCGTTCATTTTGATGTCGAGCACGGACGATAACCTGCCCCCATATTCGGCCGGCTCGTTTCCTTTGAAAACAGTTACATCCTTGATGGCGTCCGAGTTGAAAACAGAGAAAAAGCCCATGAGGTGAGAGGCATTGAAAACGGTGGCTTCATCAAGAAGAATGAGGTTTTGGTCGGCGGAGCCGCCACGTACATTGAAGCCGCTGCTTCCTTCTCCTGCGGGCTTGATGCCAGGCAATAGCTGGATGGTTTTCAAGACATCATTTTCGCCAAAGAGTACAGGTATGCTTCTGATTTCACTCGTATTCAGCTTTTGCATGCCCATGGTGGTCCTGGATATGTTTTCATCGCGGCGCTGACCTGAAACAACTACTTCATCCAGGGTATTCACCTGTTCGGTTAATGCGAAATTTTGTTTAACGGATTGGTACAGATCTATTTGGACTATTTGGGGAGTAAAACCAACAAACTGACCTGTCAGCTGATAATGCCCTTCAGGTAGTGTGATCGAATAGAAGCCATAGGCATTTGTACCCGTTCCTCTTCCTTTTAATTCTTTGATGGAAATGGTGGCTCCAATTAAATTTTCACCACTTTTGGAATCTTTGACATAGCCACTGATGGTATATTTTTGCTGCGCAAAAGCGGTAATAGAGCACAAAATAAACAGGCCGGTTAAATGTGATCTTAATTTTTTCATGCCATATATCCTATCATATCCAGCCCTCTCAGTAACCTCCTCTTTGTTAACAGGATATTTGAAATCCGATGAAGAAGTTTATGCGTTTTTGCAACCGCAATGTTAATCATTCAATTTCAAAATGTATCCTCATTTGCAGAGAAACTGACGTTGAAATTTTGTTGATTATTTGTATGTTTATACCAATTCTATTCATCTCCAACAACAAAGCCATCATCATGACAATTTTTATGATCCTTTCCACCTCGCTGATCACCCTGGCATTGATCTTTTATTCAATTGGCGTCTGGGCAGAACGATTTGCCCGTTATCTGAAAGGTTGGCATTTAATTGCCTTTTGGGCTGGTTTTGTATTCGATGTTACCGGAACTTGGGCGATGAGTAAATTGTCGACGGATCCATTTAATATAGCTGATCCTCATACCTTAAGCGGCCAGCTTGCCTTATGGCTGATGTTAACCCATGCCATTTGGGCAACCTTCGTTGTGTTTAAAGGAAGTGAAAAACACCGAACTGAATTTCATAATTACAGTTTAATGGTGTGGATGTTTTGGCTGATTCCCTATTTGGGCGGCATGTGGATGGGAATGGCGAAATAATTGAATCTCTATGGTTTCTCCTTCATTATAGAGAGTGGTTTACCCTTCTCTCCAAGGTAAAAGGCCAGCAATACGAGATCCTCTTTTTCATTGTTAATTCCCCGGTGCTGCGTGTGAATGACCTCTGCAAATGAACTGTTCTCTTTGAATTGAACGACCCTGTTGCCTTCAAATTCCACGGTTAGGGTACCCTTCAAAACATAAGCGAATACTGGAATATTGTGCTCATGCCAACCTGTCGTTTTACCTGATGGAATGGTAATTTTCAGCATCGTCACCTCCTCATTTTGGAAATTGGGATACCTGATTTTTTGTCCGATAGAAGTTGTATCGCTCTTCAGGATCTGCTCGATCTCCAAATCATTTTTGTACTGCGCTTTCCCTTGAAAGAAAAGCATGAGAAGAAGCAATGAAATCAGAATTTTATTTTTCATGATCGGGACTGTTGGATGTAATTAATTAATATTTAATTCTTCAAAGGAAAGATCCATGATCTGATAGTTTCTCCAGTTCTTGTAATCATAGTGCCACCATTCACTTTCGTATGGTATAAATCCATAACTGGACATTATTTCCCTTAACATTTGCCTGTTTTTCAATGCTTCCTTAGTTAAATTCATATAAGCATGAGTCGCTTTTTCAGTGAAATCATCAAAGGCGGTTGGCATTTCCAGCTCTTTGCCGGATCTTAAATCAACCAAAGTCAAATCGATGGCACAACCCCTGTTGTGCTTGGAACCTTTTTGAGGAGATGCCACAAATGTAGTGTCAGGATAAACCTCAAAAAATTTGAGTGTGACAGCATACGGGCGATATGCATCGAATATTTTCATTCCCAGACCTTGGCTTTTTAGTTCTGCCTGGATTTTCACCAATGCTTCTGCAACAGGCTTTCTTGCAAAAGCTTTCGGTGCCGGATAGATCGACTGATGCGTAAAATTGTTTGGGGTTGCATATCTGATATCCAGAGCTAGACCCTTGATGGACTTTTCAAGATCAACCAGTTGGTTGGAAGGATCTTTTTGAATAAGTAGATTGTAATCTGCAATAGTTGAGACTATTGGGAGGCCATAAGGATTTTGTTTTTGTAGTTTTTGCTGCCAGGATAAAAGGAGCAATATAAGCAAGGTGGCAGATGTTAGGAGTAGCTTTCTCATGACCGTGAAAATATAAAGTTCCATTGATTTTTTTAAAAGTAATATTTTTTGAGCTTCTCCTCTAAAATTGACCCAAAGGGGCTATGGTAACCGATGTGCAATACATCTATTTTCGCTATTTTCACATTCTGAAAAATTGCAAATTCGCAAAATGCCAGAAAACTAAGGTTGCATCAAAGCCATGGGAGTCCGGAAATTCTAATTTTGCAGCTTAATATTAAATGAGAAAAATGAATGATACCGAAGAGCAGACTCAAGAATCAACAGAAATCAGTTCCCGATTCTTATCCGAACGCATCAAAGAGTTGGAAAATTATCAGCAAGAATTGATTCGAATAAATGAAGAACTGATCGCAGAAAATGAACGGCTGAAAGGAATTGATCAACAGATTGATGGCGGAGAGAATGCGAGTTCAAACATGAATGATGAGATTTTCAGGCAATTTTTGGAGCACAGTCCGTTTTATGTTTTCTTCAAGGATGATCATATCAGATCTTTGATATTGAGCCGCAATTTTGAAGCAATGCTCAGTAAAAAAATGGATGAAATAATTGGCAAAACGATGGATGAGTTGTTCCCCTCAGACATAGCCAAGAAGATGGTAGAGGATGATCTTCATATTTTGAGGAGCGGCAAAAAAATTCAAATTGAGGAAGAATTTAATGGCAGATCATATGAAACTATTAAATTTCCTATCCAGATAGGAGGAAAACCCAGATTTCTTGCTGGATTTACGATTGATACAACTGAACGTAAAAAGGCAGAAGAAGCATTAAAACGGAGTGAAGCCCGGCTAATTGAGTTGAATGCAACAAAGGATAAGTTTTTTTCCATCATTTCCCACGACCTCAGGAGCCCTTTTACCAGCATTTTGGGACTAAGCTATATTTTAATTGAACAGATTGAGAAAAAGGATTACGAAGGTTTGGAAAAATATGCATCGATCATGCAGGGTGCATCAAAACGTGCCATGGATTTGTTGATGAACCTTATGGAATGGTCTCGTTCACAGTCTGGCAGAATTGAATTTTTTCCTGAATATTTTAGAATTAATTCATTGTTGGATGAGGTCGAGGAATTGTTCTACAGCGCTTCTGTTCAAAAGTCTATTACGATAACGAAAAATCTGCCTGCGAATTTTCTCGTTCACGCTGATAAAGCAATGATTGGTTCGGTTTTACGGAATTTAATTTCAAATGCCATAAAATTCACCAATTCGGGAGGCGAAATTGTCATTTCAACAGAGCAACACCAAAAAGAACTAGTCGTAACAATTGCCGATAATGGGATAGGAATCCCGGCAGATGTTCTTCCGAAGCTATTCAGAATAGAAGAAAGTGCGTCAACTTCAGGAACAAATAACGAACAAGGGACAGGACTCGGTTTAATATTGTGCAAAGGTTTTATAGAGAAGCATGGAGGTAGTATTTGGGTTGAATCTAATTCGAAATTTGCCTCAAATGAGAATGGAAGTACATTTAAGTTTACTTTGCCCATGATTTAGAGCAGTTTATTGTGAATGATGTTTTATGTTTACGATAAAGTGAATGGACTTAATATTCTATGATTAGTAGGATTTCATGAGATTTTTTAATATTTTTAATGCGAGTTTTTGTCTTCAGATCAATGAAAATATTTGCTGTAATCTTGTCTCTTTTCATTTTGGTGCTTACGACCCTTCCATGTGCCCATGTGCACAAGGGAGAATCATTGTGCAAGATTGAACAAACAAAAGGTGCAACAGATAAACACGAATCAGAAAGTGAAATTGATCATTGCTCACCTTTTTGCACTTGTAATTGTTGTGGTACTCCTGTTGTGACCCAAATTACCGTCCTTCAATTCACTTGTGTAAAATTTTCCCCTCATACCTATTCGGAATATAGTCCTTCCTTCACTTGTTTATTTTCCGCAGCTATCTGGCAACCGCCTCAATTGATTTAATCCCTGAGAAAACATTTGTTTCCTTGTGTTCAAACTGCCAGAACTGTTTGAATACATGTCTCGTGGTTTAAATTAATTCATTGATAGCATGATAGAGCGCATTATTCATTTTTCAATCAAGAACAAATTTATTGTCGGGCTATTCGTATTGGCATTAATTGGTTGGGGTACTTACTCAATCTCAAAACTGCCGATAGACGCGATTCCGGATATAACCAACAACCAGGTGCAGGTTATCTCTCTCGCGCCATCCCTGGCTGTTCAGGAGGTGGAAAGTTTTATCACTGCCCCCATAGAGGTGGCTGTGGCAAATATCCCCGATATTGTAGAGTTACGGTCAATTTCCCGCCTGGGATTGTCCGTGATAACGATCGTATTTAAGGATGATGTCGATCTTTACTGGGCAAGACAGCAATTGAGCGAACGGCTAAAAGAGGCAGAAGAAGTGATACCTGCCGGATTGGCAAAAATTAGCCTGGCACCAATCTCCTCCGGACTGGGAGAGATTTATCAGTACCGCCTCGCTGTTGAAAAGGGGTTCGAGAAAAAGTTTCCGCCCATGGAACTTCGAACACTGCAGGATTGGACAGTACGTCGTGAAATGCTTGGAACGCCAGGAGTTGCAGATATCAACAGCTATGGAGGATTTATTAAGCAGTATGAAATAGCTGTAAACCCCGAGAGACTCAGGGGAATGAACCTAACCCTTACTGATATTTTTCAGGCCCTGGAGAAGAACAATGAAAATACCGGGAGCGCCTACATTGATAAAAAGCCTACGGCCTATTTCATTAGGGGTATCGGCTTGGTTAAGACGATCGATGACATAGAAAAAATCGTTGTTAAAAGTAGCGTTTCAGGTATTCCGGTCCTTGTGAGGGATATTGCAACAGTGCAGTATGGCAGTGCGACACGATACGGTGCTTTTGTGGTTGATACTGCCGAAGCCGTCGGAGGAGTAGTAATGATGCTCAAAGGGGCCAATGCACATGAGGTGGTTGATAACGTTAAGATTCGCATCGAAACTATTCAGAAAACATTGCCTCATGGTGTCTTCATTGAGCCTTTTTTAAACCGCTCCGACTTGGTCGGACGTGCCATCAAAACTGTTTCAACCAATCTGATCGAAGGTGCCTTGATAGTTATTTTTATATTGGTTATCCTTCTGGGGAATCTTCGTGCCGGCCTCGTCGTGGCTTCCGTGATACCTCTGGCTATGCTTTTCGCGGTCTCGATGATGAACCTTTTTGGTGTTTCAGGAAACCTGATGAGCCTTGGCGCCATTGATTTTGGACTAATCGTGGATGGTGCCGTGATTATAGTCGAGAGCGTCGTACACCGAATTTCGCAGAGTAAACACCATCATCCCGGTGTTACCAGGCTAACGCAGGATCAGATGGATGAAAATGTCTTCGATTCGGCCAAGCGTATGATGAGTTCAGCAACTTTCGGACAAGTTATCATCCTGATCGTCTACCTGCCAATCATGGCTTTGGTGGGCATTGAGGGCAAAATGTTTCGTCCGATGGCACAAGTGGTCTCCTTTGCTTTGCTCGGAGCAGCCATCTTGTCCCTGACCTATGTTCCCATGGTTTCCGCCATGTTCCTAAGTAAAAATACAGAGCACAAGCGTAATTTTTCAGACCGGCTCATGGACCGGTTTCACGAGGCATTCACCCCGTTAATATTGTTTGCATTCAGGCGAAAATTGTTGGTTTCTGTTTCGGCCATCCTATTGTTTGTATGTAGCCTTCTGACGTTTAATAAATTAGGTGGCGAGTTCATCCCACAACTCGAAGAAGGTGATCTGGCAGCAGGCGTGATTACTTTGCAAGGTGGTTCGTTGAGCAATACCGTTGAGATGGTTGAAAAGGCAAATAAAATACTACTGAGTAATTTTCCAGAGATAAAACATGCCGTTTGCAAAATAGGTGCAGGAGAGATCCCTACCGATCCGACTCCGATGGAAACGGGCGATTATGTCATTACGCTCAAAGACAAAAGCGAGTGGACAAGTGCCAGCACACGCGAAGAACTGGTAGCCAAAATGTCAGAGAAACTAGTCGTTCTTGCTGGAGTAAAGTTTGAATTTCAACAACCCATCCAGATGCGTTTCAATGAATTACTTTCCGGATCAAAGCAGGATATTGCCATAAAAATTTTTGGTGATGACCTGAATGTACTTTCTGACAGAGCCTCCGCAGTCGAAAAAGTGATACAACAAGTGGTTGGGGTCGTTGATATTAATGTCGAAAAGGTTACCGGACTGGCTCAGGTACAGGTCGACTATAACCGTGATCGTCTGGCGCAATATGGCCTTTCGGTCGATGAGGTGAATCGCGTACTTCGTGCTGCCTTTGCCGGTAGTCAAGCCGGGGTCGTTTTCGATGAGGAGAAACGCTTCGGCCTGGTCGTCCGATTGGATCAGGATTACCGCAAAAGTCTGGAAGATGTGAAAAATCTCTCGGTCGCACTTCCCAATGGAGGACAGATCCCCTTCGATCAGGTGGCAGATATCCAAATAAAATCAGGTCCGGCTCAAGTTTCCAGAGAAAATACAAAACGCCGCATCACGGTAGGTTTCAATGTCCGTAACCGGGATGTACAGAGTGTGATTATTGAGGTAACAAAGCTTGTTGACCAAAAAATTAAGTTGCCCGCTGGGTATTATCTCTCTTATGGTGGACAGTTTCAAAACCTCCAGGCGGCCAAGGCACGACTGGCAATTGCCGTTCCAGTGGCATTGCTCCTGATATTTGTGCTGCTGTTTTTCACCTTCAATTCTGTCAAGCAGACCCTATTGATTTATACAGCAGTTCCGATGTCGGCTATTGGTGGCGTATTTGCACTTTGGATGCGCGACATGAACTTCTCAATATCTGCAGGTGTTGGTTTTATTGCCTTGTTTGGTGTAGCGGTTCTAAATGGAATTGTACTAATTGCCGAGTTTAACCGGCTGGAAAAAGAGGGAGTTTCAGATATCAAGGATAGGGTTCTGAAAGGTTTGCACATCCGATTGCGTCCTGTTATCATGACAGCAGCTGTAGCTTCTTTGGGCTTCCTGCCGATGGCTTTGTCGAATTCGGCAGGGGCGGAAGTTCAGAAACCCTTGGCAACTGTGGTTATCGGGGGACTGATCTCAGCCACTTTTCTGACGCTTGTGATACTTCCGGTTTTCTATATTTTCTTTACTTCCCATAAATTCCGGACTGTTTTACGAAGGAAAATGGCAAGGCCTCTCATGCTGGTCTTATTTTTGTTGGTTGGTTCCATGGTCAATCCTGTCCTGGCCCAAAAGGCAAAAAGCCTCAACTTGCACGATGCCATCCAAATGGCGCTGGACAGCAACCTTGCCGTTCGTTCTTCTGCCTATTCTCTCAATGTACAAAAGGCCTTGAAGGGTGCTTCCTGGGATCTGCCCAAAACATCCGTTGAAGGTCAATACGGGCAGATTAATACCTATGGCAAAGACAACAGTATTACCATTTCACAGTCATTCGCTTTGCCCACTGTGTACATCAATCAAAGCAAGCTAGCCAATGCAAATGTGAAAAGCAGTGAATGGCAGTTGAAAGCATCTCAGCTCGAAATAGCTACCCAGGTAAAGCAAGTTTACCTACAACTGACCTATTATTATTCAAAGCAAAAACTCTTTGCTTACCAGGATAGCTTGTATTCGGGCTTTTTCAGGGCGGCGGAACAAAGGGCAAAACTTGGTGAAACCAATCGTTTGGAAATGATCACTGCCCGTTCACAAAGCCTCGAAGTAAAAAATCAGCTGCACCAGGTGACTGCAGATTTGACCATAGCAAAACAAAAATTGCAGACCATCCTAAACACTTCATTTGTTGTAGTGCCAAAGGATACAGTTTTGCTTCCGGTAGATTTTCTTCCGGTAACCGATAGCCTGACCATAACAGGAAATCCATCAGCAGGATACATGAGGCAGCAGCTGGAAATTGCCAAATTCGAGACGAATCTGGAACGAAGCAAAATGTTGCCCGATTTTACGATTGGGTATTTTAGTCAGACAATGCAGGGTACTCAAGAGGTGAACGGTATCCCCAGAACATTTGGTCCGGGAGAGAGGTTCAATGGCATTCAGGCCGGCATAGCCATCCCCTTGTGGTTTGTATCTTATACTTCAAAAACAAAGGCAGCAAAATTGAAGTCTCAGGTTGCCGAAACAAACGCTGAATATTATTCAAAATCGCTCGCAGGAAACTACCGCACATTGTTTGGTGAATATGAAAAGTATAAAAATAGCGTAGACTATTATGAACACCAGGCTATTCCTGAAGCCAACTTAATTATTGAACAAACTACCCTCAGCTTCAGGGCCGGAGCCTTGGATTATATAGAATACATTTTAAATCTTTCCAGAGCACTTGCCATCAAACAAAACTACCTCGAGGCCCTGAATAATTACAATCAAACCATTGTTTCCATTGATTTTATCACAGGTAAAATCTTTTAATACTGCACTATCATGATAAAAAATAAACTCTTCTCAGTCTTTTTCATTTCAGTCTTTTTGATCGCTTTGGTTTCGTGTGGCGATGGCAAACAACCTGCCGATGCAGCCAAGGCAGTAGAAGTTCTCCCCGAAGATATTGTGGAGCTTAGGGCTGACCAGATAAAAATGGCGCAAATTGAAACAGCATCCATCGAAACCCGGGCGCTCAGCGGAACACTCAAAGTTAGCGGGACTGTTGCTGCGGCACCTCAAAACATGGCTACAGTGAGTATGCCAATGGGTGGATTTGTAAAAAGCACTTCCCTTTTGCCTGGGAATGCGGTTCAGAAGGGTCAAATTTTGGCCATTCTCGAAAATCAGGATTTCGTAGACATTCAGCAGAATTTTCTCGAAGCAAGGAACAAGCTTGAATTTGCCGAAGCTGAGTACAATCGCCACACAGAACTCTACAAGAACGATGTTTATTCCCAACAAAATCTGCAGCAAGTTACCACGGAATACAAAAATCTCAAGGCGCAGGTAAAAGCTCTGGAGCAGAAATTGGCCATGATTGGCATCAATCCAAAAAATCTTCATGAAGACAATATCAGCAGCGCTGTGGCAGTTGTTTCTCCAATATCCGGCTACGTGAAAACGGTAAATATCAACCTTGGGAAATTTGTGGCTCCTTCTGATGTTTTATTCGAAATTGTCAACAGTGACAAGCTATTTCTTGAACTGACACTTTACGAAAAGGATGCCTCCAAGGTATCTGCCGGACAAAAGATCCGGTTTTTCATCAACAATGAAACGGAGCTTCATGAGGCGGTAATCTATCAGACTGGCAAATCAATTAGCGCAGACAGGACTTATAAGGTATATGCCAGCGTTACGGCTACCTGTAAGAATGTCCTGCCGGGGATGTACGTAAACGCGGTAATTGAATCATCCAGCCAAAAGGTCACAGCCTTGCCTTCTGAAGCTATTGTGAGCTTTGATGACAAAGACTACATCTTTGTTTTCGACAAGGACAAGGAAGAAGGAGGAAAGCCTTTTACCGAATACCGTATGGTTGAGGTGCATAAAGGTGTCTCTGACAATGGATTTACTGAGATTATTCTTCCCGAAGGGTACAATGTTGCTACGGCCAAAGTGGTGGTAAAAGGAGCATACAACCTGCTTTCAGCGAAGAAAAATGCAGGAGAAATGAGCTGTTGAAAAGGTTTCAGATCTGTTGTTATTTAGAACCTAATTAAATTCATTTCCGGGTTGTATTACTTATTGATCGTGGTTATTTTTATGAAAAATATTTAAACATCAGCAGATGAAGACAATTTCCCTATTCTTGACCCTCTTTATTTCCATCGTATTGATTTCCAATGCTCAGGAAACCACCAAATGGCGCAACGAAAATTCTTCCGGACGCTATTTCTCTGACAACTTATTGACAGTATGGCCTGCAGACGGCCCTCAGGTCTTGTGGTCCTTTGATAAGTTGGGCAAAGGATTTTCTTCTCCTGCTTTTGCCAATGGTAAAATTTATATCAACGGGATGGTCGACGGTCAGGCCGTATTGTTTGTTCTGGACAAAGATGGCAAAGAACTTCAAAAATTCGATTATGGGAAAGAGTTTGAAGCCAGTTATCCCGGAGTCCGTTCAACCCCAACCATTGCCGGAGATTTGGCCTATATGCTTACCGGAAATGGACGATTGGTTTGCATTGATTTGAAAGCAGGCAAAGAACTTTGGTCCAAGGATACTTTCACACAGATGGATGGTGCAAATATTACCTGGGGTGTCACTGAAGCGTTGCTGATAGACGGTGAAGTGATTTACTGCACACCTGGAGGGAAAATCAATAATGTGGTGGCATTGAACCGTAAAAGCGGTCTGCTAATTTGGAGTTCCCCCGGATTGGGAGAGCTTTCAGCCTATTGTACTCCTCAACTTATTCAACTTGCAGCCAGAAAGTTAATCGTTACGCACACGGCCAGTCATGTTTTGGGAATTGATGCTTCAAATGGGAAATTGCTGTGGAGTTCAGAACACCCCAACGAATGGGCTGTTCACCCGAATACCCCGATTTATGCCGACGGACGTGTTTTTGTCTTCAGTGGATATGGACAAGGCGGCGAGATGCTTAAATTGAGCGCAGACGGTGGTTCTGTTTCCAAAGAATGGACCATCAAAGGATTTGACAGCCGCATAGGCGGAGCCGTCCTAATCGACGGATTTATGTACGGATCGGGTGATACGGATCGCAATTGGCAGTGCATTGACTGGAAGACAGGAGAGAAGAAATATTCATCTTCAGTTGTAGGAAAAGGGGTTGTGATCGCTGTGAACAACAAATTGATCGGATATTCAGAAAAGGGGGAATTGTTCCTCGCAGAAGCCGATCCCAAAGAATTTAAAGTGATCAGTAAAACAAAGGTCACGCTTGGATCAGAACAGCATTGGGCACATCCGGTTGTCAACAAGGGCATCTTGTATGTTCGTCATGGCAATGCATTGATTGCCTACAAAATTTCCAATTGACAGAGGGTTTTCTGAGCAATTGGCATCCAGCGATCGGAGAAATTTCCTGCCGGGATGATAGTAACCTGAAAAATGGCAATATTGGGAAAGCTTTATAAACATGGATTGTGGATTGTTGCGGCAGTAATTCTGGCTCTCTTTTTCTGGTGGATTATAAAGGATCCAACTGGTCATTTTACAGCAAGCAACCCGGGTGATGATCATCGCGGGGTCGATTCCTCAGCAGTGAATGAGGTGATCAATATTGGTGGAAATTTTCAGTTATTTGGCACCTCATCAAGTAATCTCAAGGGTACCTGGCCAAGATTCAGAGGGGCAGATTTTGACAATATCGACAAAAAATCGATGCCCCTAAGAAGTAAGTGGGCCGGTAATCAACCTGAGATACTGTGGTCCGCTGAGCTGGGTGAGGGTCATGCCGGAGCCGCAATTTACGAAGGAAAGGTCTTCATGATGGATTATGATGAAGTCAAACGGGAAGACGCCCTGCGTTGTTTTGCTTTGGAAGATGGCAAAGAATTATGGCGGAGATCGTATGGGGTGAGCTTGAAGAGAAATCACGGGATGTCTCGTACAGTTCCTGCCGTTACCGCAGACTATGTGTTGACCATAGGTCCGAGATGTCACGTCATGTGTGTTAAAAGGGAAACCGGAGATCTTGTTTGGACGATCGATATGGTCAGGCAATATAAGGCTGAAGTACCGCTGTGGTTCACTGGTCAATGTCCACTGATCGATAACAATAAAGCCATTCTCGCCCCGGGCGGAAGTTCAATCATGGTGGCTGTCGACCTTCAGACAGGCAAGGTATTGTGGGAAACGCCTAATCCCGGCGGACTAAAAATGTCTCATTCCTCCATCATGCCCTGGACGTTTAAAGGGAAAAAGATGTATGTCTACAGTGCTGTTGGAGGTATTCTTGGTATTTCAGCAGAGGGTGCTGATGAGGGTAAGATTCTCTGGATATCTAAAAAGTGGAACCATTCTGTTGTCGCACCGGCTCCTGTTTGCTTGCCGGATGGGAAAATTCTTTTGACAGCCGGTTACGGAGCAGGCAGCATGGTGATTAAGGTCACACCTTCGGGCAATGCGTACCAGGTTGACGTATTGAAAGAGTACCTGCCAAAAGATGGGATGGCCAGCGAGCAGCAGACTCCCCTGGTATGGAACGGATTGCTTCTCGGGATTCAGCCCAAAGATGCCGGACCTTTGCGCAATCAGCTGATTTGCGTCAATCCGAACGATGTCTCTAAAGTGATCTGGACCTCAGGTAAGGAGAATCGTTTTGGCCTTGGCCCGTACTTGATTGCCGACAATAAAATGTTTGTTTTGAGCGATGACGGGACTCTTACCATGATTCAGCCTGATGCCAAAAAGTACATTCAGATGGCACAGAAAAAATTGTTTAATGGTCAGGATGCATGGGGTCCGATTGCGGTAGCCGACGGCCGCATGATTTTGCGTGATTCCAAAACGATGTATTGTATAAAAATTAGCAATTAACACCATGAACCGAAAACTGATAAATGGACTCTTGGTTTTTTTCGCGCTTGCCATTGTGGCAATCATTGTCTGGGATTTTATGGGGAATAAGGCCGGAAAAAATGTACCAAACCCTTACGAGTACAATATTGATGAATTTCGAAAAGTCGATTCAACAAAAGTTATTTACACGGAGATCCTTAATTTTCCAGTTGTCGCAGATGTGCTTTCCGGTATAGCCATAAGTGACTCGTTAATCATCGTAGCCGCCGGCAACCAGATACTTAAATACGATCTTTTAGGTAAGGAAGTCTTTCGAAAAGCAATACCGGATTCATCCATATGTGTCGCAGTTGATAAGAACAAGGATATTTGGATCGGTACCCGACATTATATTGCACAATACGATTCAAACGGTACTCTTTTGAACCGCTGGAATTCTTTTGGGGACCGGTCGGTCATCACCTGTCTGGCCGTCTCAGGCGAAAGGGTATTTGTTGCAGATGCCGGAAACAGGGTGGTTTACCAATGCGACCGAACCGGGAAAATTATTCAGAAAATCGGCGAGAAAAATGAGCAGAAGGGTGTTCCCGGTTACGTCATTCCAAGTCCTTTCATGGATCTGGCGATCGACGATGAAGGTTTTCTCTGGGTCGTTAACACCGGAAGGCACAGTTTTGAAAACTACAATGCCGATGGTTCCTTGAGAACTTCCTGGGGTATTCCGGGTATGAAGATAGAAGGTTTCAGCGGATGCTGCAATCCGGCAGAAATGGCGATCATGGACGATAATTCATTCGTTACCAGCGAAAAGGGGTTGCCTCGAATTAAGTTGTATGGCCAACATGGAGATTTTAAGGGAATCGTTGCTCCGCCGGAATCGTTTAATCCGGACAGCTATTATGCTCCGGATGTGGCAGTTGATGCCAAACACCAGGTTTTTGCGCTCGATTTTGCAAGGAAACAGGTAAGGATTTTTAAATTAAAATGAACATCTGAAAACAATGGATAACCGAAAATTAGCACGAAGGGAGTTTTTCAGAAAGGGCATTCAATACACTATTTTGTCTGCAATGGCCGGCGGAACTGTTTATTGGCTTTCAGACAACCGGATCAGTGCTGAGGACTGCAGCAAATCAAAATTTTGTGATGGCTGCGGAAAGGTAACAGAGTGTACCCTTGATCAGGCTAAAAAATTCAGGAAAGATGAGCAAAGATAACCTTCCAAAAAAGATGGATCGCCGCCGGCTGATCAAAAATGGGATGCAGCTTACCCTGGGTCTTTCCTTGGTAAGCATCGCCGGATGGTCTGCCTTCAAATCCACCTCTGATAGACTGGTCTGGCAACTGGATCCCTTTAAATGCGTTCAATGCGGCCGTTGTGCCAAGGAGTGCGTGATGACACCTTCTGCTGTCAAATGTGTCCATGCTTTTAATTTATGTGGATATTGCGATTTGTGCGGAGGGTATTTAAAACCGGATCCAAATGCAAGAACTACTGCTGCAGAAAACCAGCTCTGTCCGACAGCCGCCATCAAAAGAAAATACATCGAAGATCCATATTTCGAATATGAGATTGATGAAGCATTGTGCATCGGATGTGCCAAATGTGTGGCAGGCTGCACCTCCTTTGGCAATGGTTCACTTCACCTGCAAGTTCGTCACGACCGATGCAAAAATTGCAATGAATGTGCTATAGCCAGGGTCTGTCCGGCTGAGGCTTTCCAGCGTGTCCCGATAAGTTCACCTTATCTGATTAAGGGGGATTTTACGAAGGGCAAAAAAAGTTGAGAGTTGAGAACTGAGAGTTGTGAGTGATAGTTGTGCAGGGGCTGCCCTATGTGGCTGTCCGGAGAGAGGGAAGTTTGGAGTACTTAGAGTTTGGAGTACTTAAAGTTAATAGTTGAGAACTGAGAGCGAAGAGTGAAGTGCGAAGAGGGAACAATGAAGAGTGTATAATGAATAACGAATAATGGGAAAGGCACCGGTCCCCGAGCGTAGCCGAGGGGTGATGAAAATAGTTTGGATGCTTGTGATGCTGTTTGTAACAGCTCAGTCATTTGCATTGGAAGCGCAGCAGCGGTTTCCAAAGCCGGAATTTGCTACGGGATATGCCCAGCCCTCCACAACCTCACCCTCGCCAAGATTTCTGCTTCTCGAATACCTGGATATATTAGTATTGTTGGCATCCTTGTCGGTTGTTACCTGGTTTGTCCTGAAGAAACGTTCCCGGAAGGGAGTCTTCTGGACCTCAGTATTCTCCTTGCTTTATTTCGGTTTTTACCGTGAAGGTTGCATCTGCTCGATTGGTGCCATTCAGAATATGGTGCTCGGCGTCGTAGACAATACCTATAAAATACCGTTAACAGCCTTTGTGTTTTTTCTGCTTCCGCTGGTGTTCTCGCTTTTTTTTGGCCGGACTTTTTGTGCCGGCGTTTGTCCGCTGGGTGCCATTCAGGATATTATTGTGATTAAACCCATCGAATTGCCCAAATGGCTGCAAAAAGTATTGGGGTTGATTCCTTATCTGTACCTGGGACTGGCCGTGTTATTCGTTGCCACGAAATCCGAATTTATCATCTGCCGGTATGATCCATTTGTGGGATTATTCAGGTTTGATGCTCCTTTTCACATGATGATGCTGGGTATTTTATTTCTGGCAACTGGCGTTTTTGTTGCGCGTCCCTATTGTCGCTTTTTTTGTCCGTATGGCGTTTTGCTGGGCTGGATGTCCAGATTTTCTTCCAATCATATGGCAATTACTCCGGCGGCTTGCATCCAGTGCAAACTATGTGCAAATTCCTGTCCGTTTGGAGCAATCAATGAACCGGTTGTCGAGACCGGAAAACGACACAGCAATGTAAACAGGCTAATCACCTATTTTATCCTTCTGCCTCTGTGGACAGGTATTGGCGGACTAGCCGGCTCGATGGTGCATGTTCCTTTGTCGCATTACAACAAGACTGTTTTCCTGGCAGAGCAGCTTATTGAACACCCCGAATTGAAAGATGATCAGAAAAATATAGACATCCGTACTTTTTTAACTTCTGGTAAGACGACAACACAATTAATCGCTGAGGCAGATGCCATCCGTCATCAGTTTTATATTGGAGGTTGGCTTCTAGGCGGGTTTATGGGTTTTGTCATTGGAACAGGTTTGATCCGATTGTCAGCTTTCAGAAGGCGCGACGATTGGGAGCCAGATAGGACCAACTGCCTGAGCTGTGCCAGATGCATGGAGTTTTGTCCGGTAAAAAAGGGTGAAGATGGAAAAATTACAATCGATGAACGATAAAATCAAACTAGCCGGAAGGGTCGCTATTTTTGCGGCCGGGTTTGCAGCACTAATTGCGGTGCTGCTGATTGCGAATTACGTTCAATCCCGTCTGAACGATCCGATAGAAAACAAAACGATTCCAGCATTGGTGAAGCGTTTGAATGCTTCGCCCGAAGATGAAACCCTGAAATCTGAGATTAGGGCTTTTGACCTAATGGCAAGAAAAGCCTATTTCACGACGAAGTGGCAAATTCGGACAGGCACTTACCTGATGTTTCTAAGCTTAATCATTTCCATTCTTTCGATTCGATACCTTTTGGCAGCAAAGTCTAAATTGAGTGAAATCGACCCCGCAAGGGAAGAAAAAGGTCTTGACCTGCTAATTGCCCAAAAATGGGTGATATACACCGGTTCAGGTTTGATATTGCTGGCCCTGGTGTCCGGATTACTCTCTTACAATTCGTTGAAAGAGTACATGGTCAACGAAACGATGGCAGCCAGTACTGAAAAAATTGATAATCCGGTTTTACCTGCAAGTAATCAAGCTAATAATGTCCAGGCAGATTCTGCAGCCGTTCAGCCAAAAGCCAAAGCTGAGGTTTCAGGACCACAGGTTACTAAAGATTCGGTTTCAGCGAAAGCGGCCACTCCCTCACTCCCTGGATTGCCCACAAAGGCTCAATTGAGGGCCAACTTCCCATTCTTCAGAGGTTCTGAGGGAACAGGTGTGGCGTTCCAGAAAAAGCCGCCGGTGGATTGGAATGGAGCTGATGGAAAAAATATTCGGTGGAAAGTGAAAATTCCAAAGCCGGGATTCAGTTCACCAATCATCTGGGGAAATCAGATTTTCGTGACAGGGGCAGATGCTCAAAGCCGCATGGTCTATTGCTATGACCGGAATTCAGGAAAATTGCTTTGGGAGGCAGCGGCTGATAAAATTGCAGGATCGCCTGCAGCGATGCCAAAAGTTACCACGGATACTGGTCTGGCGGCGCCAACAATGGCCACCGACGGCCGATCTGTTTTTGCACTCTTTGCCACCGGTGATCTGCTGGCACTAGATATGAACGGCAAACGGATCTGGGCCAAAAACCTTGGTCTTCCTGACAATCACTACGGTCATTCATCATCCCTGATTGTTTACAAGGATAAGTTGCTGGTTCAATATGACACCAATAAAACCGGAAAGTTGCTGGCTTTTGACAGCCAAACCGGAAATCCCGCATGGGAAACGCTCCGCAATTCAAAGATATCCTGGTCGTCACCCGTTTTGGTGAACACAGGTAGTCGCATGGAGCTGATCCTGACAACCAATCCAAATGTTAGCAGCTACAATCCGGATACTGGAAAAGAACTTTGGAAGATCGCCTGCCTTTCAGGTGAGGTGGGACCGTCTGCTGGCTATGCCGATGGGATGGTCTTTGCGGCCAACGAATATGCAAAGCTTGTCGGCATAAAAGCAGGGGATTCGCCTCAGATTGTCTGGGAAGCTGATGAATTTTTGCCGGAGGTTTCTAGTCCGCTGGCTGTTAACGGACTACTTTACATCGCTACCTCATATGGCGTTTTTGCCTGTTATGATGCCAAAACAGGAACAAAATTGTGGAGCGAAGAATATGGGGATTCTTTCTATTCTTCACCCATTTACGCAGATGGGAAAGTCTATTTGACGAATACTGCCGGCAAGACTTACATCGTTAAGACGACCAGGGATTACCAGTTGGTTGGTACGCCCGAAATTGGGGAAAGATCGGTTTGTTCACCAGTATTTATGGACGGAATGGCCTATCTGAGGGGCATAAATCAACTGTATTGCATCGGGTCTAAATAATTGAGGAATTTTGAAGTGAAGGAAGATATTGGCAGCAAACAAATTGTAGATCAAATAATTGCGGAGAAGGGGAGGTCTGCCGGAGCTGTTATTCCTATCCTTCAGGCGATGCAAGACAGGTTTAATTATCTGCCTGAGGAGAGTCTGCGATACGTTTGCAAGAAGACGGATATCACACCCGAACAAATTATTGGTGTCTCCTCTTTTTATTCTCAATTCAGAATGCATCCCGTTGGGGAACACATCATCAAGGTATGTGTTGGGACTGCTTGCCATGTAAAAGGTGCCGGGCATGTGTATGATGCAATGAGACGACATTTCAATCTGACGGGGCAGGAGGACACCGATATTTCAAAAAAATACACGCTCGAAAAAGTTTCTTGTCTTGGTTGCTGCACTCTGGCACCTGTGGTTCAGATTGATGAGATTACCTATGGCCATGTTACTTCCGATAAAATTGAAAATATAATCAAAGATTTTGAACATCATTTTGGACCTTCCGGATCCAAAAAAGGAGTGTTCAGAACTGCCGACGGAAATGAGATTCAGGGCGAAATCCGCATCGGATTAGGTTCTTGCTGCGTAGCTTCAGGTAGTGAAGAGGTAAAGCAAGCAATCGAAGATGCTGTTTCTGAAACGGGAATAAGTCTGACGCTCAAGAATGTTGGTTGTGTTGGCATGTGCCATCAGGTACCGCTGGTGGAAGTTATTCCGCACAATGGAAAACCAACCTTATACGCCAAAGTGAGGCCGGAGGAGATCAGGGGTATCATCAACAGCCATTTTAAATCGCTAAGAACAATCGACCGTTGGAAGAACAACCTCTACCGCTTTTTCGAAAAAGTGCAGACGGACGCGGTTTGGGAAGGTGTGAAAAAATATGCCATCGATGCCAGGGAAACGCAGGTCGTGGATTTTCTGGACCGGCAGGTTCCCATTGCTACTCAATACCGTGGTACAATTAATCCCCTTGACATTCAGGAATACCTCGACCATGAAGGATTTCAGGCCATGAAGACCTGTTTGGTTTCGATGACTCCAGATCAGATCATTGATACGATTGCAGACAGCGGGCTCAGGGGAAGGGGAGGAGCAGGGTTCCCTACCGGTCGGAAATGGAAGCTTGTTTCGGAGAACAAATCAGAGACAAAGTACTTGATTTGCAATGGTGATGAAGGTGATCCCGGTGCATTTATGGACAGGATGTTGCTGGAGTCTTATCCTTACCGGGTTATCGAAGGGATGGTCATTGGTGCCAAAGCCGTAGGGGCTACCCATGGATTTTTCTACATCCGGGCCGAATATCCACTGGCGCTCAAGCGCATCAGGCAAGCACTGATCTATTGCCGCGAAAATAATTATCTAGGCGAAAATATTTTGGGAAGCGGCTTTACTTTTGATATAGAAATCTACGAAGGAGCCGGAGCATTTGTGTGTGGAGAGGAGACTGCCTTGATGGCATCCATCGAAGGTCAGCGGGGGTTTCCGAGAATTCGTCCGCCTTTCCCTGCTGTCAGCGGTTTGTGGAAACAGCCTACCCTAATCAACAATACCGAAACTTTTGCACAGGTTTCCTACATCATTCGCGAAGGTGCGGCCCATTTTGCAGCCATCGGTAAAGGGGCAAGTAAAGGAACCAAGGTTTTTTCCCTGGCGGGGAAGGTGAATCGTGGCGGACTGATCGAGGTCCCAATGGGAATCACCGTTCGTCAGATTGTAGAGGAGATTGGTGGCGGCGTGCAAAACGGAAAAAAATTCAAGGCAGTTCAGGTGGGAGGCCCCTCAGGAGGATGTGTTCCAGCAGAATTATACGATACACCCATCGATTACGAATCTTTGCTGGAGGCCGGTGCAATGATGGGCTCCGGCGGACTGGTGGTTCTGGATGAATCAGACTGCATGGTGGAAATAGCTCGTTATTTTCTCTCATTTACTCAAAACGAATCCTGTGGAAAATGCACCTTTTGCCGCGTTGGAACCAAAAGAATGCTCGAAATTCTTACCAGGATTACATCAGGCAAAGGAGTAGTAAAGGATTTGGAGGAGCTGGAATATCTGGCACACTGGACCAAAAAGGGAAGCTTATGCGGACTTGGAAAATCTGCTCCGAATCCAATTCTTTCGACGCTTAAATATTTCCGGGATGAATATCTGGCGCATATCAATGGGAAATGCCCGTCGGGTAAGTGTCAGGCAATAATTCAATATCAGATCAACGACCTGTGCATAGGATGTACAAAATGCGCGCAAAAATGTCCAACAGAAGCAATTCTGTTCAAACCGCACGAAAAGCATATCGTCATCAATGATCTGTGCATCAAGTGTGATGCCTGCCGCGAGGTATGCCCCGTCGATGCCGTCATCATCACGTAGAGACGCACGGTTGTGCGTCTTGTTGGGTGTCGCATCATCTAGAGACTCAAGGTTGTGCGTCTTCTTGGGATTTGCATCAAATATCGAGACGCACAGCCGTGCGTCTGTACAATACAAAATAATGTAATATCAAAATATTGTTTTCAATTATTAATGGTAAAACTCACAATAAATAGCAAGACGGTAGAAGTTCCTGAGGGTACTTCTGTTTGGCAGGCCGCAAAGTCTGCAGGAATAGTTGTGCCAACAATATGCTATACCGAGGAAGCCGAACATTTCACTTCATGCATGGTATGCCTGGTGAAAGATGCCGGAAACGGACGATTGTTTGCCTCCTGTTCGACACCGGTTTTTGATGGGCAGCAGGTAATCACCAACGACCAGGAGACCGAAGAGTCGCGTGTGGCAGCACTTGAATTGTTGCTCAGCGAACATGTGGGAGATTGCGAAGCCCCATGCCAGCTTGTATG
>SESG01015084.1_pt1 | contig 22652 bp, 20 predicted proteins | sample 3171421 | NCBI WGS metagenome assembly SESG01 (sample SAMN10866946, study PRJNA518727) | freshwater metagenome | biome: subpolar coniferous forest; feature: holomictic lake; material: water; isolation source: holomictic Lake 227, 6 m and 8 m depth | place: Canada: near Kenora, Ontario | collected...
ACACTCATTGAGAGCATGCTCAAGCTCATTGACCGTATAGAGTGGATTCATGGGCACGGCAATCGCATCGGCTTTCCATACTCCGAACTCGCTGATGAGCAGTTGCGGTGAGTTGGGCATGATGAGCGCAACCCGGTCTCCCTTGCCCAGACCAAGCGAAAGCAGGGCTCCGGCAAGTGCGTCGCTTTGCTGCTCCAGTTCGAGATAGGAGAGCGCTCTTCCCTTAAAATACATCGCTGGATACCGGGGCTGTTCCTCTGCACTCCTCCGAAGAACATCAACCAGCGTCTCTTCCGGATAGGGATGAAGCGTGTGGGGAACTCCCTTGTCGTAATGGCGAATCCAGGGCTTTGCTCTCATGGCTTTTATTGGCGTTTTTAATCTTGCAAGAATCGAATATAACGGGATATCATGCATCATGAAAGGATGCGGGAGCAAAAAGTTACGATATCGACTCAACAACATCGCAAACTGCTGTGGTTAATTGGATGAGTTCTTTATCGCGGATGATATATGGCGGCATAAGATAGACCAATCGCCCAAAGGGACGAACCCACACCCCTTTATCTACAAACTGCTTCTGAATGATGCCCATATCGACCGGGTGGTGCAGTTCGACCACCCCAATGCCTCCAAGCACACGCACATCGGCAACATTGCATGAATCACGACAGGGTTCGAGCCCCTGACGAAGCCCGAATTCGAGTCGCTGCACCGCTGCCTGCCAGTCGTAACTGCACAGGAGACGAATGTTTGCAGAGGCGACAGCGCAAGCCAGAGGGTTTGCCATAAAGGTAGGGCCGTGCATGAAAAGCCCGGGATTGCCAGAACAGATCGCCTCGGCAACCGTCTCTGTTGTCAATGTTGCAGCCAAGGTCATGTAGCCCCCGGTCAGCGCCTTGCCGACGCAAAGAATATCGGGAACAACAGCAGCATGTTCAAGTGCAAACATTTTTCCTGTACGCCCGAAACCGGTGGCGATTTCGTCAAAAATGAGCAGCACCTTGTAATCATCGCAAAGTTCCCGGAGGCGACAAAGATAGTGAGGGGAGTAAAAGCGCATCCCCCCCGCGCCCTGCACTATCGGCTCGATAATCACAGCGGCAATCTCACGATGATGCCGTTCAAGCCTCTGGCGCAAATCGGCCATATCCTCTTCCTGGCAGGGCTCATAAAACCGTGGCGCTGGAGCTTCTGCAAAGTAGTGCTCCGGCATAACCCCTTTAAAGAGAGAGTGCATGCCCGTGACCGGGTCACAGACTGACATGGCAGCAAAGGTGTCGCCATGGTAACCGGAGCGAACAGTCAGCAGACGGTTTTTCGGGGTTTGGCCAAGAGCTGCCCAGTACTGCAAAGCCATCTTGATGGCAACTTCAACGGCAACTGAGCCGGAATCGCTGAAAAAGAGCTTCTGCAGTGGCTCGGGAGTCAGTGCCACCAACTGTTTTGCAAGAGTAACGGCAGGTTCATGGGTGAGGCCTCCGAACATGACATGACTCATCCGCTGAAGCTGCGTGACTATGGCCCGATTAAGCACCGGATGGTTGTAGCCGTGGATGGCGGCCCACCAGGAGGACATGCCGTCAACAAGCCGACGGCCATCTTCAAGCTCAAGAAAGACATCGCTGGCACCGCAAACCGGATAGACCGGCAGTGGAGCCGTTATAGAGGTGTAGGGATGCCAGAGATGCCTGCGATCAAAATCAAGGTCAATGGAAGAGGAATGCAAGGCCATACCAATAAAGACTATAACAGGTTAGGATAAAGAGAGACGTGCGGCCGCATCCTGATCGAGCTGCCCCTCAAGCAGATCAATGAGGGGTGCCACATATCCGGCCCTGGCAAGGTAGTGAAGAATCACCTCACGGGTATCATCGGCGATAAGCTTGTCAATATGCTGAAAACAGTTGTAGATAACCCCCCTGATAGCAATTCCCCTGTGCCGACATGCCTCGATGGAGAGCAGGGTGTGGTTAATGCTGCCAAGCCGGGGACTCGTCACCAAAAGAAGACTGTATCCCGCATCACGAATATAGTCGGCAAAAAGGAGATCAGCAGTGAGAGGGACAAGGAGTCCGCCAACCCCCTCCAGAAGTACCAGGTCGTAACGTTGCTGCAGGGCAAGGGTGGCGTTGCTGATACGGTGAAGATCGACCTCAGAGCCTTCCAGACGGGCAGAAAGGTGAGGAGAGGCTGGATAGCGGAAAACTGAAGGGCCGGTGAGCCCCTCCCGGTCAACCTCCTGCACTCCAATACCCATAAGGCGGCGGTGTTCAAGGATATCTTCCGCTATCCCCTCACAGCCCGTCTGTACAATTTTCTGTGTAATGACCTTTTTCCCTTGCTGAAGCAGAGCTTTGGCAAGCAGACCGGTCGTATATGTTTTTCCGATTCCGGTATCGATACCGGCAACAGCAAGCACAGTGCCACTCATAAGGTTCTCTTTTTCATGCAGCAATAAAGGGGATGGTAGGTCAAATAGACACCATTTTCAGATGAAAAAAGTCGCCGATACTCTTTGATAAAATGGTGGTAACTGCTTTTTGTCCATGAACGGCGAAGCAGCCCGTTGACACCGGTAGAACGGATATGATGCAGCATTGCTTCTGGTGAAGTGAACTCCATACGGACGATCTCTTCGCGACTGACGCTCATCTCAAAATAACGTCCGGCAAGAAGTTCAAGCTCTCCAAGGGAGTGATAACTGAGCCCAACGCCCTCGACGCTTGCTATTTCACGCATGTTCGAGGGGCCAAAGGTGGTGAAAGCGAGCATACCGCCGGGCTTGAGATGAAGGGAAATCTTTCGAAAAAATCCGTCAAGGTCATCAAGCCATTGCAGTGTGGCATTCGAAACAGCAAGATCAAGCAATGCGGGGATAAGCTCCAGACTCTCGATATCCCCGGCAAGAAAGTGGAACTCCCCGACCGCAAAGCGCTCAAGAACCTCCTGGAGAGAGATGAGGCTCTCTTCGACAAGATCATTGGCATAATAGCTTTTGACTGTACAGCGACCAAGCAGCTCAGCCATAAGTGCACCTGAGCCTGAGCCCACTTCGAAGACCCGCTCAAACGATCGGCCAGGCACCTGCTGGCAAATGATCTCTGAAAGTTCTCGAGCCATCGCTTTCTGCACCACAGCATGGCGACCATAACTGAAAAGCGTACGGCTAAAACGGTCACGAACCAGTTGTTTATCAATCAACGGATGCATGCAAGCACCTCCTGCAGGTTCCTGAAATGAAGAAAGGGAAAATGGGGCATATCGGTTATCATGGTTTGACGATGACCTCTCCATGCGCAGCACTGCTGCCCTGCGGGAAAAACAAGATCACGCCCCCCAATAATGGTATGGTCATAACGCCATGAAGCTCCACCTGCATGGCCCTCCGCCAGAAAGTGCTCCTGCAATTGCTCCAACTCTTGTTGTTGATCTTCCGTGCTGCGGTCGGGAGAGATGGAGCAAAAAAGAGCGAGAGCTTCGTCAGAGCAACACATTCTGCGATTGAATCGGGTTCGGTTCTTTTCAGACCAGGTGGCGAGGGTTGCCTGAAAAACCCGGGGGTTGATCCCTCTCTCTGCATTGACCGGATAGAGGGTACCATTGATGGCAATTGAGCGTTCTATCGGGGGCAGTTCAACATGCTGCGCTGCCCAGACACCAAATGACCAGGCTATAACTGTTATGCGGCCATACCGGCTTGCCTCACTCATAAAGCACGGCTCTGCCTCCAGGGTTCGGTAGTCGTAACAGAGCAGCAAGTCAGCATCAAACCCGCCAGGAAGCGACTCGGCAAGAAGATGGTCGCCAATACGGCGATCCATGCCCCAACCGTTGAAAAAAAGCAGGAGCTCTTCAGCCCCCTCGTTTCTGATCCATGCTGTTTTCATGCAAACATTATCCTTCCGATGAGTTCCGCGATCCCGTCAAGATCTTCCCATTGCAGCGTCGAGCGGAGCGAAATGCGGATACGGGCGCTCTTTTCCGGAACGGTAGGTGGACGCACCGGCAAACAGAGGAAGCCCGCATCACGGAGACTGGCAGAAAGAGCCACAGCAAGCGCATTGCTTCCGGTAATGACCGGGACAATATGGCTTTCGCCCGGAACATCGAGTGAATGGGCAATCAACTCACTGCGGAGCCTCGATGCAAGCTGCAGGAGCACCTGCCGCTCCCTGATCATGGATGCCTGCCGCTCAAGGGTGAGCAAACTCCAGCCGAGGATGGCAGGGGGCAGCGCTGTGGTAAAAATAAAGGAGCGCATGGTATTGACCAGGTACTCCCTGAAAAGGGTGCTCATCACAGCATAGGCTCCCGTCGAGGCGAGCGCCTTGCCGAATGTCCCGGTGATGATATCAATCTGCTGCACCACACCCGCCGTTTCACAGAGGCCGAGACCGCGCTCTCCAAAGACTCCGACACCATGCGCTTCATCGACAACAAGCACTGCGCCGTATTTCTCTTTCAGGGCAACAAGCCTTGAGAGATCAGCAAGGTCTCCATCCATGCTGAAGACCGATTCGGTGACGATGAATATCTGGCGATAGCGTCCAGCGGCTCCCGCCAGCAACTCTTCAAGGTGGTCGTAGTCAAGGTGACGGTAGCGCTGGTAAGGGGCTTCGGCAATTTTCATGCCGTCAATAATGCTTGCATGGTTCTTCCGATCACTGAGCACAAGATCGTGACGACCGCAAAGCGCCGGAATTATACCAATATTGGCATGATAGCCACTGTTGAAGACCAGCGCTGCTTCACGACCATAAAGCGCAGCAAGGGCCCTTTCCAACTGGTCGTAGAGAGGATGATTGCCCGTCAAAAGGCGGGAGGAGGAGCTGGTCATGGCATAGGCCCTATCCCGGAGCTCTTCCATGTAACGGGCAAGCAAATCCCGATCATCACCAATGCCAAGATAGTCGTTTGAGGAGAGGTTCAACAGAGTCAGGCCACCCACGGCGACATGGATACCATGCCTGGCTGTGATATCGGGAAGTACCCGGTAGCGGCCGAGGTGATGAAGCTCTTCGAGCTCCCGCTGGATCCGTTCCTGAAACTGCATGACGGAGCTTCCTTAGTTAAACGTTGCAATCTGGTTGGCAAAGCGGTCATCATCAGCGATATCCCGTCCGCGTGTGGTCAAATAACCACCTGTAAGATAACCGTTTGCACCCGACAGCATCAAAAGTCCCTGAAAATCTTTCATGATGGTCTCCCGGCCAGCGGCAAACTTGATGATTTTATGGGGATGTGCAAGACGGCAGATGGCAAAGGTTTTTACAATGTCAGCCACAGAAACCGGCTCTTGCTTTGCAAGGGGAGTCCCTGCAATTGGTACCAGCACATTGAGCGGTATGACGGAAACATCAAGTTCCTGAAGGGCAAAAATCATGGCAATGCGATCCTGCATGGTTTCGCCAACACCCATAATGCCTCCGCAGCAGACCGAGATGTTGTTCTTTCTCAATAATTTGATGGTCTCAATCCGCTCTTCGATGCCATGCGTATCGGCAATAAGCTCGCTGTACCGGTCGGGCGCAACCTGGATATTGATGTTGTAGTGGGCAATGCCGTGCGCTGCGAGTGCCGCCGCAGGCTCTTCGCCCAACATGCCAAGCGAGGCGCAGACACTCAGTTCCGGCAGCTCCGCATGGAGGCGGTCAATCATGTCGAGCACGCGCTGAAACTCCGCATTTATCCGTTTATAGCCGTAACCACTGGTCACAATGCCGAAGTGGGTGACTCCCGCAGAGAAACAGTTCCGAGCCTCAATCAATACCGACTCGGCATCCACCAGATCATAGACCTCAATATCGGCCCGATTGTGGCGCGACTGTGCGCAAAAGCGGCAGTTTTCACCGCATACCCCCGATTTGGCATTCATGATGGAGCAGGCATGAAGCGCTTCAGGTCCGCTTCCGTAACGGTTTTTGACTTTGTTGGCCAGCGAAGCCAAATCAAGGGCAAGCTCACCCGGCAACTCTGCAAGCAGCAAGGCTTCGGCAGGGGTGATCGGTTCGCCGCTCTCAAGGACACGGTATGCTGCTGCAATTTGGGGATGAAGCATTGATTGATCCATAAAAATCAGGGGTTAGATGATGATGGGCAGGTTCGCAAATGAGCCTCTCCCGACGAAACAAGGGTGATCTCTCCCTCCGTACTTTCGAGCTTCAGCTCGCCGGTTCGGGAGATCCCTCTCACCGTTCCGCTTATGCTTCGTTTTAACTGGTCTACCATTACCACTTTCGACTGCAGGAGAGAGTGTGCTTCGAGATAGGGCAAGACAAAACCAAGATCCTCCTCCAGGAGCCATGCGTCATAGAGTGGCTCGAAATGATTCAGCACTGAAGCCAGAAGATCCGGTCTTGAACAGAGGTGTCCGGTTTCCAGGAAAAGTGACGTCGCACTCTCGTGCAGGGGTGGCTGAAACATTGACTGATTGACATTGATACCGATTCCAACAACGACAAAGTGTGTAAAATCAGGCTCTGACTGCATTTCGCACAAAACCCCGCACAACTTTTTTCCATTGGCCAAAATGTCATTCGGCCACTTGATCATCGCCCCAAGATCGACAGAGAGGGCGCTCAATGCCTGATGAATGGCCGCCGCCACAAGCAGCGTCAATTGCGGCACACGAATGGAAGGCACTTCCGGCCGCAAAATCAGGGAAAAATAGAGATTGACGCCCGAAGGCGAAATCCAGATACGCCCCATTCTGCCCCGACCACCTGTCTGGGAATCGGCCACGACCACGCAGCCCTCAACGGCACCCTCAACGGCAAGAGCCTTCGCAAGCATATTGGTTGAGGCGGTAACAGGGTGATAGGCAATTTTTCTGCCAAACCGGCGGGTAGTGAGAGATGGTCGCACCTCAGCCTCAACAGGACGGCCGGTAAGAGCTGAAAGCCGATAGCCACGGCCAGTTACAGCATCAATGGAATACCCTTCACTGCGCAACAGACTGATATGCTTCCATACGGCACTTCTGGTAATGCCAAACTCACGGCAAAGCGCTTCACCCGAAACAAAATCAGCATCGGTGATCATCTGGCTCAAAATTCGGGCGGTAAGGTCGTTCATGACAGAGAAAAAAAAAGAAAAGGCGAACTATCGCTACGCTTACAGAAACATGTGAACCGGAATGTAATATGGGGTTTACAACTTTGCAACAAAAAAAAGGAACGTTAGCCCTGACTCCCTTCGCCCGGAAAAAACATGTTCAGCGTTCCATTGCTGCCATACTGGACGTTTCATAGTTCTTGCGGTAGGCCTGCACTCCCCGAAAAATAGTGTAGGCGATTTTTTTCTGCTCCTGACGATCACGAAGAATCTGCTCTTCACCGGGATTGGAGAGGTAACCCACTTCAACAAGTGCACTCGGCATGGATGGGCTCCATAACACCATAAAACCCGCCTGGTGCACTCCAGCTCTTTTATTGACCGGCTGCCGATCATCCGGGTTGAGGATATGCCGGGCAAGCAAGGTGGACTGGCGGGCAAATGCGCTCTGGGCCATACTGCCCATGATGAGATACTCCTCAGAAAAGCCTTTGTAAGCAAGGGTATAGTCGGCCTCCTGGCGTATCACCGAGTTTTCAAAAAGAGCAACGTCAAGAGCCTCTTTTGTTTTGTGGGCTCCAAGAATATAGACTTCGGATCCACGTACATTACGGTTCCGGTTCGCGTTGCAATGAACACTGATAAAGAGTTTGCCGCCGTTCTGGTTTGCTATTTTCCCACGCTGAAGCAGAGGAACAAAAGCGTCTTTCTTTCTCGTGTAGATGACACGCACATCAGGCCACTTCTCTGTAATATACCGACCGAGATCACGAACGATATTGAGTGCAACATCTTTTTCATTCGTGCCATTTCCGCCTGTAGCCCCGGGATCCTTCCCGCCGTGACCTGCATCAAGCACAATGGTATCAAGCCTCCACTTTTCAATATCGCGGCTGAGAACCTGTGCAATCCTCAACTCCTTCTCCTTTTTGCGCATAGCGTCCGATCCAGCATCACTGCGAACAGCAATCACATAGCGGTTGTGTTTGTTGTCACGCTGAAATTCAACAGAATTGATAGCAAACGAGCGATTGTCGAGTGCTATGGTAAACTGTAGCCCAGCTCCGGCCACCTGTTTCGGAGTGACTGAGCTGACCACACCTCCACGGTACTCTTTTGTTAATGCACCAATATCACAAGAGGCTTTTTCAAGGGAAAAATAGGTATACCCCTCTTTGTTGAGCGTAACGAGTGATGTCTGGGCAGCAATACCGGAAGCAGAAAACGTGATGGCTGCTCCGTTCGAGCGGTTCTTGACCTCAACTCCAGTAATCACCGTACGCCCTTCTGACTGCCTGCTGGAGCCTTCAGCGTCAGAGAGCACGTCATCGCTGACCATCCCGATTGTTTCGTCCGACTCCCCAAGACTTTTTCGGTCAAGCCGGACACATATCTGGGCAGAAGCGGGGTTGTAGACCACATCCCGATCCAACCAGACGCTGAAGAGTCGGCAGACCTGGCTAACCGACAACAAGATGCGTGATTGCACCAGTAGAGGAGGCGAGGATAGCTGGATAATCCTTTTCGGAAGTTCAGGATTTCTCGAAATAATGCGGACAAAATTATTGTCGCCCGTTATCGTACAAATCGTGCCTGGCATCCCGAAAGATTCCTCAATAACAAGTCCCCCCTGCTCATTGCGGTAACTCATCCGCAAGGCCCGCACCATAGACTCAAGATCAATCATATCGATGCCCGCCCTTTTCTGAGCAGATACTTTCATGGTATAGCCCTGATCCTCTCCTGTAATCACCTTGAGAGAAACAAATCTCTGTCCTGAGGGTAGAGATGGAAGAGCTGAAAGAGTTCTGACAGAGAGCATCAGCAGCGTCATCAGCATCATAACGGCCAAACCAGAACGGAGAGAAAACAAAAAGTGACGCATGAATTCCAAATCGTTATTATTTCGCTGATACACAGCCAGCGTAAAAGAATAATAATAAATTATCTCGCATCTCCCGCCACTCCCTCTTTTTCACGGCCGCAATGATCAATTCGAAAAAGATAGGGAGAGGCAAAATAGAGGAGCAAAAAATGGTAAAATTTGTTTTTTGCTCTTCAACACCTATCTTTTTCAAAATTTTACTTGTAATGCTCTTAATACCGGTACTGATCAATGGCCCCAAAACCAGCAACACTCTCTGCCAGAAACAGGACCCTGATTGTCGTCGAATCCCCCTCAAAGGCAAGAACTATAAATAAATACCTCGGAGACAAGTATACGGTTTTCGCGTCGGTAGGCCATATAAAGGATCTGCCAAAAAAGGAGATTGGTCTTGATTTTGACCATCATTACGAGCCGAGGTACGAAATTATTCCAGGAAAAGAAAAGGTTGTTCATCAGTTAAAAAAGCTTGCGGCAGAAGCCAATGAAATTCTCATAGCAACTGACCCCGATCGCGAAGGAGAGGCCATCGCATGGCATATCGCAAAGGAAATCGGTGTAACCCTCAAACCGGTATCGCGTGTCCTTTTTAATGAAATCACCAAAACAGCCATCATTGCCGCAATTCAGGCACCCAGGCAGATCGACGATTGCCTTGTCCGCTCGCAGCAAACCCGTCAGGGACTTGATAAAATTGTGGGCTACAAGATCAGCCCCTTTTTGTGGAATGTGGTGCTGCGCGGTCTTTCTGCCGGAAGGGTACAATCTGTCGCGCTGAGGCTTATCTGCGAGCGTGAGGCGGAGATCACCCGCTTCCAGATTGAAGAGTACTGGTCGATTGCTGCGGATTTCACCACACCCTATCATGAGTCTTTCAGAGCCAGGCTTGTGCGACTGGAAGGTGACAAGCCGGATATCTCTAACCAGCAGCAGGCAGAGGCCATTGCGGCACGCATCAGAACAGGTAATTTTGCGGTACGGGAAATCGCTCCTCGCCTGCAGCAACGAAAACCTCCCGTGCCATTTACCACCTCACTCCTCCAGCAGGCGGCATCAAACCAGCTCGGCTTTGGATCAAAAAAAACCATGGGACTGGCACAACAGCTCTATGAGGGCATTGACCTTGGAGCAGAGGGTACGGCTGGCCTGATTACCTATATGAGAACCGATTCAACCCGCATTGGTGCAGAGGCTATCGTCGAGGTGAAAGGCTACATCAATCAGCAGTTCGGGAAGGAGTATATCGGTATTGGTGGAGCAGCAAAGCCCGGCAAGAATGCGCAGGATGCGCATGAAGCAATACGCCCGACATCGATTTTCAAAAAACCGGAGCAGCTCAAACCCTACCTTTCAGCCGATCAGTTTAAATTGTATGAGCTGATCTGGAAGCGTTTCCTTGCCGCCATGATGGCTCCCGCAAAAATTGAACAGACGCGGGTTGATGTTGAGGACAGTGCTGAAAAGTTCCTCTTCAGGGCAACGGGCAGCAGGGTACTTTTTGCAGGCTTTATGCGGGTCTATGATGACCAGAAAGAGCTTGATTACGAGGCGCAGACCTCTACAAAGGAGGATGTTGAAAAGGAGTTGACGGTAAAACTGCCGGAACGGTTGTCGGTCAGTGACTCTCTTGCTCTTGCAGATCTTGACCAGAGACAGAGCTTTACCCGTCCTCCGGCACGGTACAGTGAGGCGACACTGGTAAAGGATCTTGACCATTTTGGTATTGGACGGCCATCAACCTATGCCTCTATTTTTTCGACACTGCAAGATCGACGCTATGTGGAGTTGGAGAAAAAAAAGATTTTGCCCACTGAACTTGGCAAGGATGTCTCACTGATTCTTGTTGCCAATTTTCCTGATCTTTTCAATGTTGACTTCACCGCCTTCATGGAGAATGAACTCGACAAGGTGGCAAGCGGAGAAGATGAATATGAAAAAGTGCTCGACAATTTCTACAAGCCTCTTGAAGCGGTATTGAGCCTGCGAAAATCCAATCCGATTGTCCCCCAGAACAGCGAACCAAACCGCTGTGAAAAATGCGGTGAAGGGCTGATGGTTGTCAAATGGACAGCAAATGGAAAATTTTTTGGCTGCTCATGCTATCCCAAATGCAAAAATATCAAGGCGATAAGCAGCAACAAGGCAAAACCGGTTGATACGGCAATCCTCTGCCCCTCCTGCAAGGAAGGGCACATGCTTTTGCGCACGGGAAGATTTGGCGCTTTTCTTGCCTGTTCCAACTATCCCAAATGCAATACGCTGCTCAATTTGAGCAAACAACGCCACATTGAGCCATTGAAGACCCCGCCGGTAGTAACGACGATACTCTGTCCGAAATGCAACTCCCCGCTCTACCTCAGAAGCGGAAAACGGGGATTGTGGCTTGGTTGTTCAAAATTCCCCAAATGCAAGGGGCGCCTTGCGTGGAGCACCCTTGATGAAAGCACGCAGAGTCACTGGGAGGCAATCATGACAGAGCACCAGAAAGCACACCCTGCGGTCATGCTGACGATGATTGATGGGAAAGCGGTACCGATGACCATTCCCGTTGATGATATCATCCTGAAAGCGGAAGAGGCCGGGCTGCTTGCCTCTCCCGTCGAAGAGATTGCCGAAATCACGCCATAAGAAGGGCTACGTGGTAGACAACAAAAGAGAGCAGCCATGCCACAGAGAGTGAATAGGCTGAATAGAGGAGCACCGGTCGCCAGCGACCGACCTCTTTTTTCATGACGCCCAGAGCCGCCACGCAGGGGATATAGAGCAGGACAAAGACCATGAGACTCAGAGCCGTTGCCCTGCTGAATGCGGGATCGTGCCGAAGAATCGTTTTCAGCTCTACCGGAGCACCATCGCTTTGCCCTATGGAGTAAATGGTAGCAAGGGTAGAGACAACAACCTCCTTCGCGGCCAGGCCCGTGACAAGGGCGATGCCTATCCGCCAGTCAAAGCCAAGTGGCCTGATAACGGGTTCAAGTACTTTCCCGGCCCTTCCTGCCAGAGAGTACTCGAGCTGTTCAGACCTTATACGCAAGTCAAGCTCTTTTTGTCCAGCCTTTTTTTGGCCCTCACCCATGCTGCTCGCAGCAATACGCGCCGTTTCTGCCGCAAGTTTTGCCTGAAGAGCTTCGTTCCTCGGGTAATTGCTTACCGCCCAGATAATGATGACCGCACCGAGGATAAGTGTCCCCGCTTTTTTGAGATACATCAGCGCCTTCACCTTTGCCTGAAACAGTACGGAAGCAAGGGTTGGCCAGCGATAGGGCGGCAACTCCATGACAAAGGGCTCTGAATCGCTTTTCAAAACGGTTGACTTCAACATCCATGCGGTCCAGAGACCAACGACAATTCCGAGAAGATAGATACCAAACATGACATTGGCCGCCACATCGGGCGAAAAAAAAGCGGCGGTCAGCAGCACATAGACCGGTAATTTGGCTCCACAACTCATGAAGGGAATAATCATGATGGTGACAAGCCTGTCTGTTGGACTTTTGAGCGTCCGTGTCGCCATGATGGCCGGAATGGAACAGCCAAATCCTGTTATCATGGGGATAAAGGATTTGCCATGAAGACCAAAACGATGCATCAGCCGATCAATCACGAACGCTGCACGGGCCATATAACCGGAAGCCTCAAGAAAAGAGAGCCCGATGAAAAGAAGAACAATATTGGGAAGAAAGAGCAGAACACCCCCAACGCCGGCAATAATGCCATCAATGACGACAGAACGAAGTGTTTCATTCGGCAGAAGAGGGGCTATCACGGAGGCGATAAAGCCAAAAAAAAGGCCAAGGGCACCCATAATCGGCGCAGCAAGGGTAAAGGTCAACTGGAATATAGCCCAGACTACCAGTAAAAAAATTGGCAGCCCAAGCACCCGGTTGAGCACCACCATGTCGATATAGTCGGTTGGTGTCGACTTTACTCCTCCGGGGAATCGAACGCACTCCTGGATGGCACCTCGAATAAATGCATGACGATCCTCGGTGATAAGAATTTCCGGCTCCGAATCATGCAGCCGTTCAGCCTCCCGAAGGGCATCCTGCAAGGCGAGCTCTACTTTTAGCCAGACAGGATAGTGCTGAACTTTGTTATATACTTCCCGGTCGTTCTCAAGAAGCTTGATGGCAAGCCAGCGAGCATTGAAACCGCTGAGTTCACTCTGATGAGCAAGAAAATTGGTAATCTTTTCAACCGAAGCTTCAAGTTCAGGGCGAAAAAAAAGCTTGTTTTTATGAACCTCAATATCCTTTTGGAAGAGACGGATAATGTGATCGAGCAGCGAATCGAGTCCAATACCCTTTTTGGCTGATGTTGGCACAATGTGGCAACCGAGCAGCTTCTGCAACTGCTTGATTTCAATAACAATGCCCTTCTCCTCAACCTCGTCGATCATATTGAGGGCCACGAGGAAATCAACTTCAAGTTCCATGAGTTGCGTTGTCAAAAGAAGGTTTCGTTCGAGGTTTGGCCCTTCAACAACGTTGACAACAACATCCGGACGCTCCCGGATAAGATACTCCCTGGTAACAATCTCCTCGGGTGAATAAGGAGTGAGGGAGTAAATGCCGGGCAAATCAACCACCCTTATCTGATACCCCTTGTAGGCAACATACCCTTCATGCTTTTCAACGGTAACCCCCGAGAAATTTCCCACTTTCTGGTGAGCACCGGTCAGCGCATTGAAAAGGGAGGATTTCCCGCAGTTCGGATTCCCTGCAAGCGCAACCGAGATCTCCCTCTCCTTGCTCACGACTCGCTACCGGAAAGAGGACAGGCATCCGCAGACACCCCTGTTTTACACACAACGACACCCTCTGCCTCTGTTTTTCTCATGGCAAGATAGAGCCCCTTGAAAAAAATCTCAATCGGATCGCCGAGTGGAGCAACCCTGAGCACCTTGAACGTTGTCCCCTTTATCAAACCCATATCCATAATCCTGCGCCTTATGACACTCTCCGCCTTCAAGGCCGTCACTTCAGCCTTGTCTCCGACCTTCAATTCTGATAAACGCATCGTATAATCTCCCTCAAAACAATAAAAAATAAACAGGACTGATAATATCCTATTTAATGCATACCAACAACAAAAAATTGCATCTCTGAAAAAGAAGTTATCCGTGTACCGTTACGCTACCGGGAAAGGGAGGCCAACCCATCCGTTCTCCACCAAGAAGATGGGCATGAATATGATAAACGCTCTGCAGGGCGTCCTTGCCTGTATTAAAAACAAGCCTGTAGCCAGACTCCCTGATGCCGATGATCTCTGCCACCTTTTCCGCTGCCAGCAGAAGGTGACCGGCAATCGCTTCATCTTCCGGGCAAAGATCGTTGAGCGATGCGATATGCTTCAGAGGAATGATCAGCACATGCTCCGGTGCGACAGGCGTGATATCACGGAAGGCAACAACATGATCATTGCGATAAACGATCGAAGCGGGTATCTCCCCGCGAACAATACGGCAAAACAGGCAATCAGTTTCCTGTTGTATCATAAGGATCTCCTCTCCTGATTCGTTATGGTGTTTCTCAAGGCTCCTGAACGACAGAGAGTGATGCGGTGCCGTTGCCAGCCATAAGAACCACTTTAAGCTTCTCTTTTTCTCCTGAAACAACACCGCCCGAGCTTTCGCCGGAAGTCACAACGGTTGTAACATTTTTGAAACCATTGCTTTTAAGCTGGCTCTCGAACTCCTTGACAATATTTCCGGAAACGTTCTCTCCAACAACATTCCAGTTCTTCCCATCCGGCGTTTCTGCACGGGTGACGGCCTTTATTTTGCCCCAGGAAAACTTCGGGACATCAGCAGGCATATCTGCCGGCCAGACACCACTCTCCCCCTGAATTTCAATTTTCTGCCCTTCGGACTGTATCGTGATGTTGTTGCCACCGGAATGGACGGCAACCTTCTTGCCGGTAGACTGCTCAATCGCTTTTTCAACCAGCACATCTTCAATCTTTTTCTGGCAGGAGGAGATGGTGGAACTGACGGCAAGGAGGGCCAGGCAAATCCCGGCAGCGCGGACTTTTGATGATAGAGGCATCTTTTATAATGGTCTACGATAATATAAAGATTCCAATAATTGCAGTACTGCCATAATGTAGGCAAAAACGGAGAAAGAGGAAAGAGTTCTCTTCCTGCTCCGGGTGAATGGCAGATCCTCCCTTTCAGGGCAAAGCTGTCACACCGTTGCGGAAGAATCAGCAGTATGGGCAGATGCCGGATCAGGAACGGCAGACAATCTCAATGCAAGCACTTTATCGATCCTCTGGCCATCAAGGTCAACAATTTCAAGAGACCACTCTTCCCAATGCACAATATCACCAGTCCTCGGCATACGCCCCAGCAACCACATCATCAGACCGCTGAGGGTATGATAAAGTCCCTTATCCTCTTCGGGCACACATTTCAGCTCAAGCGTATCTTTCAGCTCGGGCACAGGAATAAGGCCGTCAAGGAGCCATGATCCGTCCTGGCGTTCCACCGCCCATGAATCCTCAAGGTTGCGGGGAACAAACTCTCCGGTAACCGCCTCAAGCATATCCTGAAGGGTAACCAGTCCCTGAATTTCACCATACTCGTCAACAACAAAGACCATCTGGGTGCCTGAGGTCCTGAAATGGTCGAGCAGTTCCATGCCTGTAAGCGTTTCGGGAACATAGACGCAAGGCTGCAACTGCGAGGTAAACTCCGTAAGCCCCCCTTTCAGCGTTTTTGACAGAAGCTGTTTGGCATTAACAACGCCAAGCAGTGACTGTAATCCTCCATTGCAGACAGGAAAACGGGAGTGTTCCGATTGTGTAACCCGGTCGATATTCTCTTCGAGCGGACGGGAAACGTCAAGAGAGATGATGTCTGCCCGCGGAACCATCAGGGAGCCAAGTTGACGGTCATCAAGACGAAAGACATTTCGCACCATTTCATGTTCATGCTGCTCAATCACCCCTGCTTCAGAACCCTCCTCAAGCATGGCATGAATCTCTTCCTCCGTCACACTCGGCATGATGTGGGGGTGATTTCCCGTCAGACGAAGAATGGCATCGGTCGAAGCCGTAAGCAGCCTGCCAAAAGGACGCGTCAAGGTAGCAAGCATAAGCATGGGGCGTGCAACCAGGCAGGCAATTCCTTCCGGATTGAACATGCCAAGGCGCTTGGGCACCAGTTCACCAATAACAATGGTGACGAAGGTAATGGTAAGCACAACGACAGCAGTAGAAATAATATGACTTATTTCCGCATCCACGCCGAACGTTTGCAGCCAGACCGCAAAAGGGCTGGCCAGAGCCCCCTCTCCGACAATACCGTTAAGAATCCCGATGGAGGTAATGCCGATCTGGATGGTCGAAAGAAAACTGGAGGGTTCCCGGCCAAGCTTCAGGGCAACAGCAGCAGCTTTTTCCCCATCCTCGGCCAATTTTGAAAGACGGGAGCGCTTTGCCGTTACCAACGCAATTTCCGACATGGCAAAAAGCCCATTGACAACAATCAAAACCAAAAGAAAGAGTATTTCCATAAATTCAAAGGTTGAACTGCACGGGACAAAAGATAAAAAAATTACTGCCACCAAACCCCCTCAGACGGCAGCGTCCCGAACCGCTCTGTTTCTTGCACAATTTTTGATCACCCGGCCATGCCGCTTTACGTTTATTCCCTTGACAGCCAAGCCACAAGTCTTAACAAACGGTAACTGATCCCTCCCGCTACGATGTCCAGGCCGGTCAGGCAGAGATTACGACACTACCCGACCGGCGTGCACGACTGCATGGTTTACTTTTGGGCAATAAAGAGTGTTTTCACTTTTGCAATCAGTTGATTTTCTGTCAACCGCTCGCATGCCTCAACTCCGGCTACCTTTGTATGCAGACTAGTGACCTTGTCGATCTCTTTGGCAAATTCAATTTTTGCCTCCCCAGGACCAATAATAACAATCTTCGAAGAATCACCGAGCAACTCAATCACCTTGACAAAAAATGCGTGATACTGATGTTTTCTCCGTTCCTCCGCAGTATGTTCATTGAACACTGCCTGCGCCACTACGGTTCCCCCTGCTTTCCAGCCTCCGGCAGGCTTGAGATTACTTTCCGCACCAGATTCCACATGTTGAACAACCGTTTGATCACCTTCAATTGAAACAAGAACAGCTTCCTTGTGGTCAATCCAAATACCAGTGTATTTTTTCATGGCAGCCATGCTCCTTCTGTGATAATATTACCGAATGGGAAAAAAGATGCTTGATCATGCAACGGCCGCGCCCAGTCAAGCCGCACAACTCTCAACAAAAGTCAGCGTGGCCACCTACAGTGCAATGTAAGCAAAAATTATTATGCCATTACCGTGCGTTTACTTTTGACGCAGTAAAAAGCCATCAAAACATCAACAAGCAACGCTGGACGCACAGGACACATGGCGAGAAACCACGATCCTGTGCCGGGGGTGAGAGCCCGATGAACCAGCAAGAAACCCCGTTCTCTCTCAGAGGGATTCCTTGATCATCCGTTCCTTATCAGCAAAAAGTTTCGCTGCAAGAAACTCGCGGTTCATGCGGGCAATATTGACCACAGAAATTCCTTTTGGACATTCAGCCTCACACGCGTATGTATTGCTGCAACTGCCAAAACCAAGCTCGTCCATCGTGGCAACCATCTTCTGCACCCGCTTGGCAGCCTCAACCCGTCCCTGGGGCAGCAGAACAAGATGTGAAACCTTGGCACCGACAAAAAGCATGGCTGCAGCATTGGAGCAGGCCGCCACGCAGGCACCGCATCCGATGCAGGTCGCTGCATCGAAAGCGGCGTCCGACTTCTCCTTTGGCACCGCAATGGTATTGGCATCAGGAACTCCGCCGGTATTCACCGATACGAAGCCACCTGCCTGTATGATTTTATCAAATGCACTGCGATCAACAATGAGATCACGAATGATAGGAAAGGCTTTTGCCCGCCATGGTTCAATATGGATGGTATCGCCATCCGTAAACGAGCGCATGTGAAGCTGGCAGGTTGTAACTCCCTTGACCGGCCCGTGAGGACGTCCGTTAATATAAAGACTGCATGTGCCGCAAATACCCTCCCGACAGTCATGATCAAAGGCAACAGGATCGCCACCGGTCATGATGAGCCTTTGATTGAGAGAATCGAGCATTTCAAAAAAGGAACTGTCAGGCGAGATTCCAGAAATATCATAGGAAACCATCTCCCCTTTGGCCGCGGCATTGCTCTGTCGCCAGATTTTCAGCGTAAAGTTCATAATCACCTGTTATTTATAGCTCCGCTGGGAGAGCTTGATCTCTTTGAATTGAAGTTCCTCACGGTGCAGCTCAGCAGCAGCATCACGCCCCTTGTGTTCCCATGCGCCAACAAAAGCGAACTTATCGTCATTACGCAACGCTTCGCCCTCACTGGTTTGATACTCCTCCCTGAAATGCCCCCCGCACGACTCTTTTCTCTGCTGGGCATCGCGCACCATAAGCTGGCCGAGCTCGATAAAATCGGCAACGCGACATGCTTTTTCGAGTTCCGGATTGTATTCATCCAGCCTTCCGGTCAGCCGAACGCCGTTGGCAAACTCTTGACGCAGTTCCGTCAGTTGATACAATGCTTCGGTAAGGCCTGCATCGTTTCGCGCCATACCACAATACTCCCACATGATCTTGCCAAGACGACGATGGAAGTGGTCGACCGACTCCTTGCCCGCGCTGTTTTTGATCTGCTTCAGTCGATCGGTAACTCCATTTGCTGCAAGGGTAAATTCAGATGAGGCAGTGTCAAAACGAGGCGTATGAATTTCAGTCGCCAGATAGTTTCCGATGGTATAGGGAAGAATGAAATAGCCGTCAGCAAGACCCTGCATAAGTGCTGAAGCGCCGAGACGGTTTGCTCCATGATCGGAAAAATTGCACTCGCCGATAGCATAAAGGCCGGGAATAGTGGTCATCAGATCATAATCAACCCAGAGGCCTCCCATGGTGTAATGCACTGCCGGATAGATCATCATCGGCATTTCATAGGGACTCTCTGCAACAATCTGCTCGTACATCTGAAACAGGTTTCCATAGAGGGAATCTATGGCATCATGCCCCTTGCGTTTAATGGCATCGGAAAAATCAAGGAAAACGGCCATTCCGGTCGTACCGACGCCAAAACCAGCATCGCAGCGCTCTTTGGCAGCCCTTGAGGCCACATCCCTTGGGACAAGATTACCGAAAGCAGGGTAACGACGTTCCAGATAGTAATCACGATCCGCTTCGGCAATATCAGAAGGCTTGATCTCTTTGTTCCTCAGTCTTTCAACATCTTTTACTTTTGCAGGAACCCATATCCGTCCATCATTCCGCAGACTTTCGCTCATCAGCGTGAGCTTTGACTGCGCATCACCATGAACAGGAATACAGGTCGGGTGAATCTGGGTAAAGGCCGGGTTGGCAAACATCGCACCTTTCTTGTATGCGCTCCAGGCAGGAGTAACATTGGAGCCCATGGCATTGGTAGAAAGGAAAAAAACATTCCCGTATCCACCGCTTGCCATCACAACAGCATGGGCTGCATGACGCTCTATTTCGCCGGTCACAAGATTTCGGGCAATGACGCCACGCGCTTTTCCGTCAATCAGCACGGTATCAAGCACATCGCGACGGTTAAACAGGGTGACATTACCCGCAGCAATCTGACGGCTGAGGGCTCCGTAGGCACCAATCAAAAGCTGCTGCCCGGTCTGTCCCCTCGCATAAAAAGTCCTCGATACCTGTGCTCCACCGAAAGAGCGGTTGGTCAGCAGACCACCATACTCCCGGGCAAACGGTACACCCTGCGCCACACAAAGGTCGATAATCTGGTTACTGACTTCAGCAAGACGATAGACATTTGCTTCGCGAGCACGATAATCGCCACCCTTGATGGTGTCGTAAAAGAGCCGATAAGCGCTGTCTCCGTCGTTTGGATAATTTTTGGCGGCATTGATTCCTCCCTGTGCAGCAATACTGTGTGCACGACGCGGTGTATCCTGATAGCAGAATACCTTGACATTGTAACCAAGCTGCCCGAGCGATGCAGCAGCCGAAGCACCAGCAAGACCGGTACCGACGACAATGATATCAAGTTTGCGTTTGTTGTTGGGATTTACCAGCTTGCAGCCCGATTTGTAGGCGGTCCATTTTTCTGCCACCGGCCCTTCAGGGATTCTGGCGTTAAGGCGTGTCATTGAAAAGTATTGTGAGTGTTGTTTTTGTTTAAAAACACAGTCTTTATAGGTTGATAACTCATTTGAAAAAATAGATATAAACCGGAACAAGACTGAACCCGAGAGCAATAAAGACCGAGTAGGCCGAACCGATAAACTTTACGGCATCGGTATACTTGCTGTGGTTCCAGCCGAGTGTCTGAAAAGCCGATTGAATGGCATGGTTAAGATGAATGCCAAGAAAAACAAAAGAGATAATGTAGAGGAGTGTGTACCAGGGAGTTGAAAACAAAAGCAGTGTGCGGTGATAGAAGTCGTGGCTTGCTATACCGGGAGGTGGTGCTACGAGGCCTATCTTGATAAAGTAATAATCAATAAAATGGAGAAACAGGAAGACGAAGACAATGATACCGGTATGAAACATGTACTTGGAAAAGAAGGAGGTATCAGAGCTGTTGCTGCATGTGTATGCAACTGGTCGTGCAGCACGATTCTGGATTGAGACCAGCAGGCCGAAAACGATGTGAAGCAAAATTCCGGCGAAAAGCACAATCTCGGCAACCTTGATAAGAGCGTTGGTTCCCATGAAAGTTGCGGCTTCCATGAACATACGGCCTCCATCATCTTTCAGCAGCATAAGGTTAATGCCAAGATGCACACACAAAAACGTAACCAGAAAAAGTCCGGCAAGCGCCATAAGTACCTTTTTGGTAATGGACGAATACAAGAGCATGATATTCATTCTATGATTATTTCAATGGGAAAGAACTGCGGATTATCTCCTGAGGCCCGTAAGGTAAGTTCCTCTCTGTAAACTTCCAATAAAATAATGATGCCTTATCATCATCCATCAAGCAACGCAACCGCTCTGACGGGTGAGGCTTCGGCGCCAACAAGTTTGAGTGGAAAACCGTAAAAGATGAACGGAGAATGCAATAAAAGAGGCGGGCAGACAAGATTTTCGATGATGAGGATCTCTTTTTGCAGCAAAAGCTTGTGCACAAAAAAATCAGTCGATTCAGGTGCATCGACAGAAATCATGTCAACACCGACTCCTTTAAGAGGAAAACCGGTCAGCCAGCGGGCTGCCTCAAAGGAGAGTACCGGGTATCCTGCGTAATAATCGGGAAAACCCCAGTACCGGCTCCACCCTGAGCAGAGCAACAGAAACTCGCACTCCCTGATGCGATCACGGAACGGATAAAGCGCTTCGACCGTAATCACCCCCCCGGTCAGACCTTGCAGATCAATTGCAACGCCTTTTCCGGCAAACCGTTCAACCCTAAACGCATCAAGCGAACGGCCTGCCGGAAGGATGTGCGAAGGAAGATCGACATGGGTGCCGGTATGGGAAGAAATGGTCATAAGCTGCTCGGCAAAACCATCCCCCTCAATAGAAGCGAGAGAGTGAAAGATCGGGCCGGGAGTGCCGGGATAACAGGGCATCGAGGCCTCAATGGTATGACTCAAATCAACAAACGGCATCACGCGTGCACCTTATGTTGTTCGATCCGGCAGGAGACATGATCGACAATCGCCTGTACGGCTTTGTCCCTTTCGCAATCACAGAAGAGCTGATGGCCGGAACGCTCCAGCCACAGGATAGACTTTTCGGACGGATCAGTAGCAATCCCGTTGTACAGGATGCGTGCACTTTCGGGTCGCACCGTATTTTCCCTTCGGCTATGGATGATCAGAACAGGAACATTGACGCGATCAAGCAGTGGCTTGCTTTTTTTGATCAGATCGAAAAATGAGAGAATCGCGTCGGTCGGGACCCACGAATAATGAGGAGTGCAGGTTTTGCATTCCGCTTCGGCAAAATCACTCTTCAACTCCCAATTCCTGATGATTCTGCCAAGCAGTGGCGCGGCAAAATGGAGTGGACGGCCGGGAGCGAGTACCGATACCAGTTTGATTGCCGGTGTGGCAAGCACCAGGGAATCAATCTTCTCCCGATACCTGACGGCGAGGTTCAGGGAGAGAAGAGCTCCCATACTGTGGCCGATAACAATGACCTGCTCCGCCTCAAGGCTCAACTTGAGAAGCGCCTGTTCGGCATCCGCCATCCATTGTTGCCACTTCACACCACGGAGCGCCTCTGGCGTTGAAGCACCATGCCCGGCCAAAAGAGGGACGCTGAGCGGAATGCCAAACTTCCGGAGAGAGAGAGTCAACAACTTTACACTGTCAAGCGTTGCCGTAAAACCGTGAATGACAAGAACTCCGAGAGGGCTTCGCACCTGGTGTTGTTCACCCATGATTGTATCTCGTCATAAACCTCTTTATGCAAAACAGTTTACCGCAGAACATCCTTTAAAACAGGAAATACCACAGGGAGAAGTTATTAAGGGATATTGTGCCAAAATAACTATTTTGCAGCAAATTCAACTCAAATGAACACAACAATGCGCAAGGTACTGCTGACCGGATACCTGCTGCTTGCCCTGGCACTCAGTTCGTGCTCGTCAACACGAACCCCCTGGAGCGAGAAGAGAGTACTTTCACCTCAAGAAGCCTACCGGCTGGGTA
>SESG01021500.1_pt1 | contig 22652 bp, 20 predicted proteins | sample 3171421 | NCBI WGS metagenome assembly SESG01 (sample SAMN10866946, study PRJNA518727) | freshwater metagenome | biome: subpolar coniferous forest; feature: holomictic lake; material: water; isolation source: holomictic Lake 227, 6 m and 8 m depth | place: Canada: near Kenora, Ontario | collected...
AAAGGGCAAGCGCCATCCTTTAGATCCGGTCTTGTGGTTGGCGAACAAGAATGGCGAACCTGGTTGGGAAAGCTCCCACGGATTTGGACGTCCTGGTTGGCATATTGAGTGTTGTGTAATTAGCCTGCGATATTTGCTCGGCCCTAATTATTTGAATTTTGTTGACGGTGGATTCCTCATTGATATTCAAGGTGGCGGCAGTGACTTGATATTTCCGCACCATTTCATGAGCGGGGCTCAAGCTAAAGCAATGACCGGACGAGATTTTGCTTCGGCATATATTCACACAGGCATGGTTGGCCTTGATGGCGAGAAGATGAGCAAATCCAAAGGTAATTTGGTCTTTGTATCAAAATTACTTGAAGCGGGTATAGATCCAATGGCCATTCGATACGCCCTGATGACGAGTCACTACTCGGTTGATCGAATGTGGACCCAAGACTTATTGGTAAATGCGCAGAACAGCATCTCGCGCATACGAGAAAATTTGAGTAAGTCAGAGGTTGCTCCAGCCCTTCCACTTCTTCACAATCTTTCTAAAGCTCTTGCTAATAACTTAGATACTCCGTCGGCGCTACTGGCTATCGAAGATTGGTGCTCAGCCTCGGAATCCAATCCAGAGGTGGATGAGGCCGGCATAGTCTCAAGAGCCCTAGATTCGTTGTTGGGATTAGCCCTGTAAACTAAGTTCTCTATGAGTAGAGAATCCCTTCGTGAGGCCCTCGCCAGTCGTGTGATAGTTGCAGACGGGGCAATGGGGACGATGTTGCAAGCGGCAAACCCTTCTCTTGAAGATTTCCAAGGTCTTGAAGGCTGTAACGAGATTTTGAATGTATCTCGTCCGGATATCGTTAAATCTGTTCATGCTCAGTATTTAAGTGTGGGCGTGGATGCCATTGAGACCAATACATTTGGAGCTAATTGGGCAAACCTGGCTGAATATGAAATCGAAGATCGCATCTATGAACTTTCGCGAGCTGGAGCGCAAATTGCGAGATCGGTTTGTGACGAATTTGCGCTGGATGGAAGAAGTCGATTCGTCCTGGGTTCTATAGGTCCGGGCACCAAGCTTCCAACACTTGGGCATACAAACTATCAAAACCTAAAAGACGCCTATTTTGAAAATGCTCGCGGACTTATAGACGGTGGATCAGATGCTTTGCTTATTGAGACTTCTCAGGACTTACTGCAGGTAAAAGCAGCCATAAACGGAGCAAGAAAAGCGATATCACTTTCAACTCGAGACATAATCTTGATTGCACAAGTAACTGTTGAAACGACCGGAACGATGTTGCTCGGTTCGGAAATTGGAGCAGCACTAAATTCCATCTCCGCTCTTGGGGTGGATTTGATCGGTCTGAATTGTGCAACTGGCCCGGCGGAAATGTCTGAACATTTAAGATATTTAAGCAAGAACTCAACATGTGGAATTTCTGTTATGCCAAATGCTGGATTGCCAGTACTCGGAGAAAATGGCGCTTCATATCCGCTCACGCCAAAAGAATTGGCCACAAGTTTGAAAGAGTTTGCCACAAACTTCGGTGTAAACCTTATCGGTGGTTGTTGCGGCACGACTCCTGAGCATCTAGCGGCTGTTGTTGAAAGTGTTAAATCACTAAGTGTTTCTCATCGCGATATTGCCGTCGAGCGCGGGGCTTCATCTCTCTACCAGTTCGTTGCGTTTAGACAAGATAAGAGCTATTTGGCAATTGGTGAACGAACAAACGCCAATGGTTCACGAGCTTTTAGAGACGCTCTATTAGCAGACGACTGGCAGGCGTGCGTGGAAATTGCTCGCGATCAAATCCGAGATGGCGCCCACATGCTTGATCTTTCCGTCGACTATGTTGGACGCGATGGCGTAAGTGACATGCGCGAAATAGCCTCACGGCTTGCAACAACTTCAACTCTGCCAATAGTTCTTGATTCAACGGAGGCCGCGGTAATACAAGCCGGACTAGAGCAGCTCGGTGGAAGATGTGTTATCAACTCGGTGAATTTCGAAGATGGAGATGGACCGAATTCGCGTTACGCAAAGATTATGCCAATCGTTCAGGAACATGGCGCAGCGGTCGTTGCTCTCACGATTGACGAAGAAGGCCAGGCTCGAACAAAGGAATGGAAGCTACGTGTAGCCAGCCGTCTTATTGATAGCCTCACGCGTGAGTGGGGGATGAATGTCGGGGATATCCTGATTGATTGCCTAACTTTTCCAATTGCTACAGGCCAGGAGGAAACTCGCAAGGATGGAATCGAAACCCTGGCTGCTATAAAAGAGCTGAAGAGTTTGTATCCACTTGTCCAAACAACCTTAGGTGTTAGCAATATTAGTTTTGGAATTAATCCAGCGGCCCGCATCGTCCTCAATTCAGTATTCTTACATGAAGCCGTCAAGAACGGGCTCGACTCAGCAATTGTTCATCCATCGAAAATTACTCCGATTGCGAGAATAGACTCGCAAGTTCTTAAAGTTGCGATGGATCTAATTTACGACCTTCGAGAATTCGATATCGATGGAAATTGCACATACGACCCACTTTCAAAGTTCCTAGAGCTATTTGAAGGTGTTGAGGTCACCTCAAGCAAGTTGACGCGTGCTGCGGAATTGGCAGCCTTACCGCTAGAAGAGAGATTGCAACGCAGGATTATTGATGGGGAGAAGGTAGGTCTAGACGCAGACTTAACATCTGCGATGGTCGCTGGAATTAAACCATTGCAAATTATCAATGACCATCTGCTTGTTGGCATGAAAGTAGTAGGCGAACTTTTTGGAGCGGGGGAGATGCAACTTCCATTTGTGCTTCAGAGCGCGGAGGTAATGAAGGAAGCGGTCGCATTCTTAGAGCCCCATATGGAAAAAACCGATACGGAAGGCAAAGGAAAAATTCTTTTGGCTACTGTTAAAGGCGATGTTCACGATATCGGAAAGAATCTCGTTGACATTATCTTGACTAATAATGGTTACACCACTGTAAATATAGGAATTAAGCAGAGTATCAATCAAATTATTGACGCCGCAACCTCTGAAAATGTAGACGTCATCGGCATGTCTGGACTCTTGGTGAAATCTACTGTCATCATGAAGGAAAATCTTGAAGAACTAGCTTCCAGAGATTTAAGTGAAAGATGGCCCGTAATTCTTGGAGGAGCGGCCCTCACGAGAACATTCGTCGAAGATGATTTAGCCTCGAAATTTGCTGGAACAGTTCGATATGCCAAAGACGCATTCGAAGGTTTGACACTCATGGACACCCTCATGGGAATCAAGAAAGGTGATCCAGCAGCCGTTCTGCCACCATTAAAGAAGCGCATTACAAATCCACGCAGATCCACTGAAGTTACTGAGATAGACATTCGCAGGTCAGATGTATCTACGAGCGTTCCTGTCGCAACGCCTCCATTCTTTGGATCTCGAATAGTCAAAGGCATACCTTTAGGCGACTACTCGGGAATGCTTGATGAGCGTGCTCTTTTTATGGGCCAATGGGGACTTAAAGGTGCTCGTGGAGAGTTTGAACGAATGGTGGAGGACGAGGGAAGACCTCGACTTAGATCTCTTCTAAATGAGGTTCAATCAAAAGGTTGGTTAAATGCGGCTGTTGTCTATGGATATTTTCCTTGTTACAGCGAAGACAATGACCTGGTAATTCTCCATCACGAAGGAGAGTTAAAAGGTCAAGAACGAACACGGTTTACATTCCCGCGCCAATCTCGTGATCAACGTCTTTGCCTTAGCGACTTTTATAGGCCAAAGGATTCAGGAGAGTTGGACGTCGTAGCTTTTCACATTGTGACGATGGGATCAGTTGTAAGTGAGGCTGCTAACGAGCTCTTCAAGTCAAATCTTTATCGTGAATATCTCGAACTGCATGGTCTTTCCGTCCAGCTTACTGAGGCACTTGCTGAACACTGGCACGCACGAATCCGCAGCGAACTTGGCTTCTCACAAGAAGATTCTGGAGAACTAGGCGAGATTCTCGATCAAGGTTATCGCGGCTCCCGATATTCCTTTGGTTATCCAGCCTGCCCTGATCTATCTCAACAAGTTCAACTTTGTGAATTACTAGATCCCTCCCGAATCGGAGTTGAACTTTCAGAAGAATTTCAACTACATCCAGAACAATCAACTTCAGCAATTATCACGCTTCATCCCGAAGCCAAATACTTCAACGCATCATGAGTGGGCACTAAAATTATGAATAGAGAATTTGAAGCAGTCTTTTTCGATATGGATGGCACTCTTATCAACTCGGAGCCTCACTGGCTGTTAGCTGAGACAGAATTAATGGCGGAGTATGGACATCCTTGGACAAAAGAAGACCAGCAATACTGCCTCGGTGGACCTCTTCCAAAGATCGGTAAGTACATGTGGGAGCTTTCTGGACAAAGTATGTCCCCGGAGTACTTTCATCAAGAATTGGTGCGACGAGCGATTGCTCGAATTATTGCAGGGACCGAATTCATGCCAGGCGCTTCCGAGCTTCTTCACGAGGCAATCTCCGAGGGAGTTCTCGTCGGATTAGTCACAGCGAGCCCAGCTCCAATGTTGGAAGCAACACTTAGTAAATTTCCGGACGAGACCTTCAATATAGCTCTTTCAGGAGATGATGTATCTGTCACAAAGCCAAGCCCTGAGTGCTACTTTCTAGCGGCAAAGCGATTAAATGTTGCAATCGAGAATTGCGTGATTCTAGAAGACTCTCTTACTGGTGTAGCTGCAGCAATCGCAAGTGGAGCATTTGTAATAGCAATTCCGCATCTCGTAAAGGTCGAGGAGGGGAAGCGCGTGAGAGTCTTGAAGTCGCTTGAAGGAGTTGGGCTAAACCAAATCGAAGAGCTGTACCGCCAGTCCCAGACAATCGAGGTTATGTAATGGCCAATTTCAAATTTGGTGATCGCGTGCAACTTACTGACGCAAAGGGCAAAGTACAAACAATCACTTTAAAGGAAGATGGGGAGTACCACACTCATCGAGGATGGATTGTTCATAACGATCTTGTAGGCACTCCCGAAGGAAGCGTCGTCGAAACTACTGCTGGAATGAAATTCCTAGCTTTCAAACCACTCTTGGGTGACTTCGTTCTTTCGATGCCACGTGGTGCGACGATTGTTTATCCAAAGGATGCTGCTTTTATTCTTGGTTTTGCGGATATTGCACCAGGTGTGCGCGTCTTAGAGGCGGGAGTTGGTTCTGGAGCGCTTTCAATTTCCTTACTTCGAGCGGTGGGCAATTTGGGGAAGGTTGATTCCTTCGAAAGGCGCGAAGAATTCGCTACGGTTGCGCGAAAGAATGTCGAAATGTATTTTGGAGAACTTCCTAGTACCTGGAGCTTGACTCTTGGGTCAGTTCAAGATGCAATTCACGAGAAGTACGACCGAGTTGTTCTGGATATGTTGGCACCGTGGGAGTGCGTTGAAATGGCGGCAACAGTTTTGGAAGCCGGCGGAGTTTTACTTGCATACGTTGCAACAACAACCCAGCTTTCAGAGATGGCCGAAACGATCAAGAAGTCAGAGGCCTTCACAGAGCCAGAGAGTATCGAAACGCTTTTGCGTGGATGGCATCACGAAGGCTTAGCAGTGCGCCCGCAGCATCGAATGATTGGCCACACCGGGTTTCTCATCATGGCAAGGCGGTTAGCTCCAGGAGTTATTGCACCACTGCGACGTAGACGACCTTCGAAGGGTTCTTACGGATTGCCCGAAGATGAAGCTTAAGAGTTAAGCGACTTTAATTAGATCCACAACGAAGATAAGAGTTTCGTTTGGTCCGATTGGTCCGCCGCCAGCTGCGCCATAACCAAGGGCTGGTGGAATCACAAGAACGCGTCGTCCGCCTTCTTTCATTCCAGGAATACCTTGCTGCCATCCAGGGATTACTTGAGCAAGAGCAAATGTTGCGGGCTGGCCACTTGTCCAAGAAGATTCAACTACTTTGCCGGTAGACCACGCCATAAGCGTGTAATGAACAGTTAGCGTAGAAGTTGAAACCGCTGTTGCACCGGTACCGACGATGACATCCTGCGTTTGTAACGAAGTTGGAGCAGCGCCTTGAGGGGCAGCAATTGTGGGCGCAGAACCAGCCGCACCAGAAACGCTAGGAATTCCAGCAGTGGAATTTGAAGGTGCTGTCACGGTTGATCCTCCTGTTTTAGCGATGGGCTTTTGCCCGCCATCGGTTGTGCATCCGGCGAGAAGAGCAGTGCTCGCAGTTGCGAGAAAAATAAGGGAAAGGATTTTTGCGCGATTTCTCATTGGGAAAGGATACCAAAGCCCTATCGTTCTCCTGTGTCAGACCCAAAGACCGAGCGACTCATTAACTTAACGATGGCTCTACTTGCCTCTAAGCGTCTCATAACAAAGGGCGAGATTTTTCAATCTGTCGCCGGCTATTCAGGTTCTGTGGAATCCACGGAGCGCATGTTCGAGCGCGACAAGGATGACCTGCGTTCACTCGGAATAGAAATTGAAGTGGGGCCATTAGATATCTTCTTCGAGGACGAGCTTGGTTATCGAATAGCCCCGGACGAATATTCACTTCAAGTACCCAGCCTAACTCCAGCCGAACTTGGAGTTCTCTCAGTTGCGGCAAACGCTTGGCAAAATTCCCTCTTCAGCGAGAGCGCCCAACGTGCTTTGCGAAAACTCGAGAGCTTAGGAATTGAAACTTCGACCGACTCACTTCGAACTTCAATTCTTCCTGTTGATCAGAATGTGGATGATTTTCCAACTCTTTGGGATGCAGTCCTTGAACGCCGTTCCCTCACTTTTCTATATACCTCGACACAGACCACCGTGCGCGAAGTAAATCCTTACAAGATTTCATTGTTCAAAGGGGAGTGGTATTTAGTTGGCGAAGATTGTCAGAAATCGAAAGTTAGAACTTTTAAGGTGCGCAGAATGTCTCAACTTAAGACAAAGGGCCGAAAAGGCTCTTTCCAGCGACCTGCAGGATTCAATCCCAACGCAATACTTTTCGAAAATTCAGACGACACTTCTATTGCCGTAAAAATGAAGGTGAAAATTGGCCGGGCTCTTGCCCTTCGTGCTTCTTCTATCGTTAATCCGCTTGATGAAGAATGGGACCTCTTAACAAAAAACTATCGCTACGATCGAGAAGCGATTGCAGAAATACTTTGGTACGGCCCTGATGTTGTTGTCCTAGAGCCACAGAGTCTTAGAAGTAACATTGTTTCGATACTTGAGGGCAGAAGCTAGTGGCCGATAACGCAATAGTTCGAACTTCACGTGCATTGGATTTAATTCCATACATAGTGGAACATCCTGGAATTACTATCGAAGAACTTTCTGATGCGTTTGGTACCTCGGAAAGTGAAATTTCACAGATACTCAATATTGTTTTCATGTGCGGATTACCTGGATATTCCCATTTGGAACTTATAGATCTCTCCACCGAGAATGGTTATGTTTCCATTATTGATCCTCAGAACCTAAGCAAACCTCGAAAATTAACAAAGGTAGAGGTTATAAGCATTTTATTAGGCTTAGAAAATTTGTCCGCACAAGGAGTCACATCGGACGTCGCCCTTTTAATTGATTCGGTCTCGGAGAAGATGAAAACTTTGCTGGGCGATATCGACACTCTCGCACTTATCGAAGGAGAACGGGCAATCACCCCTAGTCCTTGGAAACTACTTCTTGAAGCCTCGATAAGGGAGAAGTCCGCAGTAGAAATTTCTTACCTCTCACTTTCCAATGAAAGGCAATCTACTCGCGTAATAGGACCTCACAGAATCTACCTTCAGTCCGGCCTTTATTATGTTGAGGCCTATTGTGATTTAGCGAAAGGTCTTCGCCATTTCAGATTGGATAGAATTTCGTCAGCTTCTAAAGTGAATGTAACTCTTCCGACTTTTGTCGAGACTTTCGTCGAACAAAACTTCGAGGTTGATGTTCTACTACCGGCCGGATCCAGGTACTTCCTTGAGTCAAATGCTCAGATTATTCGCGAATCAGAGATGATCGGTGATGAGATCAGGGTTAAATTCGAAGTGGCAAGTAAGGCTTGGCTTTTCCGTGCTTTGTCGGCATTGGATGGTCGAGTCACGATTCTCGCGCCAGAAAGTCTCAATGCGCAATTCAAGGAACTCAATGCGACGACGCTGGCGAACTACTCCTCGAGCTGAAAATCTGCTGGATGGTAGGCTTTTCTAACTAGAAGAGATTCCGTAGGGGGAGTAATGGGCGAGTTAAGACCTTGGCACATCATCGTTGTCGCACTTGTTTTTGTCGTTCTGTTCGGAGCAAAGCGCCTTCCGGATTCCGCGAAGTCTGTTGCACGCTCTCTCAAGATATTCAAATCGGAGCTCAAAGACGATACTGAAGGTAAGCCAGGAACCGACGGAAAGAACTGAGTACTAAGCACTTACTCCTTAAATTTCTTGAAAGGTAGATAGTGTCGCCTGAATCAATTTCTAACGAACGCGGAAGCATGCCGCTTCTGGAGCATTTCCGTGAACTTCGCAAACGTCTTTTTCGCGCGGCTATCGGGGTTATTGCAGGCGGTAGCGTCGGCTGGATTTTCTACAATAAATTGGTAGAGAAACTTTCACACCCCATCTGCGCACTCAAGATGAAAGCTTCAACCCTCGCTACTGGTTGCGGGACTCTTTACGTAAACGGAGTATTAGGGCCACTAAATCTTAAGATAAGCGTGGCAATTTTTGTTGGCTTAATAATCTCTTCGCCCATCTGGCTTTACCAACTTTGGGCTTTCATTTCGCCCGCGCTCAAGAAGAAAGAGAAGCGCTACTCGCTCTCATTCCTCTTTTTGGCAACACCATTCTTTATGGGTGGTGTGGCATTCGCATACTGGCTTTTGCCTATCGCGATTCAACAAATAATGGGGCTCACACCAACAAGTCTTTCGAACTTGATCAGGTTTGATGAGTACCTGGTTTTTGTATTAAAACTTTTTCTTGTATTTGGCATTGCGTTCGAGCTACCGGTATTTCTTCTCGCTCTTAACCTCATGAATATTGTCAGTGGGCGGGCAATGTTGAAGCCATGGAGATATGTTGTTTTTGGAATCACTCTTTTTTCGGCTATTTTTGTTCCGACCGGCGACCCCTTCACAATGCTTCTTCTTGCGATTCCGATGTGGTTTTTCTATTTTGCCGCAGCGCTCATTGGCATCTTGCACGATAACGGCTGGAAGATAAGGCGACGATGAATATTGCACTTGTAGTGAATTCAACTTCAGGGGGTGGAAAGGGCCGTCGCTTCGGAGAAAAGCTCGCGCGTACTCTTTCTCAGTCGGGTTTGCATTTCACCTTGATTCGCGAGAAAAGTCTAAAAGAGAGTCTCACCACCTTTGAACGAATTCATGAGAAGGATCCCTTTACGACGATAGTGAGCGTTGGCGGAGATGGACTTGCACACGCACTTTTCCCGACGGCGATTAAGTACAGAATTCCAATTCTTGTTGCACCTGCTGGGACAGGAAATGATTTTGCGAGATCTATTGGCACATTTGGGTTGGATGCAGAAAAGCTTGTTTCCTTAATGATTTCTAGAACTCCAGTGAATGTAGATATGGGACTAGTCCAACATAAGGGCCTTGACATTTGGTTTGGCCAAGTTCTAAGCACTGGATTTGATTCACTTGTGAACGAAAGAGCCAATGACTATAAATTTATAAAAGGAAAGCTGAAGTATGTAATAGCAACCGCCCGAGAACTTCCTTTCTTTGTTCCAAGAACCTACAAGATTTCGATTGATGGGAAATCTCGTGAGACAGGATCAATGTTGGTGGCGATTGCAAATGGTAAGAGTTATGGCGGCGGAATGCAGGTCTGTCCCGATGCCGACTTCCAAGACGGTCTCTTTGATGTATTGCTGCTGAAACCAATACCTGTTAGAGAATTTATTCGAGTATTTCCTCGCGTCTTTTCAGGCAAGCATATTTCCCATCCCGCCGTTGAAATTCAACGCTGTTCATCCATTACCCTGGAAAGCAACGCGATTGCCTACGCCGATGGGGAGCGAATCGGGCGATTGCCCATCACTGCAACAGTTGTCCCTGCTGCGATGCTAACGTGGGTCGCGTGATTGAACCTTCTCCAGCCGAAAAGCTGGCCGCAGCAAAGAACCGAATGCGCTACGCAAAATTGCGATCATTTGCCGACAAATATTCATTTCCGTTTGATGAATTCCAAACAAAAGCATGTGAATTCCTCGAAGAAGGACATGGGGTTTTGGTTGCAGCGCCGACCGGGGCTGGCAAAACCATCGTTGGTGAGTTTGCAGCATATTTAGCTTTGGAAACTGGAAGACGTTGCTTCTACACCGCGCCAATTAAGGCGCTTTCAAATCAGAAATATCAAGATCTTAAGGCAATGTTCGGCGAGCAGAAGGTTGGTCTGCTTACAGGTGACACTAATATCAATTCTGAAGCAGATATTGTTGTAATGACCACTGAGGTACTTCGCAATATGCTGTACGCATCGCCTCAGGCGCTTCGCGATTTAGGATTCGTTGTCATGGACGAGGTCCACTATCTCGCTGATCGATTCAGGGGAGCCGTCTGGGAAGAAGTTCTCATTCACTTGGCTGATAGCGTGCAGGTCGTCTCGCTGTCTGCAACTGTTTCAAATGCTGAAGAGTTTGGCGATTGGCTACAGGCAGTTCGCGGCAGTACTGAAGTCATTCTTTCCGAGAATCGGCCAGTGCCTCTCTATCAACACGTAATGTTTGGAAATAGATTGTTGGACCTTTTTAGTGAAAACGGAAAGGTCAATCCCGAAATCCTTACGTTAGAGAAGGAAGCTCACAGACGAATTCGCGTAAGTGATCAATCTGGAAAGGGTGGAAAGGGGCACCAATCCGCGAGGAATTGGCGAAACCCCGAGTCCTTTCAAAGCGGAGTTAAACCGCTAGGTCGAGCAGAAGTGATAGACAAGCTAAACCGCGAAGGAATGCTTCCCGCCATTACATTTATTTTCTCTCGAGCTGCGTGTGCGGCTGCCGTTAAACAGTGCGTTGATTCGGGGTTGAAATTAACAAATTCGGAGGAACGAAGCGCCATCCGTGAAGTTGCTTTTGCAAAGACAAATCATATTCCGGAGGAAGATTTAAGTGTCTTGGGTTTCCATGAATGGTTAGATGCCCTTGAAAAGGGTATAGCTGCTCACCATGCTGGAATGCTTCCAACATTCAAGGAAGTTGTAGAAGAGTTATTTCAGCGAGGATTGGTAAAGGCAGTTTTCGCGACTGAAACTTTGGCGTTGGGTATCAATATGCCAGCGAGAACTGTTGTTCTAGAGAAATTAAGCAAGTGGAACGGTGAAGCACACGTCACGATAACTCCGGGTGAGTTCACCCAATTAACTGGCAGAGCTGGCCGCCGAGGAATTGATATCGAAGGCAATGCAGTCGTTATCTGGAATAGAGACACTGATTCGGCCTCTCTTGCAGGTTTAGCTTCCACTCGTACGTACCCATTGCGAAGTAGTTTTAAACCAACGTACAACATGACAATAAATCTAATTTCCCAATTAGGCGCAAAGCGAGCTCGTACCTCACTCGAAGCATCCTTTGCCCAATATCAGGCCGACAAAGCTGTTGTTGGGTTGGCCAGGCAGATGCGCAAGAACGAGGAAGCAATCAATCAACTGCGGGAAAGCGTTGCTTGTCACTTAGGGGATTTCTTACAATACACAGAGATAAAAGAAGAATTAAGAGAAATAGAGAAGTCACTCTCGAAAAATTCAAAGAAGAAGAGGGCTTTGGCAGAGGAAAGAATTATTCAATTGCGCAGAGAACTTCGAGCGCATCCTTGTCATGGGTGTGCTGATCGTGAAAAGCATGCACGTCTTGCTGATCGAGCTTCAAGACTTATTCGCGAGAATAGGGGACTTCAAGAACGAGTAAGCAACCGTACCGATGTCATTGCGCGAAGATTTGATTTGGTACAAATAATGTTGAAGGAACTTGGCTACTTAGAGGCAAATACAATTACTCCTCCTGGAAGACTTCTTGCGAAAATTTACGGCGAAACAGATTTGCTAATCTCAGAGCTGGTGCGCAAAGAGATTCTCGTCGGACTCAGTGCAACGGAGCTGGTGTCGGTGCTCTCATCCCTTGTTTACGAGGCCCGTCGCGAAGAAAGTCCTAAAATTCCCCACGGAAAAGTTCAGGACACCCTCGGGACCATTGTTAATGTTTGGCACTCCCTTCACGAGCGGGAGCTTGATTTAGGACTGGAGCCGATGAGAGAGCCTGACTTAGGATTTTGTTGGGGATCGTATCGATGGGCTAGCGGTCACTCGCTCTCCTCAATTCTTCGAGGAACCGATACCACTGTAGGAGATTTTGTGCGTTCCATGAAGCAGATAATCGACTTACTACGTCAACTTGGAAACGCTTCACAAGAGTTAGCTCCTGTTATCGAAGAAGCGCTTAAACGCGTTGACAGGGGAGTGGTCACATATGCGGGTGTAGTCGGATGACGTTGATGCTTCTCGATAGCGCCTCGCTTTGGTACCGCGCTTACTATGGAATGCCTGACACTTTAGTTAATTCAGAAGGTGCTCCAGTGCACGCAATTCGAGGTTTTCTTGATATGAGTGCAAGGTTAATTTCACAGTACAAACCCAATCGCTTGGTCGCCTGTTTGGATGGAGATTGGCGTCCATCTTGGCGAGTTGATCTTTTCCCTGAATACAAAGCTAATCGCGTTGATGTCGAAGGCGATGAAGAAGCAGAGCCTGAAACTCTCACTCCTCAAATTCCTATCCTTCTTGATGTGCTTGAAGCACTAGGTATTCCGCTAATTGGTGCAGACGATTATGAAGCTGATGATGTAATTGCGACTTATAGCGTTCAAGAACCAGGGCCAACTCTAATTGTCACTGGAGATCGAGATCTCTTTCAATTAGTAGACGATAAGCGAAAAGTTAAAGTTGTTTATCTCGCAAGAGGTATTGCAAATCATGACTTGGTTGATAAAAAGTGGATCTCCACAAAATATGAAATTCCTGGTGAGAGATATGCACTTTTTGCAATGATTCGCGGAGATGCTTCCGATGGGTTGCCAGGCATTAAAGGAATTGGAGAGAAAGGCGCGGGTTTAATTGCTAACTCTTTCAGTTCGATGCAAGAGGTTATCCAAGCTGCGCAAGGGGAGGACGAGCGACTTACGCCAGCGTTGAGGAAGAAGTTGCTTGCAGATATTGAGTACGCTCGTATTGCCGAGCGCTTAGTACATTGCGCTCTTGATGTTCCGATTCCAAAAGTCGAGCTTAAGATTCCAAAGACCCAGCCTGACTTAAGCCGCGTATATCAATTGAAGGAAGAACATAATCTCGGCGCAAGCGTAGATAGATTTATCTCTGCGATTGGCTGGTAAGAGAATACATTATGTCAAGTAAAGTGCTCATCTGCGTCCCGACGTACAACGAATCGGAGAATATCCTCGAAATTCTGCGTCGACTTGAATCGGCAATGGCTCCGCTGGTGAGTGATTACTCGTATGAAATCTTGGTCATCGATGACAATTCACCTGATGGAACGGCAACACTGGTTAAGAACGCAGAATTCGAACACGTTGAAATCTTAAGACGTGAAAAGAAATCTGGCCTCGGACCAGCATATTTGGCAGGATTTACCTGGGGACTAGAACGCAATTTCGACCTATTTGTTGAATGCGATGCCGATGGAAGTCACCAGCCAGAAGAGATCTCTAGATTATTGGCAGCAGTTGGGGGTTCTGATCTAGTGATTGGTACCCGATGGATGCCTGGAGGTGAAGTTCAAAATTGGCCTCTTAGTCGACGATTAATCTCTCGATTAGGCACCAAATACGCCCAAATAGCCCTTAGATTGCCTTATAGAGACTTAACTGGCGGATATCGAGTTCTTACCAGGAGGTGTTTGGAATCGATTGATTATGCATCCGTTGAGACTATTGGCTATGGATTTCAAATCGAAATAGCGATGCGAACGCATGATGCTGGACTATCTATTGCCCAAGTCCCAATAACATTCATTGAGAGAACCCTTGGGCAATCAAAAATGAGCAAGAAGATTGTTTGGGAAGCTCTACAGCAAACGACAAAATGGGCGTTTCATCGTATTCGCAAGCGTGTATAAATACCCGATAATCTACATTATGTAAAGTAAGAAATTACACACCCAAGTCGGCTGCCAACTCCTCGATTGGAAGACAAGCACAGACGAGGTTTCTATCCCCGAAGACTCCATCTATCCGACCGGTTGTTGGCCAGTACTTACCCGCTTTGCCAATACCGACGTGATTTCCATTTGGGAAGGCTGCAACTGAACGCGAGTACTTTCTCGTCCATTCACTTTGAAGCAGGTCTGCATCAGTGTGCGGAGCAAAATGAAGAGGTGACTCTTCAGCACTTAACTCCCCTTTTTCGATATCTGCAATTTCGGCTCTAATTGAGATCATGGCCGAAATGAATCGATCTAGTTCGGAGATATCTTCAGATTCAGTTGGCTCAACCATCAAAGTTCCAGAAACCGGGAAACTCATAGTTGGCGCATGGAAACCATGATCCATCAATCGCTTAGCTACATCATCGACGCTTACGCCAGTCTTCTTCGTAATCTCTCGCATATCCAAAATGCACTCGTGCGCAACAAATCCGTTTTCACCTTTGTAAAGAACTGGGAAATGTGGATCGAGCTTCGCGGCAATGTAGTTGGCCGACAGAATCGCAATTTGGCTTGCCTTTGTAAGTCCAGCGCCACCCATCATTCGGATATACATCCATGAAATAGGCAAGATGCTCGCTGAGCCAAAGGGAGCTGAACTGACAGGCCCAGGCCCTGTTGAAGGACCGGCCAACTCATCTAGTGGGTGGTTTGGAAGAAATGGAGCTAGGTGTGCGCGAGAAATTACTGGCCCTACTCCGGGTCCCCCGCCGCCGTGAGGAATACAAAATGTCTTATGCAAATTCAAGTGAGAAACGTCTGCACCAAATTTTCCTGGCTGAGCTAGCCCGACAAGTGCATTGAGATTTGCACCGTCAACATAAACCTGACCACCTGCATCATGAACAAGTCCACAGATATCTGTAATCGCTGTTTCGAAAACGCCATGTGTTGAAGGGTATGTAACCATCAAGCAAGCCAATTCACCGGCATGTGATTCTATTTTGCTCTTCAAATCTTCAACTGAAACGTTTCCTGACTCATCACACGCAACAACAACAACTTTCATTCCTGCCATAACAGCCGAAGCCGCGTTAGTGCCGTGGGCACTTGAAGGAATTAAGCAGATGTTTCTTTGAGTTGATCCTTGTGAATCAAGGTAATTGCGGATAGCCAATAATCCTGCGAACTCCCCTTGCGAACCTGCGTTTGGCTGCAATGAAACGGCGTCGTATCCAGTGATGTCGACTAGCCACTGGCTAAGTTGCGCAATCATTTCGCGAATTCCTTGCGATTGATCTGCCGGTGCGAATGGATGCAGAGTAGAAAACTCTGGCCAGGTAACCGGAATCATTTCGGAAGTTGCATTCAACTTCATTGTGCATGAACCAAGTGGAATCATCGACCTATCTAAAGCTAGATCACGATCAGAGAGCGCGCGTATATATCTCAACATCCCAGTCTCTGAATGGTAATCATTGAAAATTGGATGTGTAAGGAAACTCGAGCCTCGCTTCAACGCCGCAGGGAGAACCACTTCCCCACTTTCTAGCGTTGCTCCGAAGAAACCCGCAATTTCTTTTAGCTCTTCAAGAGTTACGGTTTCATCAATTGAAATGCCAACAAGGCCTTCACTAGCGCTTCTTAAATTGAAACCTGGCGTGCTAATTCCTGAGGCAACAACAGTGAAGGTATCGAAAATGTCCCCTTCTAGAACTTCATACCCTGCCTTTTTAATCGCACTTCTTAGGCTATTTGCATTTGTGCGAATCCGTGAAGCGATGTTTGTGAGACCTTCTGGGCCATGCCACATCGCGTAGAACGCACTCATAACCGCAAGAAGAACTTGCGCTGTACAAATATTAGATGTCGCTTTATCTCTGCGAATGTGTTGCTCGCGAGTTTGTAGAGCTAATCTGAATCCTGGGTTGCCATGAACGTCAACACTTTGTCCAACTAAACGACCTGGAATTCCGCGCTCAAGTCCTTGTCTAACGGACATAAATCCTGCGTGTGGACCTCCAAAGCCCATTGGCACTCCAAAGCGCTGAGCAGAGCCAACGGCAACATCAGCACCCCACTCCCCTGGTGTTTTATACAAGGTCAGTGCGAGCAGATCGCAATCGACAATTGCCAAACCACCTTGAGCGTGTGCAAAACTAACTAAAGCGCTCAAATCTTGTGTTGAACCAAGAGTTGAGTGAGCAGCGCCGATGATTCCAAAAACTTCTTCATTAATGCTCTGCAATGAAGCGAAATCTATTTCGCTTTCTTTCACAGTGATTTTGAGAGGCGCTGCGCGGGTGTAAACCACTGCCTTTACGTGAGGATGTAAATTCTTATCGAGAACAAAAATCGCTGAATCATCTCCGCTCCATTGGCGACGTGCAAGAGTCATTGCTTCTGCCGCAGCGGTTGCTTCATCGAGCATTGAAGCGTTAGATATCGGAAGTCCGGTCAAATCAGAAACTGCAGTTTGGAAAGCAAAAATCGCTTCCAATCTACCCTGACTTATTTCAGGCTGATAAGGCGTATACGCCGTGTACCAGGCAGGGTTTTCGAGAATATTTCTTAGAACAACTGGCGGCGTAATTGTTCCGTAGTAACCAATGCCGATAAGTGATCGAGTTACTACATTCGCTTTAGCGAGTTTTCTTAATTCGGCAATCGCTGCTTCTTCAGAAACTGCTGCAGGTAAGAACTTGTCTAGTGACTCCGAAATTGTGATGGAATTTGGAACTACCTTCGAAATAAATTCCTTCAGCGATGTCGCACCGATTTCACGAAGCATCGATTCAATTTGCTGATCATTTGGACCGATGTGGCGGTCGACAAACTCGCTACGAAAAATGCTCAAGATTCCCCCAATAGATTCGGTATCGCATTTGGTGGTTGGATACCTAGGAGGTCAGATTATTGCGGTTTAGGCGCCTTTGCGCTTTCTCCGCTCCGATAATTCGTCGGCAGTGAGATTTGCAACAATTGAGCCATCCGCTGGATTTTCCCCTTGAAGTGTCGCCAGGGAACCTTCGACTTCTGTCCACACTTTGCTAATGGCAATACCAAAAACCCCTTGGCCGCCTTGAAGCAGGTCGACGATATCGTCCGCACTTGCACATTCATAAATCGATGCACCGTCGCTCATCAGAGTCATACTCTCGAGTTCGGTGATTCCGCGACCACGCAGGTGGTCCACTGCGGTGCGGATATTCTGGAGCGAGACGCCCGTATCCAATAACCGCTTTACAATCTTCAAGACAAGAATGTCTCTGAAGCCATACAGGCGTTGTGAGCCCGATCCAGCCGCATTCTTGATGGTTGGCTCAACGAGCCCTGTTCGAGCCCAGTAATCCAATTGACGGTAGGTGATGCCAGCAGCAACGCATGCCGTTGCACCGCGATATCCAACTTCTAGATTCATCAAGAGCTCACTTCGTCGGGGAATGTCTGAAGTGTAGGTTGAGAGTTTGCCGAGGACAATAACCGACACGCCGAACCCTCAACCAAAGATTTAGGGTTAACCAGCATTGAAATTTTCGCCTATCCGGCGAAATCCTCAGGGTTTATGTGGTCGAGAAACTCCTTGAACTTCTCGACTTCGTCCTCAGCCTGATCGGGAATTTCGATTCCAGCTGCGTTGAAGAGTTCTTCTGTTGCCAACATGGGAGTGCCCGTTCGTAGGCCAAGAGCCAAGGCATCACTGGGGCGGGCGGAAATCACTTTTCCTCCGGTGAAATGAAGTTCGGCGTAAAAGATGCCGTCTTTTAAAGAGGTGAGATGAATAGTCTCTAACGGAAGAGCAACTTCCTCGATAAGAGATTTCATGAGGTCGTGCGTGAGTGGGCGAGCTGGAACTACCCCTTGCTGAGCAAAGGCGATTGCAGTTGCTTCAACGGCGCCTACCCAAATTGGCAGATAACGCACCCCATCTAATTCACGAACAAGCACTATCGGTTGATTCGACGGCATTTCAACCCGCACGCCGATTACTTCGATTGGGTGGAGTGTTGTCATGATTTATTTACTGACTATTCAGTGACTATTTAGTGCGGTGCAGGCCGGCGCGTACGAGTGACGCATGCAAACGAACTGACAGTGATGCAAGTTCGTTCTGAACCTCTTCGGCTCTCGCCTTCGCATCTGAACCCTTTTGTCGAAGAAGTGGGGTGATAACTTGTTCAACTAAACCTATCTCGCGATCAGCAGCCGATTTAAAGGAGCGTAGATGGCGCGGTTCAATTCCAAAAGCGGCAATTTCGGCGACGGCTCTAGCTACAGCTAGTGCGTCAGCATCAAAGTGGCGTCCTTTTATTTCAATCAGTCCATACGCTTCAAGTTCGATAAGAACTTCCTCTTCCAAATTAGAAGATTGCAAAAGCTCCTCACGACTTAAGCGAAGGTCGCTCTCTTGAGAGAAATGAACGGGTGCAAACTCTCCATCAACTGTGGCAAGACGAGGTCCTGCTACTCCCCCTTGTGCGGGCGCAGGAACAAGACCGCGATCCATCGCATCCAAGTTCTCTTTAATTACTCGAAGCGGCAAATACTGATCGCGTTGCGCTTGGAGCACATAACGCAAGCGTTCCAAATCTGTTGCTGTAAATTTTCTGTATCCAGACGGTGTGCGCTGAGGATCGATAAGTCCTTCTGACTCCAAGAAACGAATCTTCGAAATAGTAATGTCAGAAAAATCTGGACGAAGTTTGGCTAACACTTCTCCGATGCTTAAATATGCACGGGCTGGAACACTCATGAATTTACCTTCCCTGTAAAGAAATTGAATCTAAACTTTCCAATTTGAATCTCATCGCCTTGAGACAATATCTGCGTTGATATTGAAACAGCATTTACATACGTACCATTAAGACTCTTTAGGTCTTCTATCTCATGCACTCCGTTTTCGGAGAGAATGCGTGCGTGCTTTCTGGAAACGGTTACGTCATCAAGGGAAATATTTGTCCCAATTTCGCGACCAATTGTTGCCTCATTGCTATCGAGCAAAAATCTAAAACCTTTTGCTGGTCCGGTAACTCCGATAAGCATCGCTTTTTCTGGGGAAAGTTCAGCGATTATCTCTCGTTCTTCTGCGGAAAGCTTCTCCAGAATTGACTCGAGGTGGCGCGAAGTCGGAACTGGACGTAACTGCGAGAGGTGAATTGTGGAAGTGAGATCTTTGAACGAATCATGTGATTGATTCATATTTCTCTCCTTTCGCCCACGTAAACCCCTTCAGGTGTACTAGAGGCTGACACTATTCATGCCGCGTCGAGAGGTCAAGCCGTAAGTTCTGCGTACTCCCCCGCGGTCAAAAGAGGCTCGGAACGCTCAACATTTGAGATTTCAGCTATCCAGCCTTCTCCAAAAGGATCGGAGTTGATTAGTTCTGGATTACTTTCCAATTTTTCATTAACTCGAACAACCGTACCGCCGACAGGAGCATAAATTTCTGAAACGCTCTTCGTGGATTCAACTTCTCCGCAAACCGCTCCGCCTTTAACCACGGAATTGAGTTTTGGAAGTTGAATATAAACGATGTCGCCAAGTGCGCCTTGCGCATAGTCGGTAATTCCAATGCGAACTGACCCATCTGGATTGTCTAGAACCCACTCGTGCTCTTTCGTATAAGTAACGTTCTCAGGAGTGTTAGACATCATGAACCTTTCAGTTTGTTAGTTAAAGCATCGGAACTGTATTGCAGAGCTGTAAATAGGTAAAGACCAACTCCCCACAAAACAAAGGCCCAGCCGGCTACGTGAAAAAGTTTTTCAGCGCCAGAATCGCCACTTATTAATAGGAAAGGAAATGCGTAAAGAAGGCAGAACGTTGCAGCCTTACCTAGGTAGGTGACTTGGAACACCTCACCCGATCGAGACTTCTTGATTGCAAGCATGAGGGCCATCCAAAGATCTCTCAAGACCAAAATTGCTACCACCCACCAGGGAATTACTTTCTCAACCGCTAAAGCAATAACCGTTGCTGCAATGTAGGCGCGATCAATCGTTGGATCCATCATTGCGCCGAGGTTGCTCTCTTGATTCAGAGCTCGAGCGAGCTTGCCATCAAAATAATCCGTTGCGGCACCAATAGCTAGGACTACAAAAGCCCATCCTCTTTGGTGCTCAGAAAGGTAGAGCCAGAGAAAAAGAGGTATCCCGAAAGCTCGAAGCAAGGTGAGGCCATTAGGCAGTGTGACTATTCGATTGCTTGATTCACTCATGCAATTAGTCCTTTTCTCGCACCTTTATTGCAACTTCTATTGGGCTTCCACTGAAACCAAATTCCTCGCGCAAACGTCTCTCGATAAAGCGGCGATAAGCGACTTCGACCCATTCGCTAGAGAATAAAACAAACTTTGGAGGCGAAACCTGCACCTGAGTTGCAAAACGGATCTTCGGTTGCTTTCCGCTTCGAACCGGAGGAGGTGTTGCAGAAATTAACGCACCTAAGAATGAGTTGAGCTTCGAAGTTGGAATTCGAGTTTCCCAACCCTTAATGGCGGTGCGTAAGGCTGGGGCCAATCTATCTCTGTGCCAACCAGTCTTGGCGGAGACGTTAACTCTCTGCACCCATGGGTAGCGCTCAAGATTTCGATCCAATTCTTTCTCGAGCTGAATTTGTCGCTCTTCATCCACAAGATCCCATTTGTTCATAACAAGAACCATTGCGCGGCCAGCTTCTTCGGCCATTGTGATAACACGTAAGTCTTGTTCAGTAAGAGGAATGGATGCATCCAAAATAATTACAGCTACCTCTGCGCGATCAAGTGCCGCTGCTGTACGCAAACTAGCGTAATAGTCTGTACCGCTGTCATAAATTGCGCGCTTTCTAATTCCAGCTGTATCAATAAATCTCCATGTAGTTCCACCAAATTCAATTAGCTCATCTACTGGATCTCGCGTTGTGCCTGCAACATCATCAACTAGTACGCGCGACTCCCCTGCCAAGATATTCAATAAACTCGACTTACCGACATTTGGTCGACCAACTAATGCGATTCGGCGATAGCCATCGTCAGCTAATTCACTTCCAACTTCTGGCAATTTCTCCATCACGATGTCTAGCAAATCTCCTGCGCCTCGGCCATGAAGAGCTGACACAAAGTATGGTTGGTCTAGTCCCAGATTCCACAATGCATGTGCATCGGCTTCATCAACATCGCTGTCAACTTTGTTCGCAACTAGAATCGTTTCTTTTCCGCTGCGTCGTAACAAATCGATCAATGAATCATCTTCATCTAATGCGCCGATTTGAACGTCAACTACGAATAAAACTAAATCAGCTTCTGCAATAGCCATCTCGGCTCCCGCAGTTATCTTTTGGGAGATACCTTCTGGCTTAACTTCCCAACCACCTGTGTCTATAAGTATGAAGCGGCGACCATTCCATTCCGCTTCGTACTTAACGCGATCGCGCGTAACGCCGGGAGTATCCTCCACGATAGCTTCGCGACGACCAATGATTCTGTTTACCAACGTTGATTTGCCAACATTTGGACGTCCAATAATTGCAACTTTGGGAAGTCCCAAAAGACTTCTCTCCCCCAACCAACCCCAAATAACATCGACAACTTCATCCAAGTTTAGATTTGAAGAATCAATTTCGAGCGCGTCTTCTGCTGGTCTTAGTGGCGACAAAGCTCGAGTCATATCAATTTGATCACGGGATTCAAGGGATTGCGCAACTCGCTCCGTCGAAACGTTTTCAATCATTTCATTCTCACGACGATCTGTGCGCGCTCTTAAATCCGCGTAGAGAAATATTTTTAATTGCGCATCAGGAACAACCACTGTTCCGATATCGCGTCCTTCGACAACAATCCCAGATTGTGCCGATTCAATAATTACTTGTTGCAAACCAACAAGGTACTCACGAACCTTGGCCATCCTTGCAAACTCTGAAACTTTATCCGTGATGCGTAGTGTTCTAATTTTTTCCGAAATATCCACGTCACCGACATAAACTCGAGGATCATTGGGATCGGTCTTAAAGGTAATTGGATACAAAATGGCTAAGTCGACAAGTTGATTGTCATCCTCGCAATTATTTTCAAGTGCCAACCAAGTAATTGCTCTGTACAAAGCACCGGTATCTAGGTAGCTCCAATTTGCGCGACGAGCAATTGCTTTTGCTGTCGAGGACTTACCAGACCCGCTTGGACCGTCAATCGCTACAACAACATTGTTCATAAGTTAACTGTACTTTCTCTAATGATTAGCGATTTGCACGAAGAGCGTGCACTCGCCAATTCTTTTCAACAAGATGAGGACGCAAGATGTTTGCGTCATCTTGAGAAAGTGCCAATGTGATTAAACCTGTTTCTTGTCCAGGACTATGCTCGATGAAGAGATCTTCAACGTTAACGCCCGCCACAGCACATTCATCAAATATTGCTGCCAACTGTCCGGCTTTGTCTTCAATGACGATTGGTAGATAGACGTACTCCCGTGATTTGCCGCCATGCTTGCCTGGAATTCGAGACTTTTCTAGATTTCCTTTGGAAATGAATTTCTCCA